>Ga0213868_10000965_pt1 | contig 27937 bp, 18 predicted proteins | sample PICome_9_FD_160087 | JGI IMG/M metagenome (GOLD analysis project Ga0213868, IMG submission 160087) | Coastal seawater microbial communities near Pivers Island, North Carolina, United States - PICO127 | ecosystem: Environmental > Aquatic > Marine > Coastal | place: USA: North Carolina... | reverse complement strand
AATATAAATTTGCGCAAAATTTTGGAGTTCACGGGCGCGTTTGTACCTATGTACGTACACTCTAGAAAAGCATTATTGAAGGTTTTCCTTTGTGTGCTGACTCGACTCGAAAAATGCTGTTCGGTCGACGATCGCGACCAGCCAAAACCGTACCACGTCTCGAACCGTCTACATTCGAACCTCGGACCACGAAACCTCACATAAATTCAACGTCTACACAATTTTCAAGACAAGTCAGTTAAACCATGGGAAAAGGAGGACGTGCCGCAAATCACAACGAGAAGGAACTCAAGGAGCTTCCAAAGTACACCTGGGAGGAAGTCAAGAAACACCATACGCCGCTAGATGCGTGGATCGTCCATAGTAACAAGGTGTACGATGTCTCTGACTGGTATGAACATCCCGGTGGTGCCGTCATCTTTACTCATGCTGGAGATGATATGACGGATATCTTTGCCGCGTTCCACGCTCAAGGTTCCATGAAGGCATTGAAGCCATTCCTGGTGGGAGAACTGGTGACGGAGACCACGGGAAAGGATAAGAAGCAGTTGGAGTTTGAAGCTGGATACCGTGAACTTAGACAGCAATTGATCAAGATGGGGATGTTCAATGCCTCCAAACTTTATTATGTGTACAAGATTGGATTCAATCTTGCTATGCTCGCTTCCGTATTCTACATGGTTGCCAACTATGATAGTTCCGCTGTGCACTTTGCTGCCGCTGTGTGGTTGGGACTCTTCTGGCAACAGTGTGGTTGGCTTGCTCATGACTTTTTACACCATCAAGTGTTCCCCAAGAACAGAGTCTTTGGTGATATGGTTGGTCTGTTTGTAGGAAACTTTCTTCAGGGATTTTCTGTTAGCTGGTGGAAGAATAAGCACAATGGTCACCATGCTGTGACGAATCTGCACAGCACATCAGCACAATCTCAAGATGGAGATCCTGATATTGATACCATGCCTGTTCTAGCATGGTCTCTTAAGCAAGCTCAGTCCTTTAGGGAGCTTTCCAAGGGAAAGGATTCTGCGTTCGTACGAACTGCGATTAAATACCAAGCCTTAACTTATTTCCCAATCCTTCTCCTTGCAAGACTTTCATGGTTGAATGAATCGGCCAAGGCTGCTTTTGGAGTTGGAGCTGCTTCTGAAAATGCAAAGGAAGAATTCAAGAGAAAGGGTCTTGCCTACCCTATCTTAGAGCCTCTCTTGCTCATCATGTTCCATTCTTGGAACTTTTATCTCTCTAGTGGTTTTGGACGTTGGTCATTTGCATACTCCGCCGCATTTTACATGGTTGCATGCTGTTCATCTGGATTTTTCCTTGCTCTTGTGTTTGGTCTTGGACACAACGGAATGCCTACTTACAACGCGGAATCTCGTCCTGACTTTTGGAAATTACAAGTTACCACCACTCGCAACATTACGGGAGGACATGGTATTCCTCAATTCTTCGTGGATTGGTTCTGTGGTGGACTTCAGTACCAGGTCGATCACCACCTTTTCCCCACTCTTCCTCGTCACAACTTGGCCAAATGTCACAAGCTTGTCGACAGTTTCTGTAAAAAGTGGGGTGTTAGCTATCACGAAACTGACTTGTGGGATGGACAAATTGAAGTGCTTAATCATCTATCAAAGGTATCTGATGATTTTTTGAAGGAAATGATTCATGATTTCCCAGCTATGTAAATTCCTTTAAAAAGAGGTCAATTTTTTTTTCAAAAAAAAGAATAGTGGTGTATTTGATTTATAATTATGAATTACATACGATACGTACTTCGAATTATGTATTTTTAGCTACTCTGTCTCTTCTTCTGATGCTCTTCGTCAAATTCTTCATCAATAGCACATGTACATGCAATCACCAAAAGCGCGTCCATGCCTGGAGCAACTTGTATTTGATAATGATTGAATTCATCAAATTGAAACAATCCATCCTTCTGAACCTTTGCTACAACAACCCCATCTTTATTTTTCATAACAAAGTTTCTATCAATGAAATCTCCAGATATTTTGTAGATAGGTGGTGGTTTAAAAGGACCAATCCCACCATTCGCTGCCAAATAAACGTCAAACGTGTCAGTCAAAGCCACGATCTCCTTTTCGATCCATGCAATCTTTTCTGCACCGATTCCACCACGGTAGATATCATAACTTGGACTTACAGCCAGCATGACTCGATCTAAGACACAAACTTCCTCATCGCATCCAGATATAGATCGAAGTTTCATTTTGTCTTTACCTGGTAAATGTAACAGAGCTCCTCGGACACGAACAAAGGGATTGCCTGAGTCATCGTAAACATCGAAATCTTCACCTGAAAAAGACAACAACCTTTCCTTGACCACAAACGATCTAGATTTACTTGATATAGAGTTTAATTCACATAAGGGAGGGAAATAAGGTAATCTTTCTTCTTTTCCTAGCTTTCCACCTGTCATCATTTCACCGATATCCGATAAAAAGTTGCCAAGTTGGGTTGATTGACGAACATTGGAAAGAATTGAAGTAAAGGCTGAACATTTGAGAACAGCTAAACTCAACGATAGATAGAATGTAGACTTCATAATGTTAGTGGGTGGACAATTGGTAAGTAATCGGCAATTACGATGACGAAACGATTAACGATTAACGAGTGTATCAAACTGTGGTCTACGAGTACGTATTGTCTACCTGCTACCTGAAATGACAAGAAACGCTGAAACCAAGTCAGGTCGGTAGTTATATATAATGTATCCCCGTCGGAGGATAAAGAGATCACTTCCAAAGGATCTCCTTCAACATGATGGAAATAGTGCATACCGCCTGTCGTGTTCGTACAAAGATACTGAAAGCTACGTAGCGTCGATCACAAAGCACAAGGACACCAAACTTCAAGCTCCTTTGCGTACCAATCTAAACGTTACCAAGGCCAAGGTCAGCAGATCCTGTACTACCAGATCTCTCCACGGCATTTGTTTCTCTTTCATTGCAGGATATATTGGCGTTGCTGAGAAAGTTTCTCAGATTCTACATTGGGTGTTTAGTCGAGGCGTTTTTCGTGCATACTATTAGACTATCGTGCAATATCGACAACAAACAGTATTTGAGAAAATTGAGCAGATCAGAAAATCTTATCTTCAAGTCAATAGGTTGGGTTATTGATTTACGTGTTTAGGTAGATAGATTCGGTTGGTGATTTGTTGATCTTCAATGTCGTCATTTCCAAATGGATTCCAACAGCCAATTTTTGGGCCTGTCAACCAAAAACAGGTATGTTCCACTTATCTTGTGCTATTATATCTTGAGCTCTAAAGAAAGCTTTAGTTTTATGTCACCCAAAACTTCACTCTCACCTCTATTTTATTCGATTTAGTTCAATGATGACATAGATTTATCTGACATCTTTACTGAATATTTTAATGATGGCATTGACCCGCTTACAACACACTACTCTTTTGATCTGCAACAGAGTATTATGCAACAAAATATGATGGGACTTCCCACGGGTGGTATTAAAACAGCTTTTCATACGGGCTCTATGAACTATATGCATCCTGCTGCAAAAAAGCCTAAAGTAGAGCAAATGTACCAACGAGACATTCCTACACAAGCTGCAGTGCCAAGTAATTTAGCAACACCAGGCAGTGGTATAACTGGTAGACTTGGATATAATTTAATTGGAGGACATTTACAGGTTCCTTTAAAGCAAGATAATAATAGTTTTCAGCTACCAGTAGGTGTAGGTATTCGGCTCGGTGGTATACCTCAATCTGCTGATATGAGAACGGACAAACAACAACATTATGGAAATGATGCTGTTGACAATGTAGGATCAATGTGGCCAAATTTACATCAAGATGGAGAATTGAACGATCAAACAACCGCTGAAAGAAGACAACGCAATAGAGAACATGCCAAGAGAAGTAGGATAAGAAAGAAGTTTTTACTTGAATCGCTACAAGCAGAAGTCAGACAGTTGCAAATGGAAAACGAAGGGTTACGTATGCTGGTCCAATCTAAGATTCCACAACATGCTCAGCAAATCATTAATGATTGCTGCTCAAAGAATCCCCTTTTCGACGATGACGATACTAAGAAAAAAACTCAGCTCATCAGCTCTGATTTCAGTCTGATCGAAAGTCTGACAAAGGGGCAACAAAATTTTGTACTGTCAGATCCTCGTTTGCCGGACAATCCTATTGTATACGCCAGTAGCGGTTTTTATGAGCTAACGGGATACACCCGCGATCAAGTTCTTGGGCGAAACTGCCGATTCTTGCAAGGTCCAGGGACGGATCCGAAGGCAGTTGATGTAATCAGAACTGCTATAGCGAATGGGACAGATGCAACGACATGCATTTTGAACTACAAAGCTGATGGAACTCCGTTTTGGAACCAATTTTTCGTCGCAGCACTTCGAGATTCTGATAATTGTATTGTGAACTATGTAAGTATACCGTACCATTTTTACCACTCGTATATTGCAATAAGGAACTCAACTTTTGTTCATATTTCTTTCTCAGGTCGGTGTTCAATGTGCGATTGATCCAGATGATGGCACGAACGCTTTAGAGGAAAAGGTTAACTCAGTCATGCCGTTGGCTCCTAAGTCAGAAAGTGATCATGTGGACGGTGGAAGTTGTGGCGATAATAGTAATTAAAAAATGCAATAAAAAATGCAATAATACTCGCTCACACAACTTATTGGGGAATATGGATTGTAGTATAACCTATAAAGCATTTCGTTGATTGGATCTGATGTATGTAAAAGGATAGATCGATTTATTGCTAGTGGATGAGTTCAAAAAACTTTCATGTATTTTCAAGTAAGTGGATATGATTTGATGATATAGGTGCTGAGGAACGATACCTTTAAGGATAGTGTATTTGTATAAAATTCAACTGATTTTTAAGATCTGATGAAAGCATTTTAAAAAAGAATACATATAATCATAGATTTTGGCAAAATTTCAACATAAGCATTTGAGAGAGGATGTAGTTGAACATTCAATGTTAAGTCATTGTGGATGGGTGTTTTTATCTCGTTTGTTGCGATGGAAACGGTTTTGGTATCTTACTTAATTCAAGGTCTCTGGAAAAACAGTCCCATATCGGTCTCAACAATTCTAAGTGCCTTGAAAGAAATAGCCCAATATTGCTTAGAATCGACATCCCGCCTTCGTCGACTGCAAGCCTTGATTGACACATATGTCTTACGAACCTCAGGAGGAAAATGTGGGCAAACTGAAAAGTGATCACGAACCATCATGACAACACTCTGATAAATGCGATTGAAACATGATGGATAACACGAAGACCTCGGAGCCCGCTCACTGTATGGTTTATGTGCACAAAATGCACAACGGATACCGACTTGGTGTATTTGAACAGGTTTCGATGTCCTCCTTTCGTTCACTTCATCTAGTCCGGCCGTGAACACTTGGCAGCATTCTGCACGTAAAAACTGAAGAAACTTGGAAATATGATCAGCATCGGTTGGTACCCCCATCATGATTGGTGCACAATATCGATGTGTGACATGATGGTGATGATGATAATGGTTAGTAATAGTAGTACCATAAGGATCCCTCTCTAAGTTTGAAGGGTTCAAATGGTATACAAAATGGTTCGATTGTGCATAGGAATTAGATTCGGCGCGAAGAATATCAGAAGGGATAATCCTTTCTCGATAGGAAGATTTCATGGAAGATGATTTGGTCGTGGAAGTGATTTCAGTGGTATATTCATTACTCTCATCATTTGAACGTTTGCGTGAAGAGGGTTTGATAATGCTTCGATGATTATCAGATAAAGATCCTTCTCTACGTATGCCAACAAGAATGTTCTCGTTTGGTTTATTATCTTCTTCATTTCCTACACCAAGCAGGTGGCGATTTAAGGCTCGATAAATTTTCTGCAAGGAGAATGTTTTACGTGTATGATCCGATGAATGGTGTATTTCTGTTGGAACTGCAGCAAGATTGTTCCGATCGGATCTACTCGATGGATGAAATGGATGTTCTTCCCTTGAGTCTGGATAAATTAGTGATTCATTCGAGATCTGAAATTGATTCATCGACATACCATCGATGGAGGAGATTAAGTGTGGGTGGTAAATTTGAGAATACGGTCCTCCATTTGAATGGATCATGTTCATGATGGATGACATTTTGTATAGATTGGATCTTGGGTGAGCTTCCCCCCTTTCCAATATCTCTCGTTGTCCTTGAGGACGAGAAAGAAAGGATGAGGACGAGTTGTGCTGCTGATTCTGCATCATGTACTGACGATCCCGTTGATAAAAATCATTCACAGTATCATGATCCTGATCTTGATTTCGAAAGCCGCCGAGAAACGAGAGATAAGAAGAAGCCCCCACGGACGAAGGCATGTGTTCTGAGGAAGAACGAGCACCGGCATGGGAATACGGATTGTTGAACAACTGGTGCTGGCGCTGGTATTGGTACTGCTGGTTCATATTAGGGAAGTTATCATTGGTAGAAGCAACAAGACGATCGTGTAAGAAGTTCTCCCTTGTGAAATTAAAGTGTTGAGTAGGTAACACTTTGTTGTTATTGTTCACATAGTTCTTCACTTCGGCTGCTGAATTGGTAGAATTATCCATATTCTCCATTGAATCACTTACAGCAGTGTTGATGGCATCGTGAATCAATGGCGAAGAATGAATTCCTGTTCCTTCTCGCTGTTGAGCTGTTTGTTCTTGCTGCTGGTTCCTTCTGAGTTGTAGTAGTATGGAAGAAGATGCAGTTAGAATGCTCAAGTCTTCTTCTTCTTCTGCATTCTTGATCTTGGAACTGGAATGACCGTTAGAGTATTGGGACATGAATGGTGCCGACAACTTTGAAGGGCGCCCTGTTACTTCAGAAGTGACATTCTGCTTCTGTGTGTTCTTCCCTGGTGGTGATAAAGACGAAGAGGAGGAGGAGTTAAAGTCAAAATGCCGTATCTCCTCCCTTTTGCCTTCTGCTCTGCTGGTGCCATCATCCGCTATTAGCATTTTACTGGTGTGGGAAGTGGGCATAGTTATGTTGAATAGTAAGTAACGTCTCAGTTTTGTGTTGGCACATCTGGCGGTGCCACAACGTCCGATCGCATCATCAACTGATAAAGAGCTCCAACGTAAGAAAGGGCTCTCGACGAGCAGATAGGGGTAGGGGGCTAGTAAGATAGAAATGAGAACTCAGACCAGGGGGGGTTATAGATAAGCTTTAAGTCCTATCCCATAACCCTAAGGGGTAGGGATTGCCTCCCTCCTCGCCCGTCGCCCACCCAACTCCCAAGAGCCAAAGAGGCAAGTCTGCTTGGTAGTTGGTAGTAGCCGCCGCCTCTTGGGATACACATATCAAATCAAGTAAGTAGTCTAGTATAGAACAAAGCTTGTTATCACGTATCAACCTAGTACACTTGAAAAAGTTTAAAAGTAAAATAGATTCATAACGTTCTGGATTAATCATGGCAGAACAAGAATCTAACAATGTAGAGGCAATAGCCGATGCCATGAATGCTAGATTACTTGCCGCCGAACAAGAGCGACGCTTCCTTTCTCTACAGGAAAAGTACGACTCAATCTCCAAGGATCTTAGAGAAAAATCTGAAACAATATCTTCGCTGGAGCAAACGAACATGGATCTACAGTCCAAAGTGAAGGAGAAGGATGGAGCTCTTAGCTCTTTACAGGATGTAGTTGCCAAGGCGACGAGAAGAGCTGAGAATGCCGAGGAAAGGGAAAAAGAGATTAACGAACGTATGGCACGAGTAGCCGTGGAAACAGACTCTCTTCGTGAGGAAATTAGGTGGGTAATGACATGTATGATACGTTACAACGAGTTTTGTGGTTGTCTTGTGAATTTTCTCTCCTCTGACACTTCTAGTTCTCTCTTTTCTTTTTTCTTCTTCTCCAAACATTGAAAGTCGGCTTCAAAATGACAATGCTGCACTAAACTCTCGGATTTCTGAAGCCAATGCAAGCTCAACACTATCAAGTTCATCTGCTGCACCACTTCAGTTTGAAAATTCTCGTTTACGAGCTGAACTTGAATCTGCAAATGGGCATCGAACATGGCTTGAAAATGAGCTTCACAGTCGATCAAAAGAAATTGCTGATATAAAGGCTAAATTCTCTGAGACTGACTATAGTCTTAGGACACGTTTGAATGAAGCAAAGACGACTGTTGATGAATACAGCGCAGAGATTGCAGCACAAAAACTACAAAATGATAGTCTTAAGAGACGTCTCGATTTGAGTCAGAGGGAATTACTGGAGAGGGAAGAAAATCATGCAAACAGCCTCCATGAATTAAGGTTAGAGATTCAATCGGAAAGGAGACTTGTTGCTCTGAACAAGGAAAATATTGCTCGGTTGGAAGAACGTTACAATGATGCAGTGAGAGAAATCGAAACAGCTAGGTCTCTGGCATCCGTAGCGAGACAAGATCATTTGCGTGCAATCGAGGATTTGAGAGCTGAATGGGAAGAAGATTTCAATAAGCGTTTGTTGCAGTCTGCTGAAGAGTATGAGGACAAAATTGAGGGTTACAAGCGACAGCTCGATAGTGCATCTATCGAAAAGGCTCAATTGGAAGATCAGTTGATGTCAAGTGGTGGTGTTCGAGTGCCTCAAATTGAATGGAATTCTGATAGTGATGAGCCAATGACTTTGACAAAACTGTACGAAAAGTTATCTGAGGCTGAGGATATGATTCGGAAAGAGAGGGGTGAAAGAAAGAAGCTTGAATTGTACCTAGAGAGGGTACAGAAGGACGTTGAAGCGTATGTCCCACGTCAAATGATGGAGCGGAAAGAATATGAATTTGCTATGGCAGAGACGCATGAAATTCAAATTAGGCTCAACGATGCATTGGAGGAACGTCAACGGGCAATTACAGAATTGCATCGCGTTGAGAAGGAATTATCAGATACCGCTCGAGAATATGATATATGTCAGCGAGAAAGTAATGATCTTGCTCGTCAAGTCCAAAACCTTTTACAAAGATCTCTCGAAGATGGAGATCTTGCATCTGAGATGGCTGAACAGAGCAGACGTTTAATTCAAGAGCACCATCGAATGTCGATAGAAATTGATGAGCTTAATAACAAACTGGATAATGATTCCGTCCAGCGAAAACTCAGAGAATTTGAAGCGATGAAGGAAGAAATGGAAAACCAAGCAACATTAGTGTCTAATATCATACAGCAAAGAGATCTTTACCGTGCTTTACTATCCAAGCATGACTCTAAATTGCTCGACGATGCCTCTGGTGGAGGTGCGATTGTGGCCACTAAAGATCAACTCGAAAGATATTCTGAGTCGGAAAGCAAAAATAAAGATATGGCAGACACGATATCGAAGCTGAATGCTGAAGTTGCATCACTTCTTAATGAAAAATCTGGGCTTGAAGAACGCCTCGCAAGGACAGATTCTTATGCGAATGATTTATCAGTATCGATGTCAAAGCTACAAGCAGATTTATCTGCTGCTCATGCTGCTACTGCTCGTAGCCAGGCTGAAGCGTCATTCCATGTTCAAAAGGTTGGAAGACTAGAGGAATCTCTCGAGGCTACAAAGAAAGAGCTTGCACATTTAATCACAGAAAAGCAACGGGTTAATATCTTGAATGATAATTTGCAACAGAGACTATCACAGTATAGGGATCTAGAATCTAAGCTTCAAGAAGATTTGAGGCAGGCTCAAGTGCAGATTCGTTTCGCTGAGTCAAAGGCAGCATCGCTGACTGAGATAGAATCCAGATTGACAGCAGATAATAATTCCTTGCGATCTGAGTTAGCGAGACATTTAGCTCTTCAAGAGTCTATTCAAAAGCTTGAATTTCAGCTTTCTGGGAGAAGCGTTGAAGATCGTGATCGACTTGAAGATGAAGTGACCAAGTTGACAAGCTTGCTGCAATCAGATCGAACTAAGTTTACATTAGAAAAGGAGAAACTTGAAAATCTATTGGCAGATGCCGAACTTCGAATGAAAGACGCAGAGAAAAGTAAGCTTGAGGTTCTCACTGCAAATTTGAAAACGAAGGAAGATCTTGCTATGGCCGAAGCTGATAAGAAACTACTTCGAGATAGATGTGAATCTCTTGAAAAATCCCTTGCAACAGCCAAAGCTACCGTTGAAGAAAGCGGAACGGATAATGATGACAAACAGATCATTGAATCTTTGACATTAGAAATTCAGACTCTAAAAGAGGAACTTCAAGCAGCAACTCAGAAGGTGGAAGATTTTAAAAAGATGGCGAAAGAAAGTGAAAGCACACTCGTTGATTCCACGAATGCTAACAGAGTTTTTAAAGAAGCAACAAGCGCTGAAATAGAGAAGCTTCGAAATGATCTGAAGTTTGCTAATGAGGTTACGATTGCTAAGCAGAAAGCATTTGAAGATTTGTCAAACGATCTGAATTCTAAGAAATCGGGACATGATAAGACTCTTGGAGAGTTGAAGACAAAAGTTGAATCTCTTGAGATAGAGCTGAAATCTTCAGTAGCAAATCAAGAAGCTTACAAAAAGCAGTACGAAGAAGTAAAATCTGAAATTCTCATCTACAAAGCAGACATTCGTACTTCAAACAATAACTATGAAAGAGAGTTAGCTCTACACGCTGAAGCCAGACGAGAATTACAAAGGACTAGAGAGGCATTAGAATCAGAATCTCGATTGCTTCGTGACGCGCAACTCGAACTCGAAAATGTCAAGAGCGAAATCGAGAAAGAAAAATCAGCTTTGGCTGAAGCCAATCAGCACACCATGGACTTTGAGACTGAAGATCAAAACCGTCTGAAGGAGCTCAACGAGCAAAATAAAATTCTCCATAATCAGATTTCTTTCCTCAACGAAGTTATTGAAAAACATCAAGCTGATAAGCTTGCAGCTGTTAGCTCCGATGCTCCGGGTAGTGATAGAACTTTGTCTACAGAAGATGTCACCATTTTAAGTAAGCAAGTCGCTGAGTTGCGAGAGGTATTGCGTTACGTTCGCAATGAAAAGGACATTGTTGAGACACAGCTCCAATCCGCCCGTAGGAATGCTGAGGCTGAACGTGCGGCAGCAGAAATCGCAAAGAGGTCTCTTGAGCAGTTGAGGATAGAGATTGATCTTTTGACTAAATCGAAAAGTGAGTCCGGCTCAACCTCCAATGATATTGTTATAATTGAGTCCAAATTGAAGCAAGCCGAAGACCAAGTGGACTTGCTAAAAGAAAGCAACAGACTACTGCGCGAAGAAACAGGTAGACTTCAAGAATTTATTTTCAAAGCGAAGAATGAAAGCAGTGATATGTCAATCAAGTTAGAATCAGCAGAACATAGATGTTTAGTTTTGGAGACGGATAAAAGTGCTTTGGAAGCCGAAAAGAAAAGTCTCGATAAAGAGCTAGAAGAATGGAAAGATCGCGTAAAAAATCTGGTCACTCAGTTCCACCAGGTAAGTCATCATATTGTCTTCATGTGTATTTGATGCATATCATTTTTTAACCCTTTTTCGACTATTTTTCAGATTGATCCTGAGGAACATGAAAAGGCTTTGAAACAACTGCAACATAGCAAAGACGAGATCTTAACCCTACAAACTGAGCAAAAAAATGTGGAACGTGAATGTGCCAGTGCAAAAGGACTTGTTGTGAAGCTTAACAAAAAGATACAAGAAATGAAATCACAACTCGATGCTAGTAAGACTGCACTTGAAAAAGCCAATGCAGAGAAAGATCTTCTTGTCAAGTCAAGTGAAGGCTCGGCCAATGCGGAGAAAGAAGCACAAGAATTGAAGAAAAAGTTCGACTCAGTACTCGCTGAAAAGGCTATTCTTGAAAAAAGAATGGAAAATTTGAAAATCATTCTAAGAAATAACAAGACAAAATCAAATGAGACACAGCAGAAACTTCAAGAAGCTCTTCAAGCGGAAAAAGAGGCAAGAAATAAAGTTCAGCAAGAAAAAGAGTCGTTTGAGGCAAAATTAAAAGAGATGGATACCACTTTTACTAAACCAAAGAATATCCCAGAAGAGACTCAGATTGTAAATCAAATGGATTTGGAACAGGTCGATAAGATGGAGGTAGAAGCCACAACTGAAAATGTGGTTGCTGACGAAAGTGCCGCAAGAGATAATAGTAAACCGAATACTGCTGAAGACGAAGTTGTACCTGTCCTACCTATTCCAACGGTTCCTAAAGAAGGCTTCAAATTTATTGCAAGTAAAGTCAGCGGAGAAAATGCGAGTCACATTTCAACCTCACCGAATCCAAATGACGATGTGGTTGGTCAGACCTCTTCTGAAACTAATACGTCAAACTCGGAGGTGGAGAACAGTAAGAGTGCTTCTGAGACAACTGAAAAATCAAGTCTGCAGACTTCAGTTCCCGTTCCTACTAAAACGATTGAGACAACAGAGAACAGTACGGATCGAAATTCCTCCAAGACATCCAAAGAGACCTCTCTGAAGGAAAAATTATTAGAAAAGAAGAGAAAGATGGCTGAAAGCCTTACTGCTCAAAAATTGGCTCTTCAAGCAAGCGTTGCAAATGCTCCTAAGACCGATAGCCAAGAAGAAGATAGCAAAGATGCGGATTTAGATAAGAAAAATGAAGCCACTGCAAATTCAGAAATATCGGTTCCTGTTGAGGATTCTCCTGTTGCGGAAAATGATGATGCGAATGACATGAATCAAACTGAACCTGAAAGAGATGGTATTCATGACCTTCAAACTACAGAGGAAGAAGGAAATCCAAGCATTGCTGAGGAAGAAAATACAGAAGAAAATGATGAGCAGGAACCCCCACAAAAGCAAACCAAAACTGTCTTCGGTTCTTCACTCAATCCTGCTGCAGAACCGTTCAAGCTGTTTGGTTCTGGCTCATCAGCACCTGTGTTTGGACAAGGAAGTTCCGTACCAATGTTCGGTAGTTCTTCTACTTCGGCGCCAGCCACAGGCTCGGGGGCTTTTTTGAATCTAAAACCACCTGGTAGTGGTCCTGCAGCGCCACTGACCTTCGGCTCATCTCCCAACATCACCATTCCAACACCCTCCAAGGACCCATTACCGGTAGAAAGTCAACCATTCTCAGCGTTTAGAGCGACATCGTTTCCCTTTGGGGCCCCTACCACTTCACAAGCACAAGCTATCCCGTTGTTTGGTTCATCCTCCAACACAGGAAAGAAGAGATCCCTAGATACGGACGAGACACAAACAGCAGAAAACACCACTTCTACAAAATTAGCTCGAGTGGAGGAAGAAAAGGGAGATAAAAATAAGGGTGATGAAACAAACACAGCGCCAGAACCATCGATTGAAGATACGGAGAAAGATGATACCGAAGAGTAGGTTTGGGGCGTGGTGGCGAAATCCATACTTTTAAAAAAAAATTAAATGAATATTTATAATATGATCATACCTCCATAACACGAGTTCGACATCCATCTTCAAACCATTTTTCAATACCTCCTTGGAGATGGATGACTTCCATGGCATCATCTAATGATGCATGGTGCAAATCAAATGATTCTGAGCAAACGTCACGTATATGCTCAAAGAAAGCTTGCTTAGCTTTGGTTTCTGTTGAGTTCATTGAATTGGACGAATATACCTTGAGCTTTGCTAAAAAATCGTCATGATTTCGATTATTTCTATACTCTGGTTGTTTTTTTGGTAAGGAAAGATACGACATGTGCTCCTGATCGTAATCCCAAAGGAAACTCGTATGGTGCAGCCAACCACCCTTCACTATCGATTGAGCATTTCCACCAATTTTTTTCTCGCCAAGGACGTAATCATTTTCTCGTAATTGAAAGTCGGGGATATTCATAGGATCCTTTGAAACTTTAGAATCCACCACCATAGCTTTTCGTGTTTGATCAGCCAAACCACAAGACTTTGTATCAATCATGAGTGTTTTCAGTGTTTGTGTTCCATTGACAGACTCTGATTTCATTCTATCAAAAACTCTCTCGAAAATACACGATGCAGACCATCCCATGATGGATCTGGGAAAGGGTTCCACATCCGGAAAGTCCACGGTTCGACCGATGAAACTAGTCCATAAACTATGATGATCCAAAACAACTGTCCCACCCCCCGAGAACCGTTTCACAACGAGTACATTGTCCTCTCGAACTTTTTCAAGATTCAGTAATTCATCTGGTTTTCCTCCAATCCCCATGACAATAATACAATGTTCATAATACTTGCCATCATCTCCATTGTTGAAGGATAAAAATTGTTGGTATGTAGGATCATGAGTACCAACTATGGCCCAATTGCGATGCCATGGGTCATGTCGGAGCAAAGCCTCTTCGAAGCATAGTCGTTCAATGGCTGATAATCCACTGTGTTTCAGATCTAAAAAGTGAACTTTTGGCTTTGCTTTAGGAATGATATTAGTGGTGAAGAATCTACGCGTGGAGTGCAAGAAAGAATGATTCATTTTGTTTTATAAAATAGAGTATATAACTTTGATCTCTCCTTCAATATTATAATACAATCAATGAATGGTGCTTGTTTACTTGCTACCCTGTATTGACGCTTCCTTCTTGTGCTTTGTGCTTTGTGAGTTGTGCTTCCTCCTTCGTGTGCTTCTTGCTTCTTGCTTCTTCTATGGTTCTCTGCTCTTTTGTTTTGTAAAAATGTTACCATTTACCAGAGCTGAAGTAATTGTTTAATTACTGATTACTCACGAAGATAGAAAACCAACCAACAAAGCCAAAAAATCTTACGCACAGAAAGATACACACTTAGAACGTAGATATAGAACGTAGAACGTAGAACGTAGATACGAAACAAATTGCTCATTTGCTTACCTACTCGTAGCTATTCTCTTTCGATAGACACACACAGAGAGCAAGAGAAAGCCTCCATCCCACTGACACATAATTCAAAATGAAGTTTACTTTATTCTTGGTGGTGATTCAATCCTTTATTTTGAGAGGGTCTATCGCATTTACAATTCAATCTCGGTCCATATCATCATCACCATCAACAACATCAACAGGCATTAGCAACCGACGACAATGGATCGCGGAAACATCAAGTATCACATCTGTCATATCATCCATCATTGTAACAAATCCAAAGGTAGCTTTAGCAGAAATCTTTACTCAAGTTGATTCTTCCGTCGTACCACCATGTTTATGTGATCCATCCGTCTCAACCTTTCAGAAAAATGGAAGAATCATACATATATTGGGAACGGCTCATATTTCTTCTGCAAGTGCGGATGTTGCGGGACAACTTGTTCGTGAAATGAAACCATCTGCTGTATTTGTGGAGCTTGATGCAAAACGAGTGGCACGGATTGTTCCAAAGGAAACGAAAGGGATAAATGCTTCATCTGGCAATGGCACTACGACTCCTGCTGCTGATGATGATGCTGCTGCTGGTCCAACTGTCAGACAAGTATCCATGTCATCGTCCTCGGAGTCAACAGGAGTCATGAATTCATCCAATCTTTTGAGTAATGATCAAGTTATTTCAAATACTCATGAGCAAGCACAGTCTTCTCCCATGGCGATTCAGAGTGCTACAGGGATGTTCAATCCATTTAATTTCAGAGAGAAACTTTTGAATCAAGCATCTCAGCTTGTAGGTAACTCCATCAAAAATTTATATCAAAAGTTAGAGAGTGAAGGGTTTTCAGCGGGAGAGGAGTTTGCGGTGGCTGTGAGGGAAGGTTTGAAAGTGAATTCTAAAATCGTCCTTGGGGATCAGGATGTAGAAGTGACGTTAAGAAGATTGACGGAAGCATTGGCAAAGACTGATTTTAGAAAGATTGCAGCTGCCGATGCTGAAATCGAACAAAAAATGAAAGAACTCTTACCAGACAGTGGAAAATCCATAGATACGACTGGATCCATGACTAAGGATGAGTTTACTTACTTCATTGAAACTGTCAAGGCTAAAGAAAATGTGCGTTTACTCATGGCGAATTTGGAGAAGGCTGCTCCAGAAATTTACAATGCCATGGTACGTGAACGTGATATGTACATGGCAGATGGGTTAGATAGTCTGAATCAATTTGAGTCGATTGTTGCTGTAATGGGCATTGCCCATGTTGATGGTGTTGAACGCAATCTAAAGGAAAAAGGTTGGGTTGAAGTCAAGTATAAATGCAATGTTGTCAGATAAATGCTGCTTATTTTGAACGTCTAAATTTAAAAAAAAAAAAAAAAAACCAAGAACGTTGGGTTTCACGTCAATTGTTGTACTCTTGATCCATTATCTTTGCCATTGAGTGTCGCTGTTCACTTTTCATTACGCATCATCCAGCTATCATCTCTGAAGCAATCGAATGAATATGAATGAATGAATCAATCTTTTTTACAAATTCCCATCAGAAGTTGGGAATTTTAAAAAGAAAAGCAAACGGCTAACGGCTAAAGTCTAACGGCTCTCACCGCTTGTGTGAATGAAATGGGAAGAACTGTGACCTGTGACCGTGAAATGATACACATGTGATATATGATTGTTTGATACTCTTGACCGACACCTACATCACAATCATAGACTTCGAAATGCTCTCTCATACACGGATTGCACTATTCAAATCTGTTTGCAAGTCAAGCAGATTCCTAAATAACCGCACAGCGGTGAACCACAGATTTTTTCAGAAAAAGATTCGGAATGTAAGGGATCGACCTCGTGTACTTTCCACAGTTTCGTTTCAAGAAGATGAGTCCTCCATGAAATGGATGAAAGTTCTTGCTGGTTTAAGTACTATGGGAGCTGTCCTTGGGTCGAATTGGATTCATGGAGATAATAAGGCCGATTGTTGTGGAATCGCTGGTGTTATCGGCACTGAAGATAATGATGCTAGGTAGGTTTCAATTTGAACATCTATATTGTGTTTCGTTTTCATTGTGGTGTGATTTTTTATGTCTAGTTTGGTACACCTTGACTTAAACTATTTTATGTTTTATTATTAGATCCTTTCTCCTTGAGGGTTTGACAATTTTGAAGAATAGAGGATACGACAGTGCTGGTATTGCCACATTGTCTCAAGAGGGTGTTCTGGTAAGATAATATACCTTGTGAATCAGTCTATTCCAATGTACAATAATTGCATTAACACTCGTAACTTTGATAAGTAGAATATCACAAAGTATGCCAGTGCAGGAGACAATGCCGATGGAATTGAACTCGTTAAAAAGCATTCGATTTCATCTGCTGGACATCATATTGGAATTGCTCATACACGTTGGGCCACTCATGGAGGAAAGACTGACGAGAATGCACACCCTCATGTAGATAGCTCTGGAAAAATCGCATTAGTACACAATGGAACAATAAATAATGCTAACGAGTTAAGAAAGGAACTAAAAGCACTGGGTCACAAATTTACATCGCAAACTGATACAGAAGTGATTGCGAAATTGATTGGTCATATTCGTGATACAGAGAAGATACCTGTGGTCGATGCAACTGAAAAGGCTTTGGAGAGATGCGATGGTACCTGGGGACTTTGTATCATGTGCGCAGATGATCCGAATGAGTTAATCGTTGCCTGCAACGGTTCTCCTCTAGTCATTGGAATCGGTGATGATAAGACTTTTATTGCTAGTGAGACTTCGGCTTTTAATCGGTTTACAAAGACATTTATTCCAATGAAAGATGGGGAGATTGGAATTCTTCATGCAGACGGTCGAACGTTAGATTTGACTCGTACTCAAAAAGCCCCCGACCAGAAAGTGGAATTATCCCCCGCTCCATTCCCTCATTGGACGTTGAAAGAACTTGTTGAACAACCAGAGGCCATTGCGCGTGCTCTTGGTTTTGGAGGACGTCTTGCGGATGAAGTATATCTCGGAGGTTTAGATGCCAATATGGAGCGCCTTTCTAAAATCAAATTCATGGTGTTGAGTGCATGTGGAACTAGTTTGAATGCTGCAAAGTACGCCGAAAAGTTGATGAAAAATCTGGGGTCATTCGATCATGTTACAGCGCTTGATGCCGCTGAGACTGATGCGAAAGATTTTCCTAAATGCAAGCAGAATGAAAGTGGACTTTTGGTCGTTTCTCAAAGCGGAGAGACGAAAGATGTCCATCGTGTTGTCAAAGCAGCCATGGAGAATGATGTAACAGTTATGAGTGTCGTGAACTCGGTTGGAAGTTTAATTGCAAGGACTACTAAACTTGGTGTCTACTGCCACGCTGGGAGAGAAAATGCCGTTGCCTCAACGAAAGCATTTACGACGCAAATTACAGTTTTATCTTTGATCGCATTATGGTTCCGTCAGTTGAGAGACAAACAGGAAGGTATTGGACCAAGTTATGAAACGAAACTTCTGAAAGATGCACTGACAAGGTTGCCAATTTCGTTCGGTATGGCTATGAAAACTAGAGATGCCTGTAAGAAGGTAGCAGAGCGTCTAAATTCAAAAGAGCACTGTTTTATTCTAGGCAAGGGATACGGTGAGCCTGTTGCAATGGAGGGGGCACTTAAGATCAAAGAAATGTGCTATCTTCATGCTGAAGGATACAGTGGAGGAGCATTAAAACATGGACCTTTTGCCCTCATCGAAAATAATGAAAGTGGTAAATTCGGTGCAACTCCAATCATTCTCCTAATTTTAGACGATGAGCATGCGCATCATATGCGAACTGCCGCTGAGGAAGTTAAGGCAAGAGGAGCTGAGGTAATTATCATCACTGACAAAAAGTCTTTGGCCGAAGGACTTTGTGAAGGTCCGATTGTCATCCCTAAAAATGGGCCATTGACAGCGCTTGGGGCAGTTCTTCCTCTTCAACTAATTGCTTATGAACTTGCAATGATTCGCGGCATCAATCCCGATACTCCTAGAAATCTTGCCAAGGCCGTAACTGTCGACTAACGAATGAATGATTTAACCATGCATGTGCAACTCTTAACTCTTAAAAAGTTTAAAAAAATTCTTGTTTGTACCGAAGAGTGTTGAAAGATGAATTTTTACATTTGTAATAAAGTAATTGACAATCCCTATAGGAGTGGGGATGGAATTGGTTCCAGTTTTGTTGGTTCCAAGTTAGGAAATGAGAAACGCATGAATGGTTTTTCGGTGCATTTAGCTAAGGTGCATTGTCGAGTTTGTAGTATGCGCTACAAAGAGAGATTCTTGGTGAAAAAGTAAAGCCCTACAACTATAACTGCATAGCCTTGAGCTATTCCGAAACAAAAGCAGGACTGCTTTGTCTCACGCGACTGCAATGTCAAAAAGTCGACACAACAAAAAGCAATCAGTTACGCAAACGCTTCAAGATGATACGAAGACATCTGAGGAAACCACCACCAATCGTTCCAAGAAGCGAGGAAAAGAAGTTTCGATCATGTCTCCTTTTCCTATGAAGTATCTCCATTTCATTTTACCGATATCTGTGGTATTTGTCTCTATTATTCTCCAATATCGTTATAACTCGACATTCATTCCAATCAAGAAAGGAGTACAGAATGAAATATACGCCGAGGAAAATACTCCAACTTGTCGACGCTACCTGGCGAAAAGTGTGATCCCCAATGCTGGTATGGGTATATTTACAGCGGAAGATATACCAGAAGGGTCTCCGATCAATGTGGATGGCGATATAGTCCTTCATTTGACGGATCTTAATCCTCATACTGCCCAATCTCTCCGAATGATGATCTATGACTATGCCTGGGATAGCCAGGATTTTCTAGGAATGTATGAGGGCAAAAACGTGTACTCGATCGTTCCAGGATATGGGATGCTTACAAATGGTCATCAAACATTATTCAACACTGATCAATCCCTGTACCCGAGTGTTGACAATGCTGGAGTATCTCGTATGAACAACCCTGGAGCTGGTGCATTTTCTCATTACTACAACTACAGTTTCGTTGCATCCAAAGCAATCGCAGCTGGTCAAGAATTATTGATGAACTATGGTCAAGAATGGTTTGATGAACGTGACAAAATACAACGAATTGTTGCATCAGAACCCGTTGAACAAGTTCCATTAGCTAGATCAGTTGACTGGCTCAGAAAACATGGCATCTGTCTTGACAACTTAGAAGTGCGTAAATCAACCATCGCCATGGCTGGTAGAGGAGCATTTGCCACTCGCAATTTTACCAAGGGCTCTGTAGTAGCACCAGTACCCGTCATACCGTTGGATAGAAGAAGCCTTACGTTCTACCGTGTGAAAGAAACATCAGATGGGACAGAGGAGGTTGAGACATTACAGCAGCTTTTCTTGAACTATTGCTATGGACACAAATTTTCTTCCATATTGCTCTTTCCGTACGGACCAGGTATCAATTTTGTGAATCATAATTCCAGCCCAGCAAACATTCAATTGCGCTGGTCAGAGTCGTCACAACACCGATTGTCGTCCGTGGAAAATATCAGTATTGAAGAGTTGCGAAGAATGGATACTTCAGGTCTCATGCTTGATGCTATCGCACTCCGTGACATTCATGAAAGTGAGGAAATATTCTTGGATTATGGTAAAGAATGGGAAAACCTATTCACGAAGCATGTTAGAGCGTGGTATCCACAAATGAATGGAACTGAATTCAAGTATGCGAATGAGCTTGATTCATCAGAGAAAAATATTAAAACTATTCAAGAACAGCAGACTTCCCCTTATCATCCATCAATATTTACAAGTTGCTTCTACATTTATTCAAATGCTATCAGTACTGGAGATGAGAGACATGTTTGGGTAGAACACAAAAATATTTTCCATAGCGAGCATCTCCGACCTTGCGTGATTTTGCATAGAAGTGAAGTGCGAAATGGCAGTGATGCATTTTACACTGTTGCAATAATGAATCGATTCGGTTTAGTTGAAAAAGAAATGGTTCCGAAGGGCGAACAACACATTGTGATCAAGCTACCCCGGAGGGCGATTCGCTTTTCTTCTAAAGTTTTCACCACAGACCAACACATATCTTCTGCCTTTCGCAGTCCAATTCTCCCCATGGATGGTATTTTTCCATCGCAATGGTTGGATCTAAATCCAATTTAGAGATTTTTGTGATGAACGTAAAAATAATATTTGTCTGTGCTTATCATTTGTACTGTTAATGATCATCAGTTCCCTCCTTCTTAGCTTCTGCTGCGGCTGCATGCATGTTAAAAACTTGCTCGAGAGTAGTCTGGCTGATTCCGTAGTCATCAATGCTGAGTAAGTCTTTTTCATTTTCTATGGACGAGAATAAATCAGAAATCTTGATGCCATTGAAGGGCACCTCAATTCTAATCCGTGTTCCTTGTTGTTCACGTATTTCGAAATCCTCATAATTTGATTCAAAAAAAGCAATGAGCTTCTGCAGGCGCAGCTCTGTAGCAAAGAAAGCAGCTAGCTCCATCGCTTCAACTCCAGCATCTGATGTGGCATATTTGTATATAAGGTGTCCAGCCAAGTCTGTCTCTGATATTTTACTTGATAAGAAGCCGTCACTCGATAGTTGATCTGCTAATGCTTTTGCTTGTTCCAAGTTAAAGAATTTGTCTCGACCCGAACTGGCAACAGCAGATGGCGATGCATTACTTCCATGCAAGTCATCAGAGGTCGTCTGGGCAATTTCAAAATGCTGAATTGTTTGTAAAATCTCCAAAATATCCTCATCGTTATCAGCAGGCTCATTCAATTTTATTTCAATTTGAAACCCTTGACCAAATCTCGTTTTCAAATGCTGAGCGCTACCTAAACACTTTAATGAGCCTTCTGCCATTATTCCAATCCTTGGGCACAATGCCTCACCTAATAATCATTAGGAATTTAGAAATTCTAAAACGACCAAGAAAATAATTAAAATACATCGAGAACTTACACTCTTCCATCGAATGTGTTGTCAAAATGACACATGTCCGCCGCGAAGGATCATCGTCTTTGACAACCATCCTTGATATGACATTCCAAAGATCTCTGCGACTAACAGGATCCATACCCGTCGATGGTTCATCCAGAAACATGATTCGAGGATTTCCAATCATTGCACATGCTACACTGAGTTTTCGTTTCATACCTCCGCTATATTCCGAGCTTAGACGATCACTGTCCTCTTCAGATAAACCAACTTCTAAAAGTTTCTGGGAGGCAGCTTCGTGTATGACGTCTTTTGACAATCCTTTAATTGCAGCGTACAATTCAACATGTTCACGTCCAGTCATATTTGTAAAATGAGCATCAAACTGAGGACAGTAGCCTACTTTCCGCCGTGTTAATTCTGGTTGACTGGTCACACTAAAACCGTCAAGAGTGGCGTCGCCAGATGTTGCCGGAAACTCAGCAGTTAGAATTCCCAACATGGTCGTCTTTCCAGCGCCGTTGATACCGAGAAGGCCAAAGCATTGACCTGAGGGGATGCCAAGAGAAACAGTGTGTACTGCAAGCTTTCCGTTTGGATAACGTTTCGTCAATTTGTTCATGACAATCGTATCATCATTTGCAGTGCCATTCGCAACTCGCTCATTCTCGGAAGCAACATCTTCATCAATTTCATCTTCTTGACTTTCTTCGTTGGAAAGCGAACGAAATTTTCGAAGTTTTCTCAAAAATGATGGTCTTGTTGAGAGAACATCAAAATATACAGCAAGGCACGGATATAATATGCTTTGGATTGCAAGAAACATAATCTCGAGTCCGAGTATATCGGTGTTCCATACTGTCATATTTGGATTAGCATTTAAAAGAGCAAAGGCTTCGATATTTATGCAGAAAAGAAGACCTTTTGCAAAGTCGAAAGCGGGAATAAATCTTAAATTCAATATTCGTAAGATAATATGTGCAAGAAACAAAACAGAATTCGAGAGACGATGACTTACCGTAAAATCCACTCTATTGCAACTGCGATCGTTTTCAAATTTCCTGGATTCTGGTTGAGGACTTATAAAGAATAAGTTTATGTTAGTAAACCCAGAGACTACTAATATTTATATAACAAAAAATGCATACCTTGGGTGATATGAATGAAGCGGAGTATGAGGCATGTCAAAGCCCCTGCCAAACCGATGAAAAAATTAAAAACGATGATGAACATATTGCATGCACTGGGAGACTTGAATAAAAATGTGATCCTGTAGAAATCCAATGAAAGTGTTTTAGTCATTGATCGTACTCCTGGAAACGAGAAACGAAAATCTGAAAATATGAGTACTCACATGTAACTGAAACCTGCTGCTGCTGGACCATACAGTAGCATCAAAACAATTGCACCTGCATTCACTTGTCGATCATTCGTTGTGAATGCATCAACACCAAAACAATACATAAGGAGAAGCACACCCCAAAGAGGAAACTGATAATTCAGCATATCCCAAAATAATGTAGAAAGCCAAAACGCGCCCGGTTTGACACCAGCAACAGTCTGTAGATGCTTTGCTTTCGACATCCTTTCAGTCACAATAAAGGTCGCAAAAGTGCCAGATATAAAAGGAAAACTCAGAACGAGATAAAACCATGCAGAAAAGGAACTCTCGGCATTAGCAAAATCGTTTTCTACTTTTGTGACTGGCATAGGGTGAATATTCGTATTAATTGAAAAATCATCATCGCTGGTTGCTGCTCGAATTATTGCTTCGTCTACTAGACCCTGAAAAAGGAGTGAAGCGTGCGGGGCTGTAAAATTAGTTGCAACAACATAACCTTGTCCTTGGAAAAGATTGCACAACGCCGGGAAATCGTATAGTATTTCAATAGGCACATTGTTTTCGCATAGTTCTGAAATTGTATCAATGTAAGAGACGGTTGTAGCTCTTATGATACTATTCAGTGCGTGGGAAAAGTAGACTGCACCATATTGAATGATAGAACCTAAGGAAAATGTATCATAATTGTCAAATAAAGTCTCAGAGGCATCTAGAATAGAGGATACATCTTGATCAAAAGGATATTGCCCTGAAAACTCTAGTGCATCCTGAAAACCCGCGATATCCGGGTCTGTGCAAAGAGCCGAAGCATTATTTAAACTTGCGAATGAGCCACAAGAATTGTTGTATGCGCCGTACTCTGATATACAAGATGCAGGTTGGCATGGAAACAAACTAGAATTTCCAACAGGGAATGGAAATCTTTTCTGTTTTCTTGCATGATCTGGATTGTAATCTGACAATCTAAGCTCAAGCAATTCCATATTTTTGCTGGGGATAATTAAAGTAACCGTAATAAATCCGAACAGTGAAAAAAGTATCGGAAGAATGGTTGAGCATATCCATGCTTTCTTGTCTCGTTTGAAATTTAGGGCACGTTTATGAAATAAAGCCCGTACGTGAGTCCGAAAGAGTTGTGACTCTGACAAACTAGTCACGGCTGCAAATGATTGATCTCCATCTGTCTTTTCTCTTGAATTTTCATTTGTGATGGGTCTTTGTCTTTCTGATGGGCGGGTGACTGTGTCGCCTCTGGCGACACAAAGAAAGACTTCATCCATAGTGGTAATGGAAACACCATACGTACTTATTTGTCCTGAATCAACGTTGGAATCCAGAGCTCGAAACAAACCAGGAAATCGGTCCGAGGCACGAATAGGTAATTGATAAGTAGTTTCAGATGTAACATCACTAAGCAGTGTTGCTTCTGGTACGATACTTTGGACTAAGTCGCTGATTTCCGCGTCAATATGAGGTTGATTTGGTGCCTTTTCAATGGTAATTTGATATCCAACACCATACTCTTTTTTAAGGAATAAAGAGCTTCCCACGCATCGCAGTTGACCCTGAGATAAAATAGCAATTCGGTCTCCAAGAATATCGGCTTCATCCATGAAGTGAGTTGTCAGAACAATACACCTGTCAGATCTATTTTCACGAATGACATTCCATGTGAATCGACGAGAAAAGGGATCCATACCAGAGGTTGGCTCATCCAAAAACACGATCTTTGAATTGCCACAGAATGCGATAGCGAGACTCAACTTTCTTTTCATTCCCCCACTCAAATCTTTCGAAAAAGTGTTCCTCTTTTCATACAAAGCAACGTCCTTGATGGACGAATCTACCGATGATTCTGCTTCTTCATAAGTATTAGTCTCATACAATCCTTTCACCCTTGCAAAGAAGCGGATATGCTCTTTCACTGTAAGCTGAGGAAATATACAGTCGTGCTGTAAACAAACACCAATATCTTCACGAATATCAGCCATTTGTGTCAGAATACTCTTTCCATTTACTATAGCATTTCCAGAAGTGACTCCAAGCATTCCAGTCAGCATGGAAATACAAGTTGTCTTACCCGCGCCGTTGTGACCTAGCAAACAGGTTACCTGTCCCATGTACATTGATAAATCAAGCTCATCGACCGCCGTCTTCTCTCCAAACTTTTTGGTAAGTCCACGGATATGAACTCCGACACCCTCTTTTTCTTGATCTTTATATATAGGCCCAACAGCTTCGATTGGAACATTAGTGTATCGTTCACTCGTGCGTAAAGGTGCTATGTCAGTAGAAGTGGTTCGAAGTCCACACCAGTAACTTAACTTGAGGCAGAAATTCATTGGAAGTGACTGTCCGTAATCTCCAGGAACAACTCTGTTCAGATACCACATAATGAATCCCCAGATAATTGAATCTGACAAGAGAGATCCAAGTATCCTTGCAAAAGTCAGTTCGGAGGAAGAATCAGAAAAGTTCAATGTACTGCGTTGTAATCCAATTCCAGCATCTTCTAGAACACCAATAATCTGAATTCCATACGTGACAGCCGAGACTGGGTGAATACTGAGGAATGATATCAACGCCCGGCTACCAGTTTCATAATTTGCAGATAGGGTGAGGAAATATCCCGCAAAGAAAAATAGAATGCCCACTAATGTTGCACGAGTGCTCTTTGAAAATAAGGCCGAGATTGCAAGACAAAAAAGGACAATAGATAGACTCGAAACGATCCAGAAAAGTAACAACAGTCCAGGCGACGCTTTCGTGTATAAGAAAACGGATGCGATTGTAGAAAATATAGATACCATAATGAAGAATCCGAAGAAGGATATAAACCATGAGAGTTCTAAAGCAGATTCAGAAATAGACATCATTTTCATCAGTTCCTTTTGTCGCAGTTCCTTTTCTAAAACAACATATCTAATCACAACAGAGATGGGGGAAAGGAATCCTAGAACCAAAAGGAGTGGCGCATAAGGATTTATAGTGGCATAGAACCCGTCTCTAGTGTATTCTTTTGATGGAAAGTCAACAAAAGATACTCCATTTTCAGCGATACGAATGTCTGCTCCAGAATGAAAAATAATCCAATCATCGACTAAGCGTTGAATGGATATTGCTCCATTATACATGTATTGAGAGGTACAATAACTGTCACGCGATCCGAGTCGAGTTGTTCCGCCCTCTAATTCGCATACTTGACTGGCTTGTCTTGCAAGGGAGTCAAATTTTTGTTTCGTAGAGGGGGAGGTCCACATACCAGGTCGACGAGAAATATCCGGCGAGTTGAAATTTGTGGAGTTTGTTCGTATTGTGTATTCATAACTTTTCCCTGAACCTCCGAGCACTACTGCTACAGCAATCTTGGGAAATCCTGGAGTACCATATTTTGCCGATGTAACGTAGTCATCAATATCACGTGGATCATCGAATGGCTTAATGATTTGGACTCCACTATCAATCTGGGGGTAAGTGTCAAGAATCCAAGCCTCAAAACTATGCGCAAAAGAGGCAGCAGATGGATCGATAGGAGCAATGGCTAGCACATTGACCTCACAAAAGTCGGTAGCGTCTTCGCCCTCCGTTGTACATTTCCTTGAGTCGCATTTGAGAAAAGGTACTGGCCAATCGTAAGGATTGATATCAGAAATGGTATACCTCCTGAATAAAAAGTTGAATTCTTTCAAATCGATATCTTGTTTTGTAATCTCTTCTGGTTTCACGATGCATGTTCTTGGGGTCTGAACGGCAGTTATATAATCCAGAAAACTGAAGGACTTTAGTGATTTGTCCGGAACAACTGCATCGATAAGAGTAGGTTTAAAAGTTGGATCATCTTTCAAAGCGATCCTAATGGCTACGAGGATTAAAATCATCGCTCCAGGAAGCAACATTTGAATAATCTAAAAATGAGGGAAGGGAACGATAAGAGTGAGAAAAGCAAGGAGTATGTTGTTCACGTCTTCATATAAAGGATATCAACGTACACTAGACACCCATGTTCTTTTCCGATACAGAAGATTCCGGCGGAGTAAAGCACCGACATGTCGGTTGTACTTTCCCATTACAAACGTTTACAGTTGTTTCTTGTGCGTACGATAGAGTAATAATGCCTTGTCTCCGTAAGGATTGGCCTAACGCGAACCGGCGACCCGTTACTCTTTGATGTTTTCGGGAATTCGGATTTTTCGGTTTGCACTGTTTTTGCTGACACTCTAGAACTAGCTATACCCACTTTCGCGAGTTTTGAAGGTCAAATGTCAAATGGACAATAGACCTCATGATCTATGATGACACAGAAAAGAGAACGAGAGGAAGTTATTTTGAATGTTGTATATAGTTATTTGAGAGGGTGATATGAGAAGCATTTGTTTTTGGTAAAGATTTTCGTTTGGCAAGGTTTCATCATTATTCATCGTGGGAGAGCAAGCAAATATCTTATCAATCAACGTGTACCTACTTTTGGCTAAAGTTCACTATTGAAATATAAGGTACAGTGCGTGGACACCTCGTGTATAATATTCAACTCAGATATCATATTCTCATCGAAAGTACGAAGAATGAGTGAAACCGAAAATAAAAATATTGGTCCAGCATAGAACTGACATGTAGAATTGTCTTTCCAATAATGATGAAATGGTTATAGTCATGAGCAATATCACAATACCGCTGCATATATTACACGTAAATCCTGCATGTGTAGATACTGTTATATAGCAAACAAATTTTATGCATTTCTTCCCTCACTGTCAGTCTACATGACTTAATTCCAACATTGGGAAAATGGTCCAGGATGGAACTCGACCACGACATGAATTGTGTCTCGATGTTCCAAACGAGCTTCGAAGAACCGTCAA
>Ga0213868_10000963_pt1 | contig 27970 bp, 16 predicted proteins | sample PICome_9_FD_160087 | JGI IMG/M metagenome (GOLD analysis project Ga0213868, IMG submission 160087) | Coastal seawater microbial communities near Pivers Island, North Carolina, United States - PICO127 | ecosystem: Environmental > Aquatic > Marine > Coastal | place: USA: North Carolina... | reverse complement strand
GCGTTCAACGCTGATTAGCGGTTCCCTTTATTCATGGCTGGCAGCACGACCTCGGAAGACGCGTCCAAGTACTTGGACCCTAAGGTGCTTGAGAAGATCAAGCAGCTGGATGTCCGTGCGCGTTTGGTGGTCGAAGGATTTATCACCGGCCAGCATAAGAGTCCGTTCAGCGGCTTTGCAGTGGAGTTTGCGGGTCACCGTGAATATGCTGCTGGTGATGAACTGAAGCACATTGACTGGAAGGTGTGGTCCAAGACGGATCGTCTTTATATCAAGGAGTATGAGGAAGAAACGAATCTCAATTGTACGATCATCGTCGATGCGAGCAAGTCGATGGGGTACGGTTCTGATACGTGGACGAAGTTTGATTACGCGGCAACGGCGGCAGCTTCTCTAACACACCTCTTGCAGGGGCAACAAGACGTGGTGGGACTAGTGACCTTCACCAACAAGGTGACGCTAAATTTGCCGCCGAGCGGACGGGCCATGCACTTGAAGCGTCTGGTTCACGAGTTGGATCAGATGAAGCCGGATGACAAGACCGATGTGGGAAATGTCTTTCTGGACCTCGCCCAGCAGATTCGCAAACGCGGCATGGTCATTCTGATTTCTGATCTCTTTGCGGACCTCGATCAACTACGGGCGTCACTGCAGGCCTTCCGTTTGCGGAAGAACGAAGTGGTGGTGATGCACGTGATGCATGACGACGAGCTGACCTTTCCTTTTGATACGCACACGCGGTTCCTCGGCTTGGAATCGGATGATCAGGTACATGCAGATCCCCGTGCGTTGCGAAAGACGTATCTCGATGTGGTCGAGAATTATTTGAAAGACGTACGCAAGGTGTGTTCCTCGCTGGGCGCCGACTACGAGCTCATGAATACTAAGGACACCTTAGATGCCGTGCTCTCACGGTACCTCGCTTCCCGGCAGCGACTTTCCCGCCGTTCGCGCAATCGTTAGGCCAACATGGGAAACTTCTTCACCACTCCCTTGCTCTTCTGGGCCGGCCTCATCGGCGTGGCCTTGCCCATTCTGATTCACTTGCTGAATAAGCGGCGTTTCCGTCGGGTCGACTGGGCGGCCATGGATTTCCTTCTCCAGGCGCAGAAGATCAATAAGCGCCGCGTGAAGCTGGAAGACTTTATCCTGCTCCTGTTGCGCTGTTTGATCATGGCCTTCTTGGGCATGCTCTTGGCGCGCCCGTTCTTCACCTCGGATGCCGGTGGTGGTCTCTTCAAATCCGCGCGCCACGAACGCGTGATCTTGCTGGATGATTCGCTGAGCATGAATGCAAAAAGCGGTGGCACTACACCATTGACAGAGGCTGGCAAGGCCGTGACGAATTGGATCACGACGCTGGCTTCGAATAACACAGGAGATTCGTTTACCTTAGTGCTAGCATCGCGCCCTGAGCGTGCGATCTATCGGGATGAGCCGCTGACAGAAGATGCGGTGAGTCAGATTCTGGAAGATATCAAACAGCTGGATGCGGCCGATGCGACCTCACAATTGCCCAAGGCCCTGAGCGAGATCGAGGACATGCTCGATCCATCGGCGAATGGTGGGACCGCAGTGAATCGTATCGTCTATGTGGTCAGTGACTTTCGTTCGCGCGACTGGGCACCTGAAGCGCAGAAGGAAGTCTTTGCGAGTCTGAAGCGCATCTCGGAGGAATCGGCTGGACTGTATTTGGTGGATGCGGCGACGAGTGGCTCAGCAGGCAGTACTGACAATGTGGTCGTTGAAGAGGTAGCTGTACGCGACAAGGCGCTGATTGCCGGTGTCCCAACCGAGTTTGAAGTGACGGTGCGAAATCGCGGGCGGGCTGCAGTGACCGATTTGGCCGTGCGTCTGACGGCGGGCGAAATGCTGCCAATAGAGCGTGTGATCGATCGTGTAGGGCCAGGTGAAACGGGTGCAGCCTCGTTCACGTTCACCTTTTCTCGTCCTGAAGATTTGTCTTTGATAGAGCCAGTGCGGCTCAAAGCAGAAATTGCGCCTAGCGATGGCGACGGTCTGCCCGATGATAACGTTCGCTACTTCCCTGCCCGAGTGAAACAAGGACTCCGCGTGTTGCTCATCGATGGCGATCCGTCGAGTTCTTACGGCGAGAGTGAGACCTTCTTCATGCAGAAAGCTTTGTCACCGCGAGGTCGTGCCATTTCCGGACTCGATTTAACTGTGGTCGACGACTCTGATCTGGAGACGCTGCCTCTCGTGGACTACGAGGTCATTTATCTTTCCAACGTTTATCGTTTGATCGATGGTGCTCGTCAGCGGTTGGAAGACTGGGTTGAGGCTGGTGGTGGATTGGTTGTGGTGTTAGGAGATCAGGTCGATGAAGAGTCTTACAACAAGGACCTTTTCAGAGAGGGTGAGGGGTTAGTTCCTCTGAGTCTAGCAGGTATCCAGGGCGATGAAGATGGCAATACCTGGACCTTAGTGGAGCCCCAAGAGATGTCGCATCCAGTTCTGAAACTGTTTGATGGTGATGGGAGTCCGTTGCTGGCTGGTGTGAAGATTTTTCAATGGTGGAGTAATCAGGCCGCCCAAGCAGCGCTTGATAGTGGAAAGGTGGCTGTGTTAGCTGGTCTCTCCAATCCCGAGAAGACGCCGCTCATCGTGGAGTCTAGTTTCGGCAACGGTCGAGTCATGACCGTGACCTCCGCGCTCGATCTCGACTGGGGTAATTGGCCAACCGAAGCCGTCGGCTACCTGATCATGTTGCAAGAGCTCACACGCTACATGGCGCCACAGCGAGCGGGAGAAGGTGTCTTTCCTGTGGGCGGTTCACTGGTTCATGGGCTGGAGCTGACCGAGTTTCGTCCAGATGGTTCCGTGATCACCCCTGCGGGAAGCAGCCTGCCCGTCCGCGCGCTGCCGAAAGCGGGTGGGGAGCAGTCGACGAATTGGGAAGTGCGGTTTGAAGACACGCCTAGGCGCGGGTTTTACGAAATCGAACTGATGCCTACGGATGGTGGCGACCCGGAAGGCGTGCTCTTTGCCGCCAATGTCGACACGAGCGAGGGCGCTCTAGAACGGGTGGATTTGAAAGCGGTGGAAAGCGCCATGGGCGAGTCACCGGTGGAAATCGTGGTGGCGAGCGCCTCTCTCATGGACTTGGGGGCGACCAAATCGCGCACTGAATTCTGGCGATGGGCACTCTACCTGCTCCTCGCTTTCCTCTGCGTGGAACTGATCTATGGTTGGTGGTTGGGAGCTCGCCGGTAGCATACGATCCATGAAATTTCGAAACACAGCGCCAAACTGGAAGACCCGCCTCGCTGCGAGTGCGGTTGCTTTTGGCCTCATGGGCAGCGGGTGGTCGCAAGAGGAGGAAGAAGTGCCGCCCGTCATTGAGATCGAGCCACCGAATGGTGCCGTCATTGATGTGCTCGAGGATTTGGAGATCCTGGACGCGGATCCTGAGTTACTCGAGCAACTTGCGAATGTTTTAGGAGGCGAAATGGTGTTGGGAATCGATGGGGGAATGGACGCTGCGGCATTCCAAGGAAACCTCATGATCCCAGGCCGCAGCCTTGCCCGACCGATGGCATCTGGTATGGTAAAGACAGATAGTGAATCAGAGCTATTGTTAGAGCGGGCGGAGCAACTCGGCAAACAGGGCCGCTATGATCTTGCAACTCGACTGTGGCAACAAGCTATCAGTCAAAGTAGTGACTCTCTGTTAGCAAGGCCCGATTGGTTGCAAGAAACCTACGCGGGCAACACCTATCGCCAAATGCGCCCGATGCTTGCTGAGATCGAAGCATCAATGAAGCGGGCGATTGGAGATAGCCTGGAAGACTATCAATTGAAGATCGATGGCGATGCGCGGGCGTTGCTGGCCCGCGCTACTCCTGAGACACGTGAATCGGCGCTGGCTGATGTGGTGCTGCGCTTCTTCCTGAGTTCGGTCGGCGACGATTCAGCGTTTGAGTTAGGTTGCCTGAAGATGGAACGCGGTGAGTTTCTCCCTGCCGTCCGTCTCTTTAGCAAGATCCTCGATGAGTACCCCAAGACGGATCTCGATCCTGTCCTAGTGGAGATTCGATTGGCGGGGTCGCTCGCTCGTGTGGGTAGTGCGGTGGAGGCACTGGGAATGGTTGATGCTCTCTAGGAGAAGTTTCCCGCGTATCGTCGCATCCTGACATTGGTCAAAGCAGACATCGAGGAGGTTCGTCGCAATCAGGGTGGAAGCGATGGCGGGAGCGCGACCTTGCAAACGCCCATGCAGGTGCAAGCAAGCTTGCCTGCGCTACTTCCCGCCACGTTGAAAGTGGCCTGGAGACAGCGCTTTGATCTAACATTGCCTCAAGAATGGGTCGTCTTGCCGGAGTCCCCTCGCTCGCCTTTGCCTAACATTGTTAATCAGTTCCAGGCGCAGCTTCAGGCGCGCAATCGCACTCGAGTGGGCCAGACCCAGTCTAAGCCTACAAAATCTGTGCGGATGGAAGACCGCTGGCGTGACTTCTTCATGCCTGCCGGTCAGATGCTTGTCCGCGACGGAACGGCCTACTTTAAAACGGATGATCGCTTGGTGGCCTGTGATCCGAGTTCGGGCAGTTTGAAATGGTTAGGGTTCCGGAACAGTCTGGCGCTCGACGAGAACACCACCAATTCGACAAGTCGCATTCGCAATCAGCAGATGCAGACGGTGCCGTTCCCCACCAGTTCCGAAGAGCTGCTGCTGTTTGGGGATCGGGTGCATCAATCGATGACACTGGCTAAGGACTACATCTATGTGCTGCAGGGGAATCCGTTAGATTTCCAAGATGAGAAGGTTGAAATTGCGCCCATTCAGCCGAACAATCGGAATCGATTCATCGGGCGGCAGACGGCACGCGGACGCTTCCGTGAGAACCGACTCGTGGCCTACCACGCCGTTACAGGGAAGCTCCAATGGTATCGGCGTGCCGAGGAACCGGTCAATCCAGACCTCCCAATTACTCAGCGTGCGGGCTTCTCCAGTTCGCCCGTCCCTTACGGTAATCTCTTGCTCGTGCCTGTTCATGAGGGGCCTTCTCTTTGGTTGGCGGGCTTAGATCGTCAAACCGGTGAGACCGTATGGCGCACCTTTCTTTGCGATGAGCCAGCGGGGCAAGTGCAAGGCTTATCACCCGTGCCGATCAGTCTAGACGCGGGAGATGCCTATATTGGTTCCGGTGCTGGATTGCTCTTCTCGGTGGATGCCATTTCTGGGAGGTTGAACTGGGCCGTAGACTATCCCCGAAGTTCGATCATGGTACAGCCGACGAATAGCATTGTCCCGAATTATCAAGATAAGTGGAAACTGTTAGATGGACATGAAGAAGATCGTATCCTGCCCCATGGAAACGAGGTCATCGTCGTTGGGACTGATTTCAAGTATCTCTTTGCGGTGGATCGACGCTCTGGTGAACTCGCTTGGGAAACGCCGAAGACTCCGTTCCGTGAACCTGATCCCAATGCCTATGTGCTCGCCGTTCATGATGGTCGGCTCTATGTTGCTAGTGACCGCTCGGTTCGCTGCTACCGGGCTCATGGTGGCAAACTCCTCTGGGATGCGGATCTTCCTGGTAAATCCTATGCGCGTGGTGCCTTTACGCCAGGCGGCATCTACATGTCATTCATGGACGGAGTCGGTCCGGTGCAACCAGCTCAGCTAAAGAATGGTCAGCAGCCCCAAGAAAATCCGCAACCCATCAATGGGATTGTTCAATTAGATCCAAAGACAGGGAAACAACTCTCCCTTTCAACCATTCGACTTGCCAATGATGATGAGCCCATTGGCAACCTCTATACCGATGGTGAGCGTCTCCTGGTTTATGGATTGAAACAAGTCTATGGGCTTAGTCCCGGGGCTTCCGGGGAATTGCTTAACTAACATTCATTCGTTATGTCTACGTCTCCTTCCTCCCGCCGCCAGTTCCTTCGTCAAAGCGCCCAGCTAGCTGGAGCCGGCGCGTTTGGCGTGCCGTTGCTTGGTGCAAATGCTGTGGTGGACGACGGTGTCCGAGAGCTCACATCTGAAGAACTGATTGATGCCCGCACGCAAGGTGCGATTGACAAGGGGCTCCGTTTCTTAGCCAGTCGCCAGATCGGTCGTGGCGTGGATCGTGGTGCTTTCGGCGCGAGTAGTTATAATGGTAGTGTGGGTATTTGTGGTATCGCGGGCCTAGCCTTTATGTGCGAGGGAAGTACGCCCGGAATTGGTCGCTATGGGAAACAGGTCGAGGCGTGTACGCAGTTTCTTATTAGGAACACGTCTGCCACGGGCTACATCGCGAGAGCGGGAGGTCGTGGCACGGGAAACATGTATGGTCATGGCTTTGCCATGCTTTGCATGACGCAGGCGTATGGCATGACACGTCAGAAAGAGTTAGGCCAGAAACTTCGTACGGCGGTGAAGCTGACCTTGAGTGCCCAGAACGATGAAGGTGGCTGGCGTTATCAGCCCAGTCCAACAGATGCCGATTTATCGGTAACCGTTTGCCAGATCATGGCTTTGCGGGCAGCTCGCGATGCGGGGATTACGGTGCCAGATCCTTCCCGTGAGAAGACCATCGCCTATGTGAAGAAGAGCCAGATTGATGACGGCGGGTTTCGATACACGCTGCGTGGTGGGCACACGACCTTTGCGCTTACAGCGGCTGGATTGGTGAGCCTGTTTAGTGCGGGCATCTACGACGGGCCTCAGATTGAGAAGGGGCTGCATTATCTCAAAAAGAATCGCAGCCGAGCGGAGGGCCATTACTATTTCTACGGGCACTACTACGCGGTTCAAGCCATGTGGCATGCGGGGGGGCAGTGGTGGAACGATTGGTATCCTCAGATTCGTGACTCGCTACTCAAAAAGCAACGGCCTGATGGCTCGTGGTCGTCGCCTTATAGCGACGAGTTCGGCACCGCCATGGCCTGCATCATCTTACAGATGCCCAACGATCGTCTTCCTGTCTTCGCGCGCTGATTTCTATTTCTAGCATGCTTGCCAATACCTCCATCCTCCGCTTGCTTGGGTTCGACGCTGAACGCGTTCCCGATGATGCGGATGTGAGTTTCCAGTTTACCTACTTGCCGGAGTCCTGGGGCGTGTTTGTGCTTATTGGCGTGGCGGGCATCCTGCTCTACCTTGCCTACAAACTGTATCAGAGGGACCATGCCGATGTGCCAGGTTGGGTTCGTTTATTTCTGGCTGGCCTTCGTGGGCTAACTCTTCTGTTGTTGCTCGCAATCTTGTTAGGTCCGGCGGTGAGTTACAACAAAATCCGAACGATTCGACCGGTGGTCACGGTCCTCCGAGACGCCTCGGAGTCGATGAATGAGACGGATACCTATGACGACGCTAAGGCAGCAGTCGGTGTATCCAAGATCACGGGTCAAGGAGCAGAAACGGTGAAACAGACTCCCATTGCCCGCGTCGATCTGATCAACAAACTCACCACTTGGGAAGAAGGGCGTTTCTACAGCGAGATTGAGAAGCGCGGTCGTCTACGTCTACTCGACTTTGCGGACCGGATTCAAGAAGTGCCTACAGTAGCAGAAGAAGCTGATCCCGAGAATCCGGAAGCCGAGGAGAAGACCGTGATCCCCGAGCTGAAAGCCACTGGGCCAGGAACCGACCTTGCCCGGGCTCTGACCACGAGCCTGACAGAGCGTCTCACGTCAGGCGTGGTGATCCTAACCGATGGTCAACACAATGCCCAATCGAGTCTTGCCGAGGCTGCAGATCAGGCCAAGGAACGTCAGGTGCCTCTCTTTGTTGTGGGACTTGGAGATACGGATAAGCCGACCAACCTTCAGGTAGCCGAGATCTACGCAGACCCTCAAGTGTGGAAGAATGATCCTTTCGAGATTCAGGCCACGCTTCGATCTCAGGGGCTTGAGGAGACCACAGTAGAGGTGAGCTTGCTGGATGTCACTCCTGGCGAAGACGAGTCCGTTCCTGCGGAAGAGAAGGTGTTGGACACTCAGGAAGTCACTATCGACGAAGATGGTGGTCAGCTGCGCTTGACGTTTACCCACAAACCAGAAGTGGAGGGGCTACGCTCCTATACCGTCCGCGCGACGCCGGTGGAGAATGAGGTTAATGCGGAGGATAATCAGCCGAGTGCCCCGCTGCGAGTCAAGGTGCTCGACGATCATGCGCGTCTCCTTTTAATTTCTGGTGGGCCTAACTGGGAATACCGGGCCTTAACACGGCTCTTCATTCGTGAAGACAATGTCGATCTCTCTTGCTGGCTGCAATCCCTGGACAATGGTAGACAACAGCAAGGGAACACTCCAATTCCCCAGCTCCCGATCACGAAAGACAAGCTATTCGAGTTTGATGTTATTGTGATGATCGATCCCGATCCTCGTGAGTTCAGTTCGGCTTGGGTGGATCTTTTGAAATCCTTCGTTGGCGAACATGCTGGTGGTCTTCTCTACATGCCTGGCCCTGTCTTTGGAGGTCCGTTCCTAACCAATCCTGGACTGGAGTCGTTCAGTGAGCTACTTCCGGTAACGTTGGGTGACATTGGTAGTCTTGAGGTTTCGAGCTTGCTCTCAACCTTCAATCGCCCTTGGCCGCTCGGCATTGTGACTGCGAATGTTGATCAGCCGATCATGCGCTTTTACTCAGACACGCAAGAGACGCTCGACCGGTGGAAGCTCCTTCCCGGCATCTTCTGGAGTTTCCCCGCAGCGTCTCCCAAACCGGCCGCTCGCGTCTTGATTGAGCATTCTGATCCTGGCCTGCGTAACAACGACATTGCAAGGCCATTACTAGTGACTGGCAACTACGGTTCCGGGCGAACGACATTTCTAGGCTTCGACGGTACTTGGCGTTGGCGTACACCTGGCCTCGACGCCGAGTTCTTCAAACGGTTCTGGGTGCAAACAACACGCTATCTTATTGAGGGGCGCACCTTGGCGGGCAAACGACGTGGTGTAGTAGAAACGAGCCGTTTCCGTTACGAAGTTGGAGACCGTGTCCGTGTCACCGCGCGTTTACGACAGCCCAACTACGAGCCCCTCGAAGAGGACACCGTCACCGCGACCCTTGAGGTGCCTGGTCAAGAGCCCGAGGAAATCACCTTCACTTTGGTTCCCAATTCCCCCGGTCTGTATGAGTCCACGATTACGGCAGCGAACCAAGGCCTCCATCACATTACGGTGAGCCTACCCGGAGAAGGAGGCGAGGAGTTGGAGATCGACACCAACTTCTCGGTGGTGCTCCCGATCCGTGAAACCCAAGCGACGTGGCTGAACAAAGCCCCCCTCATTGAGCTTGCGTCCTCCAGTGGTGGTCAGTATTTCGAACTCGATCAGTTAGACAATTTGCTCGAGGCGATTCCCAATCGTATTCGACGTCTAGAAACGCCAAGCTCACCTATCCCAATCTGGGACACTATGCGTGTCTTTCTCTTGCTCGCCTTTCTCCTGGGGCTTGAGTGGGCCATGCGTAAACGCTTTAAGATGCTCTAACGATACCCTATGAGTAGCGACGCCTTAACCTCACTTGACAAGCTTCCGCAGGTCCTCACGGACAAGCTGGGCAGGTTACGTCGTCGTGTCACTTTGTGGTTCACTGTTGATGGTCTTATCCGAGTGATCGGTGTGGCCTTTGCGCTCATTGCCTTGGATCTTCTAATCGACTGGTTTTTCCGCATGGACCGGGCCCAGAGAGGGATCATGTTAGTAATCATGATTGGTGTGCTGCTCTGGGTGGCCTGGCGTCATCTGGTGCGTCCGTTGAAAGCGAAGCTGACCGATGAGGCGCTCTGTCTCGAGATGGAGAAGCATGGGGAGTATTCCGAAGAGCTGATCAGTGCGCTGGAGTTCTCTCGTACGGATTGGAGCAAGCAGCCCAACGTGGCCCCTGGGTTGGTCAAGGAGTCTATTGCTAAAGGGCTTGCCGCCAGTGAGGAGCTGTCTCTCGATGGTGTCTTGCGTCACGGTCGGTTTGTGACCAACCTTTGCTTTCTCGCCGTCCTCTTGTTAGGGAGCGTTGTTCTAGGTGTTGCCTGCGTGAAGACAAACACTATGAGCACGTGGCTGAATCGTAATGTCTTATTAGGTAATGCGGCGTGGCCTCAGGACTACTACTTCGACGTTGCCAATGCAGAGGGACAGACCTTACGCATCCCACGCGGTGATGATTATCAACTGACCGCTGTGGTTCGGGAAGGTTATCGATATTTGCCAGAGTCGGCTAAGGTTGAGTTTCGCAGCGGAGCAGGAAGGCGTCTGGAATTGATGGATCGTGCCGATGATGGTAAGTCTTTCGGGCACCAGATGATTAGTGTGACCGAACCGTTAGAGTTCCGACTCTCCACCAAGAAGATCAAAAGCGAATGGTATCGGATCGCTTTACAGCAGCGCCCAGAGATCAACAGCATCAGGCTTATGACCAAGCCGCCAGAGTATACAGGCACGGCTATTCAAGAGCTCCCACCGGGTGAGGGGCCGTATTATGTACTCAAAGGATCGAGTCTCGGATTGAAAGGTGTGGCTGACAAGCCACTGGCTAAGGCGAACATTGTGTCTGGCGAGACCAAGTGGCTCTTACAGATTCGCGAGAACGCGTTTGCGGGCGAAGTTGCTGCTGATGAGTTGGCTTCTGGCTCTTACACAGTGGAACTGGAAGATCTCGAGGGACTGGACACACGCGAGCCACTTCGTTTTAAGCTTCGCCTGAAGGACGATGAGACGCCCCAGATAAAAGCTCGTCTTCACGGTGTCAGTGGTATGGTCGTCGCGCGCGCCCGGTTGCCTTTCAAAGCGACATTGTCGGACGACTTCTCATTGGAAGAAGTCAAGTTGGCTTGGCAATGGCGGGAAGACACGAGCGAAGCCAATGAGACGACCGGTGAGCACACACCCGCCGGCGCTGCAAATGAGTTAGGTAAGCCAGCGATGGAACTTGACGAGGCGTTTGACATTGAATCCCTGGACATTCCCGTGGGTTCTCGTCTGAGTCTTCGATTTCAGGCAAGCGACAATGATCTGGTTTCGGGACCTAAAGTTGGCAAGTCCACTGAGCTGATCGTGCGTGTGGTAAGCGAGGCGGAAATGCGGGATGACCTCCTACGTCGAGAGAAAGCGCAGCGGGAACTGCTTGCCGGTATCGTGGATACCCAAGATCTCCTCCTTACAGAATGCCAGGGGCTGCTCGCTGAAACCCGAAGTGCGGGTGATCTTACAAGTGAACAGCGCAGTCAAGTCGTGCGTTCTCAGAAGAAGCAGAAGCTCTTGGTTAAAAACATCCTTCCCATCGTTGAGCGTTTGCGAGGGATGATCCTGGAGATTGGGAATAACAAGCTCGAGGAGAAGGATGGGGTGCTCCAAGAGCGCCTTCGCGAGCGCATCATCGAGCCACTCGACGATCTTACCCGGAATGAACTCGCTCTCGCTTCTGAATACCTAGAGCGCGTGCGCAGAAGCAAGGAGATCGAAGAGCGGAAGGTGCTCTTTACAGCGGCCGTGACGAATCAGCAATCTGCCTTGAAGCAACTGAGGGCGATTCTCGTCCACATGGTGAAGAACGAGAGCTATCAGCAAGCCGTAAACCTCCTTTACGAAATTCAGAAATCTCAGCAAGATCTCCGCGCGCGTACCGATACGGAGAAAGCGAAGTTGTTAGAGAATGTCTTAGAACCCAAACAGCCGAAGCCATGAGAATCCCTGTCCTCCTTACCAGTCTGTTGGGACTCTTTGTCTGTGGGCCACTGTCTGCTCAGGATCTCGTGGCTGGTGGCCTTGTTGCGGAGGCGCAAGGTACCGACGATACCAGTTTGTTAGGTGCTAGGCAGCAGCGTATCAAGCGGTTGATGAACGACTTGGAGTCCAAGTTTACCGAACTCGCTTCCAAACTCCGTGAAGAACAGCCCGATCAAGCCAAGAAGCTCGAAGACGCGTTCAAGCAGTCTAAAGAGCTGTTGCTCATGCAGCGCATGGATCAGATCACAGCGTTGTTAGACGCCGCCAAGCTCCAGAGTGCGACGGATGAGCAAGGCCAAGTCGTCGGTGATCTAAAAGCGCTCATTGACCTCCTTCTCTATGAGGAAAGTGAGTATGAGCGTCTCCAGCGTGAGATTGAGCAACTTGAGAAATGGAAAGAATCGCTTGAAGGCCTGATCAAACAGGAGGCCGAGCTGCAGGAAGAAACCGAGATTCTCGAGGATCCCAAGAAAGCGGAAGAGGTTTTAGACGCGAAGATGAAGAAGGCGCAGGATCTGATTAAGAAGCAGGAAGAACTGTTAGCCCGAACTGAGGTTAGTAACGGCAGCGATGTCGATGCACTCGACCAGATGGCCGATGAGCAAGCTGAGCTTCGCCAAGAGACGAAAGCGCTTGCCGAGGAAACGGATTCCGAAGGGAAAGCGTCATCGGCGCTGAGCAAGGCTGCTAACAGTCAACGTGAGGCTGAGAATCAGTTAGGCCAAGGCAAACCTAAGGAGGCGGCTGTCTCCGAGAAGAAAGCCATTGAGGGTCTGAAGAAAGCGCTGAAGGCGCTTGAACAAGAGAAGGAGCAACTCGCCAAGATGGCTGGTGAGGAAGCTGCCGGTAAGCTGTCCGAGAAACAGAGCGAAACGGCTGGTGAAACCGATGAACTTGCTCAAGACATGGCTGAAGCCGGCGAGCCAAAAGATGGCGAAGATTCCCCAGCGGCGAGTGTCCAAAAAGCGCAGGAACAAATGAATCAGGCGGCGCAACAGTTAGGTCAGAATCAGGCGGGCAAGGCTGGAGAGAATCAGGAGAATGCGCAGGAGGAACTGCAGAAGGCGAAAGAAGAGGTGGAGCGCCAGCTGAACGAGTTGCGAGACCAGGCGCAGGAAGAACAGATCGTCAAGCTGGCCGAGGTGTTTCAGAAGATGTTAGAAAAGCAGCGCAGCGTGACGGGGGCTACGAAAGCCATTGCTGAACGTCGTGGTGATGCGGAGCGTTTGCGTCGTGCGGATCGAATCGAACTTCGTAAGTGGGCCAAGGAAGAGCGGTCGCTGGAAGAAGATGCTCAGGCCGCTGAACAGCTCTTGATCGATGACGGCACGAGTATTGTCTTCCGCGATGTTGTTGGTTTCCTTCAAACGGAGATCGCCAACGTTTCTGAGATGATGGAGCGTCAACAGACGGGTCTGCTCGTGCGTGAGGCGCATGTCGAAATCGAGACTACGTTGCAGGAGTTGGTGGCTTCGTTAGAAAACACCCAAATGGGCCAACCCCAGCAAGGTGGTCAACCCCAGCAAGGTGGTCAACCGCAGCAACAACGTCAAAGCCTCTTCCCGCCGCTTGCGGAGTTGAAGCTTCTCCGGCTCACGCAGCAGCGGATCAATCGACAGACCACCGCGATGGAAGTTGGCAAGGCTCAACCGGAATTCGCTGATCTATTGGAGGACCGCTATGATAATGCCGCCGCCATGCAGGACAAATTGACCAACATGACGCGCCAATTGGCGACGCAATTGCAACCCACGATGACGCAGGAGGATCCCAATGCGATTGACTAAAACGTTATTATTGGCGACATGCCTGATGCTAGGCACGAGCCAAGCTCAACAAGACGACGAAGATGCCGTCTTCCAAAGATTTGTCGATTCTTTCATGAATAATGAAGCGATCTCTGCCGAGCGAAAGCAAGCAGCGACCACTGCCATTTCCGAGGCCAAGGAACAAGACTCGCTACTCACCGTGAGCATGGCACTGGCCATGCAGGCGCTTTATCCTGAGCTAGGTGAAGCTGCCGCTAAAGCCAGCGAAGGTGACGGCCACAAGGGCCTACAGCAGCTCTACAAGCTGACGCGATCGAAGGATCGTTTCTTTGCTGCTGAAGCAAACTATGTGCTTGGCCGGACTCTCTTTTCGCAGCAACGCTATGAAGAGTGTCTTCCCTATTTGGAGAGTCTGAGTGGTGAATTCGTCGACCACACCATCCGCGATGGTGATATTCTTTATTATCAAGGCGTGGCCAAAGCAAATAGCCTGGAGAAAGAAGCGGGAATTGCGTTGTTAGCTCAGTTTCTTGAAGACTATCCCGACGCTTCAGATCGGCTACGATTGTCTGCTCAAGCGACTTTGGACGGCATCACTGGTGTGCTCGATGGTAGCGTCGAGGACATCGCGGAGCATATGGATTACTCGCATCGTCGCTTGGGTTTCGAAGACTCCGGCGAGCAAACGCAGGGAGTTCAGAAAGAGATCGTTGCGATGTTAGACAAGATCATCGAGCAGGCTGAACAACAACAACAACAGCAGCAGCAACAACAGCAAGGCCAGGGCCAAGGTCAGGGCCAGCAGCAACAACCAGGTCAGCAACAAGGCCAAGGTCAGGGCCAGCAACCTGGTGGTAATGCTTCTGCCCAAAACGATCCTAAGAAAGTGCGCGATCTTCGCGGAGCTGCCAAGAGCGCCTGGGATGATCTCCGGAAACGCGATCGTGAAACGGATGCGTTGTCAGGCCTGAAATCCAAATACCCGCCCCGCTATCGGGAATTGGTAGAGCAGTATTTCAAGGACCTCCAGGAAGGGGAAGACGGCGGCGAGGAGGACAACGAATAGACCAGGCAATGCAGTCCCCAATTCCATCCCGGAGGGCGATGTTCCGTTATCGCCGTGATTTGATGCGAGTCGCGTTGATTGCCGTAGGCGTACTCATGATCGGCTTCCAAACCATTCTCCGAGCCGATCACGTCATCACTCTCGAAGGAGATCTTGTTGAGGGCCAAGTCCAACGAATCACTGCAGAGAGCGGCCTTGATCTCGGAGGGCAAGACCTTTGGCCGCTTGAGAAACTGCGAGCCATTGTCCCTAGTACTCAAGCTGAGGACATCATACCTGCAGCCTACACCGTGTGGTTGACCAATGGCAGCCGTTTCACCACCAATATCCTCAAGCTCGCTGACGAAACCTATCAGATTGACAACCCGGTTCTCGGTAAACTCGAGGTGCCTATCGATCTTGTCTGGGCAGTCCGTCTCGGCCGAGCGAATCCAGATTCTCGATTTGCGAGAGCAGTACGCTCCTATGTTGAGCTTGAGGAAGACACGATCTACGTCACGGGTACTGGTACAACGGAAATGCAAGAAGTGAACGGCCTCATCGATGAACTTGATGCACAACGGCTAACATTCGATCAGGAGGGCGAGTTGAAAGTACTTCCAGCCGCTCAGGCCCATGGGGTGCTCCTCGCTTCCCCTCCGTTCGAACCAGAGTCCGATTCCTGGATTACGAGTCGCCTAACTTTAAGTGATGGCTCGCTCATTTCGGGCAATCTGGCCGCGCTTACGGATGGTCAATTGGACATGGAGCTGGGTGAAGGCATGCGGATCTACCTTGCCTGGAATCAAGTCCGTCGTCTCACGATCGAATCCGATCTCCTTCACTACCTCTCCGATCTTGAGCCGACCCAAGCAGAGACCGAAGCGATCTATGCGTTCCCTCGGACCTGGAAACGCGATCTAAATGTGAGAGGCAATGCTATTCGCCTCGGGCAGGATCGTTTCGAGAAAGGTCTCGGTGTCGCTAGTGGCACGACGCTCACTTTTGCCAACGACGCCAGATACACCCTCTTTACGGCGACCATCGGGATCGATGCCCAACGCGCGCCCGCAGGCGACTGCGCCTTTGTGATTCGGGCCGGTAAAGAAGAGCTGTTTCGGGAACGCCTGGGCAGTGGGGACCCTGCTAAGTTCATCAAACTAGAAGTCGAAGACGTACAATCGCTTACCCTCACGGTCGAACCCGCTGCAGGAGGTCTCGACCTCGGCGATGATGCCAATTGGGCTGAGGCTTGTTTCCTCCAATTGGAGGACGAACTCTAGTCTTGGTCTTTAAGAGGCTGTTCTGATACCGTCCTTCGAACGGCTCGATCTTTAACCTCTGTGAATCCTATGCCAGACCAACCGAACTCTGTTTCTCGTCGTCGGTTTATCCAGCGAACGTCTGCCACTGCCTCTGCGGCTTCCCTGAGTGCCCTAGCCTCTTCGTTCGGGCAAATACACACCTCAAACGATGATGTGCTAAAGATTGGTCTCGTGGGGTGCGGAGGTCGAGGGAGTGGCGCTTGTGCTCAAGCGTTGATTGCTACGGACACGCCAGTGAAACTCGTAGCCATGGGAGATCTGTTTGCCGATCAGATCGAGGCGAGTCACAAGATGTTGAGCGATGGTGCAGGGGATCGCTACGATCGTCGGGCGTTCCCTTCGCTTAGCGCAAAGATGGACGTGCCACAGGAACGTCGTTTCGCCGGGTTTGATTGCTTTCAAAAAGTGATCGATAGCGGGATCGACATGGTGATCCTAGCAACACCGCCAGGATTCCGACCGCAGCATTTTGAGGCAGCGGTGAAGGCAAACAAACATGTCTTTATGGAGAAGCCTGCGGCTGTCGATCCTCCAGGGATTCGCCGGGTGATGGCGGCTGCTGAGGAAGCTAAGAAGAAGAATCTGTCAGTGGTTGCGGGAACTCAACGCCGCCATCAGAACCACTACCGCGAGATTCTCAAGCGTGTGCACGACGGTGCCATTGGCGAGATCGTCTCGGGTCAGTGTTATTGGAACATGGGGCCACTTTGGGTGGAGGATGCCAAAAAGTATTGGGAAACCTACCAAGCTGGCAAATGGAGTGACATGGAGTATCAGTGTCGCAACTGGCTCTTCCACGTCTGGCTTTCAGGCGATCACATCTGCGAACAACACGTTCATAACATCGATATCATCCACTGGGCCATTGGAAGCGCGCCTAAGATGGTCATGGGTCAAGGCGGCCGCCAAGAGCGGGTCCAGCCTCAGTATGGCAATGGTTACGATCATTTTGCCACCGAGTTTGAGTTTGAGAATGGCGTGCGGGTCACGAGCACCTGCAGACAGCAGTCTGGAGCATCGTTCAATGTCGCGGAACGTTTGGTCGGTACGAAAGGCCAAGTCTATCTCGACGGTAGCAAAGGCGAAATCACCGGACCCAAGGCCTACGAATATGATGGCGAGCGCAACGACCCTTACGTGCAAGAGCACGCCAATCTTATCAATAGTATTCGCAATGGCGATGCGGTGAATGAAGGCGTCCAGGTAGCTGAAAGCACGATGAGCGCGATTGCTGGCCGTATGGCTGCCTACACGGGACGTTCCATGAAGTGGGAATGGGCACTCAAGAAATCGATGCTCGATCTCTCGCCCGCCGACTACAAGTTTGGCAAATTGCCAGTCGATCCGCCGGCGGTACCCGGGGTCACGAAACTGATCTAAACCTTCTTAATGTAGGTCCTGCTACCTTGTGGGTAAGCGGTGTATAGCTTAGTGCACCACCTCTAAATTCACGACCTGCATCCTCCATTGAGTAAAGCTTGCGGCAAGTGTAAGGATACCGTAAGTGTGGAAGTTGTACTCACAGTTCACCCCATAGATGCTGTCTGGAGAAACGTTAAATGTATACACGCTGCCGTCGACGATGGGTCGCACTGTTTGTGATTCCATCGGCGGCGGCGGATCCAGTTCTGAAGCAATCTCTTTCTCCTGCCAATGACGGAAGAGCCCCTTGGAAGCGATCAGCCGTTCCATGATCGGCGTGAGATCGGACGAATGTTGGTGGGCCCGAAGAATGCCCCTGATCCGTGCACTGGGCGTGGATTGCAACTTCAGAATGCTTTGCGTGAGCGGGTAGCCAAACCGGAGACGGCTGGCGCTATGAGGCTCCATCTCAAGGCCCGGCTCGTCCTGATAAAGTGTGAAGTCGTGCCACATGAAACCAAGGGTCTGAGGCTGGCCAGGGTCGATAGGTCGAAAGTCGACGAATGCGGTTTCGAGTTCTTTGCGGTAGTCAGGGTGAAAGGCCTTGTCGAATAAGTCTTTGTGTCTCTGGCGAAACTTCTTCCGTGTCAGCGTGCCTAACCGCTGATAGCTCGGAGAACCTCTGCTCCTAAGCAGCGTCCTCGGATCATAGCCGGGTTCAATCCCACCGTGACAGCTCTGAAGGAAATTACCGGTCGTACCAACATAGATGACCGATGGCAACAACTCAAAAAACTTGGTTACACGGTCGTGCTCAAAGTCTTCGCCGTACTTCCTGATGCCTTCCTCGGCAAAGCCATACCGATTGGTCATGTAAGGATCTTCATGATTCCCTCTAGCTAGCCAAACGCGCCGAGGATTCTCCAACCTTAGCCTTAGTAACGTATACAGGACTTCCACGCCGCAATGGCCTCGATCCGTGTAGTCGCCCAGAAAGAGTAGGTGCGTGTTGGGGGCCGTGACTTTAAATCCTGTGAGGATCTTGCGATTCTGCAAATCTGTTAGAGAGGCCATCAGTGAACGGATGTCGCCGTGCAAATCGCCATGAATGACCACGCGACTATTTGCTGAGAGCGAGAGCTTTTGAGCAAACGGATCAAAGGTGACCTTACTAGGAGGAGGCGCACTCTTGCCGACCCATGGCTTTAGATTGCCGCCCTGTTTCACAGCAAGATCTGCCAGACGGTAGAGAGGATTGGGATCTGGCAACGGCAAGTGAGCCTTCCCTGGAAAACGCAATTCTGTCCGATGCTCGAGCATGGTTTGGCAGGCGGCTGACCAGGCCTGGTAGGAGGCCTTCTCATTGAGAGTTGGCTCCTCCTTGTTGGCATCCTTTCCTTGGATCCATCCCCAACTGACGATCACCAAGAGCAATGCGAGACTGATCACCGGAGACTTGAAGAATCCACTCTTTCGCATCTGTCAGGATGGCATGGCGCATGAATGGCGGCAAGCTCAGATGAAGGGCTAAAATTGCCTCTTTTGAATTGACGCTGGGATGAATGGTTCCTATTTTAGCTATTCTATGATAGAAAATAGGCTCCAGATTCGCCGTCGAAGGACGCGTGTAGAAGGTTTGTTAGTTGATCGGCGCCGGCGACAGCAATCCAGTTTGGTCGTCTCCCTCCTCATGCTTGGCGGGGTGTGTAGCCTCGTGGGACTTGGAGCGTGTGCGCAACAACAGACGCCGGTGGTGGCACCGCCAACTTTGGTGGCTCCTGGTGCACGATTGACAAAGAACACCCCGTTCCAGATCCACACGAGTGTCTTCCTGATTAACAGCCGGAGAGGGTGTCTGAACTGGCGCCCTATTACAAAGCAGGGATGACACAGACGCGTGTCGTACAAGCCAGTGATGGGAAGGCGCTGATCGCGGGCTTGCAGCAGAGTCGGCACGTGATTACCGACGAGTATAGCGACGGATCAGCCGTAACCGTGGTGGGACAGCCTGCTGTTTACGAAGCCATTCGCGAACTCATCCACCCGGTAGAATACGATCCGCCTCAACTTCCAGAGAATCACTCCGTCGATGCCCATGGCGCCTTTCCCGTGAAGCCGGCTCATCCAACGAAGTTTGAGAGTAAGAATTGTGGTTTTCAAAGTTGGGTCACTCCGATTATAAAGAATTCTGGAGACCTTGAAGTGAGTTTGAGGGCAGAGAGTAGGACCTTCGATGGTTTTGTGAACTATGGTTCGCCAATCACGACAGCGGCAAGCGACTGGTTAGGAAATCCGGTCAGCGTCGTGTTGACTGACAATCGTATTGAGATGCCCGTCTTCACGACGGGGAAGCTTGAGAGTCGTGTGCGAGTCTCGCCTGCCGATTATGTGGTCATCGCGGGGCTCCCTCAGGGAAAGCCGTTGAACGTGGCGCTCACGAATTCCAAGTTGATATCGAACGAACCCATTTCGAATACGGAGGCTCGAAAGCCCTATCAACTGGTTGTCGTGCATGAGGTTCTAGCGCTGGCTGATTAGGCCATTTCTCTGGCGTATTCTCTATATATGGCGAGCACCGGGACTTTCTATTCCGATAAGTCTTCCAGTCGGGCTAGCGCTGTCTCGATATCAGAGGTTTTTATAGCATCTGGCTCGTACGTATTTGTCATTATTTCGGCCACTTTTTCAGGGGGAAGGTGGTCAATCATTGAAGTTTTGTCCCGCACGGCTTGATAGATTTCGATACCGCCACAGTCTTCGGGTGGGCACGCGCCACGTCCCTTGATAAAGATGGCTCTTGGCTGGACCTCGTCGAGCAGAACCTGTTTCTCAATCTTGACCTTGTGTTCCCAACCATCGCCAAAATCGTAAGTGTAGTGGATGACGTCAAATCCGTCAGTGTGGACATCGCAGAGTCGACTTCTGAACTCGCAGAAGTTCTTTATATAGGGGTTGTCTTCGAGTCCATAGCTGAAGCTAGCTCTACTTCGTCCTTTCTCTCGTAGTTCAAATGCGTGCAAATGACAGTGATGCCATCCGAAGGTATCTTGAATGGCCACATGGAGATCAAAGAAAGAGGCATCAATCGGTAGAGAGAAACGCCTCCAGATAGGTGGCTTGGCGCGTTTCAAGTCCACGCGGAACACGAACCGCTCACGGCTCGTTGGCGGGCGGTACAAGGCTCGCGGTGAACTAGATTCCACCGAGGGGGAGTCGAGTGATGGTGCGCCTTGAACGTCACCGCCAATCTTATCGAGGAGTTCGTCAGCGCCAAACTGTTCTAACAATGATTTTAGCGTGGCCATGTCCTCGGCAGAGCCTGTGCCGCTGGTCACGCCTTGATTGAGCAATTCCTGCATCGCTTCCATCAGCTCACCGCCTGGTGGCAGCCCTTGCGGTGTACCGGGACGTTTTAATAGGTGAGACGCTGCCTCTTTTAGCAAACTTAGCTCGTCTTCATGAGCAACCCGATTGACCCGAATAGGGTACTCCAAGCACACATCCGCCAGGGCTGCTGCGGCGATGTCGCTACCAACACATACCTCTCCTGGAAGATAGCCGAGATCCTCAGCGGCCTGAGTAAACGTGCGGCGAATGGACGCCACCAATCCTGTCTCGACAGGGGTCATGGTGGAACCATGAACTGAGCCTTCGGGACGTACTGCTATAAAAGAGAGGTGATACCAACGCGGGCGACCATCATGTAATAACGGTTTCTCAAACTTGAAGCTACCTATTTCCCAGCTCAACTCTGGGCGGATAGTGTGCGAGGACACTCGTCGGAGAAATAGTTCATCACGACCGACTTCTGGCGTCGGAGTGGGAGGTGCCTTGGGGAAAGGAATAACGCTTCGTTTCCAGGCACTGGCATCGGTCTGATCGGCATCCTTTGGAGGATGATAGGCAGGTATCTGAGGATAGATGAAATCAGGTCCAAGGCTATAGCATTCTCCAGGAAGGCGCTTGTACTCCTTTGCGAAGCGGGGAACGAGTCGAAGCACTTGAAGGAGCTGATTTGCCTCGTCCTCGTCCACAAACCACGGAAAACAACCAGGAAGATAAGAGCGAAACGCGCACTGTTCAAGAGCCCCCCGTTTGCAATCCAATCCAATGCGCTGATTGAGCTCTTCATCATGAGGGAGCATTGAATGATCATCTCTGCTAACGAATTCACAACACACCATGCGGTTCTGATACAAGAGGATGTCTTGATTTGGAAGACCGCCTGATTCGATGAAATCGTTCCAGAACCGAATACCCTCATCCGGGAGATAGCTGTGAATGGCGAAGACTTCCTCAGCGTTTCCCATGATCGAAACGACTTGCAGAGTGCCGGAGCCGGGGTCTTCGATTGCAAACCAGTCAGTGTCGCCCAGTCGTTTCCAAGGCTGAATCTCTAGCACTCGGCTCGCTGCCTCGAAGAGGTCTCGCAAGATTGCTTCAGATACTGGCGGGATATGTTCCTCGCCCTCACCAACTTCATGATACTCGGAAAAGACATCGTAGCTCACTTGAGCTTTCTGAGATAGCTACAACAAAATGGCGACCTAAAAACTCAGAATTTGGATCGACTTGCCCGAGAGAGTGCAATTGCAATTGGCCACAATCGGAGGCTATGGAACAAAGTGAGGCCTGGCTGCTTTTGGCGAACGAGTAACCCTAACTACCTCTTCATCAGTTTTCTATCAGCATGAGCTGTTGAGCGATTCCCCGACGTTTCTTCCGGACGATAATAACTCCGTAATCCTTGGAGGCTAGTGGTGTATCAACGCTGAACGCGGATTCAAGCAAAGGGCTTTGGGTTCTCTTTGGCACTTACATAAACCCACTAGATAATACATACCATGAAACCACCGAATGATACCCAATGCAGCGGCCTTCTCAAGCTCGTCCAAGTGATGATGCTTTTTATAGCCCTAACCTGTTGGGGCGCCCTTGCAGATGACGACAACTCTCTCTGGGAGAGTTCCGGCCGAGAGTACGTGATCAATGGTCAGGTCACTGTCCATGGCGAGGACGTCATGCTTCTATTCCCTGATGCCACCTCGCAAGTCGGGCAGGCATGGATATACAAGCGGGACGGCGTTCCATTCGCTGCGGTGAGCTTCAACGAGAGCGGTTACAGCGCGGCCCTGGTCGAAGGTGCCTATAGCGTTGAACAACTCCAAGCTATCTCTACGGATCCAGCCTTTGCGGGTACCAGCACCCAAACGGGCACGCTGATTCTGAGTTCCAATTCCTTGCGATTGAACGTCGTCGTGATTGCCTCGCCTGGTTACGATCCCGATGCTAAGCGGGAAGATGATGACGAGGAAGACGACGATGAAGGCGAGGAAGAACACGATGACTACGAAGATGATGAGGAAGGCGAAGAGGATAGTGAAGAAGAAGGCGAAGACTACGAAGATGAAGAAGAGGGTGAAGAAGAAGACGACGGCCTCGAGACGGTTCACTTGGAATTCGAAGACCGCGTGGTGGAAGTGCAAGCGCTCATCCTACGCGATGAAGGTGGCAACGTGATCGGTGCCGACGTCTGTGGAATGGAAGAGTGTTGCTGGTTGATCGCTGCTGGCATCCTCGACCAAGATGACCTTGATGAGATCATCGAAGATGCCTTCATACAGGAGACCAAGGATACGGTCGACGCGGTGACCATGACCCTTGAGGACGGGACCGAACTCCCAGCCATCGCCTTCGTCGAAGCCGTGGACTTCAATCTGGCAGCGGAAGAAGAGGATACCGATCTCGAGGGTGATCTTGAGGACGCCGACGAAGAGGGTGAAGACTACGAAGGTGAGGAAAGCGAAGAGTCTGACGACTCTGAAGAGGAAGAAGGTGAAGACTACGAGGAACAGGAGGACTACGAAGCGGAGGACGATGACGACCCCAACCGGCCAGTTTGCTCTGCAAGCTGGCCGGTTTCCGTTAGGCCCGCTAGAGAACTTCTTGGGTCGGCATGAGATGGCCCGACTATCGATAGGAGTAATGACAGAGTCAGTGGTATCGATTTAGAACTGAGATGACGGTGAGTTAAGTGCTGTCAATTAATCTAACGTTGCTACGATCAATTACTTTGGGTTTCACTTGCGTGTTCTTCGCCACCTCACGTTACACGACATCGATCTCGAATCCTGGCTTGACTGGGCACGGAGGCTATCGCTCGGGAAATGCCCTTTATGGCGGTGAACTCGATGGTTTAGACGTGCTGGGAGTTCCGGCAGGGGATATCTCCGAGGGAGCGATTCGGGCGACGCTTGGCAAGGCTGCTGGTAAAACGGTTCGCATTCGGCGAGGCGAACGCATTCTCCTGGTGCAGTCGGGCGCGACGCATCCAGATGCAGCTCTTCAGTCAGCGATGAATCGCTACTACGAAGTGGTGCCGTTCAGTGGCCTGCCTGTCGGCAAGAAAGGGAAAGACAAGGCGAGTGCTTCAAAACGCTTGCGCATGGCCGCTGGTCAAGCAGGCGTGCGTCATGTGGTGGTTGTGTGGGGCACGTTAGAAACCAGTGTGGGAGATCTGCCTAGCAAAGCGGTGAATAGCTGGATTCCAATTGTTGGAGAACTGGTCACGGACGAGAAGAAAGCGACGCGTATTGTGACGACTGCCGCCGTGATCGAGACCGGGACCGGTGCATGGCGATCCGTATCCTCCGAACCCAAGGTGCGCTCCTTCCACAACTCCGGAATCTCGCGTACGGCCAAGTGGGCGCGGCAGGTGGAGAGCCTGAAGGCAGAATCATACCCTGATTTGGCCGAACGCGTCGCTGCTTTTTAGAGGTTCGCTATGGAAATGAACGAGCTTCGCCTTCTGCCGCTGGGGCACCGATGAGTGCTTCGCGAGCTTCGAAGAACTTGCCTAGGGCGTCGCGAAATTCTTCGGGGAAGCTGTCGTTCTGATAGCCAGTTGTCTTTTCGATCTGGCGATGTTCGCGATTGTCCTCGGTGGTCACGCCGGTCGTCGCGTTTGAGGCAAGGTTGCTCGCGGCACCTTCGGGATTACCACCTGGACTGTTGCCAACTTCCATGAGCGAGAGGAGCTCTGCTAGGGCCTGCATACCTTTGGAATTCCCACTCATCTGGCTAGCATTCTTGGCAGCGCTGCCGAGCAACTCGATGACCTCGGTCTCGGCGGCGATAGTCTCGCCACCCGTCTCGGGTTTTTCTAATAGAAGGGCAGCATCGTTCATGGCAGAACCGGCAGCGCGGAGGCGCATTTGAACCTCAGGTCCGAAGACCCGTGCTAACAACGCAGCGACGGCGAAGCCAAGATCACGTTGTTCCTGTGCCAATACTTGGGCGGCTTCATGGTAGTCTTCTTGATTACGGCGTCGATCGAGGGCGCGGGTTTGATCGCGGAGTGCCATCTCGCGTTGCACGAGGCGCATGATCGCAAGCAGCGTTTCTGTGTCCGTCTTCCCTTCACTTTCTCCTGCTCCTTCCTGAGTTGGTTGCTCTTTCTCGGGTTCTTTGTCAGCAGCGAGAGCGTCTGCCCATGCGTGAAACTGCTTTGCCCAGCGAAGGCTACTTTGGATGACGCGACCGTGCTGGTTGTGCTGCAGCCGTCGGGTGATTTGGCTTAGCTCAATGGGAACCTTGGACTGCACCATCTCTCCATGAACCTTCCCATAGATGGGTTTGTCGGTGCGACGATGATAGTGTTCTAGATCAGTCATGAGGTAGTTGACTTCGTTGCGCGTGAGGTCATGGCTATCTGAAAGGAGGCCCAGAGCCTTCATCGCCGATTTATTCAGTTGGACAGGGGCGAGTCCTGCCGATTGGAATACGGTTGCCTTCATCTCGGTGGCGATACGTTCCTCGGCTGTGGCGACACCGCGAAGGCGATTGACAAAGGTTGCTGCTTCTAATTTTTCCTCGGTTTGTTGAGCTTCGCCCATGGCGTCAGCGAGTTGTTTGAGGTTCTCTTCTTGCTGGGCGATAGCCTCGGCAAGGGATTGCTTTGCCTGACCAGAATTTCCACCCTGAGCTGCGTTACTGGCCTGACCGAGAGATTGCGATGCCTGCGGCATGCCTGTCTGTGAAACACTTTGCATGGCGGCTAGCATGTCGCCCCAAGAATCCATGGCCGTCGTGTCGATGGAATCATTCTTGAGGGCCTGTTCTAACAGAGCCTGCGATTGCGTGGTGAGCTCGGCGAGCTTGTCGGCCGTCTCCTGTTCGGCCTTCTGTTGTTTGTCGAGGGCTGCTGGATCGAGATTCTCCGCTTGGGCGAGAGCTTGGTTCTCTTGCAACAGACTGGCCTCCTCGCGGGCGATGGATTCAAGCTGTTCTTGAACCTGTCGAAACTGGGCGCGGACCATGGAGGCGTGTTCGGCGTCAGTTAGCACTTGGAGGACCTTGGCCGATGAGAAACTTGGCAGCGCTTCAGGTTGAAAGTCCTGTGCGTAAGCCCAGAATTGCCATGTACCAGGCGCCAGTCCCAATGTATTAGGTGCAAACGTGAGATCATCTTCTAACGAAACAACCTCAGCGCCACCTTCTTTGGATTGACGAGATTGATCTGGCCAGAGTTCCTCTGGCTTTGCGCCTGAAGGTCCCCACACATACCCAATGGAACGAAGGCCGAAGTCGTCTTCTGCTCGTAGCCCGAACGAAACCGTATCATGTGCCAATAGTGCCAACGCTGCCGAGGTGCCAGTGATCAGCTCGACACGGGGAGGCTTGTCTTGGACGGGACGAAGCTCTACGCGCAAGGGATCGCGTGCCAGGAGTCCCAATTGATCTTCCCACGTGATCTCCAAGATCTGTGGGCGTTTATTGATCTCAAGGGTGTGCGTGTGGAATTGCTGGCCTTCGATTCTAAGGGCTTGGGAATCGACACCGCGAAAGTCTGCTTTGGCAAGCGCACGGGTCACGGTGCCTGTGAGGTGGAGGCGGCTTCCGGTGAGGACTTCCAAGTTGCCGGTGGTGATTTCCGTGACCTGTGGCGAGTGTTGCAAGTAGGTAGGTAGGATGATGTTGGCCTCCAAGTGTTCGAGCCCAGGTCGGTGCATGGGAACAATCTGAATCTTCGTTTGGGCATCGCCAATGCGAACGCTGAGCGTTTCCTCGTTGACGAGTCCGGGGAGTTCAAAGGTGTAGGCACCACTCTCCAAGGGCGCGACGAGCGATTGGCCATGTACTGTGGCGTGTCCTTGAGGACGGCTCCAAGGGGAGTCTTCCTTAGTGGGACGCTGACCATGGTGGGTTCACCATGAGGGATGATTTGGGTCGAGGGGATGTCGCCAAGCTGGACAAAGGTGTAGCGAGGCGTGTCTTTCCACGGGAGGAACGTCCGAACTGCGGCGTTCATGCTGGCATGAGGCGCTAGCAGAAGAACAAGACCAAGTAGAAGCGTTGTGCTAATGACGGACGTGGAAGCCCTTCTGAGCCAAACGCGGGAGATGCTCGGGGTGAGATCAGTTTGGCTAAGCTGATTCGCGATCTGCCCGAGGGCGGCCTCTCGTAGGCGCGGCGACTCAGCGGCCTGTGCTTCTTCTTCTGTTAGAGAAACGGCAGCGAGAACACGATCGCCGGATTTGCGATTCCATCTCCGAACGAAGTTACCGAGCGCCGTCCAGCGGGTTAGCGGCAAGCCCCAGCGCACGAAGAGCCATGACGCGAATCCTAACAGAGTGATGTAAATGCAGGCGAGTAGAGCCATGCGCCAGGCTAAGGGAGTGTCCCAGACGCGGTCGGATATCCAAACGACGAAGAACAGGCTGATCAACGCAACGATGACCAAGCCAGACCATTCTAAGAAGCGGGTTTGCCAAAGTCGCCGGCGCAGGCAGCGAAACTGCTCAAGCAGTTTCGGTGGGAGCGTTGCGCGGTCTCTAGAGGGCATTCGGAACTGTGGAAGCCCAGGCCCTGTTGCTCAAGGCGAAGTTCGTTCTCTTGCCGATGCTCCAGCACCGGCAGCCAGGGGAAACCAGAAGAGGAGAGGTTCCACACGCGGCATGGAAGCGATCGTGGTGAGGTCATCGCCATCGACCAAGAAGGCGGCCATGCCGAAGCCCGCGAGGATCAACCATGCGGGGCGCCCTGCGCGTGCCTCACGCCAGCAAGGCACGAGACCAATGAACATGACCGTTCCCAACGCCATCAAGCCCAAGCCCCCGCCGCGATAGAACGTCGCGAGATACACGCTATGTGGGTGATGGGCGTGCCAAGACTGTTCGGGAGGTCCTGCGGTATCCGGTGCCCAGCGTCCACAGCCTAGCACATAGTCGACGGGTGGTGCCATCCGGTCGAGAATGATCTCGTAGAGCTTCAGTCGTCCAGCGTCCTTCCGAACGATTAACGACTTGGCAGGATTGCCTTCTACCGGTGCTTGGGTGGATACCGCTCGACTGAGTGATGGCAGAGCCCACTGATAAATCGCGCAGACGATGACGATTACGGCAAGAGGTGCGAGAAGCTTGCGATGAAATTGACAGATGATCAGGATAACGAGCCCGACAATGAAGGCAAGGATAGCGCCACGGGTTTGTGTGCACAATGCTGAGAATACAAGGATCGCTTCGAACACGAGGAGTTGGCATCGTCGCTTGGTCACGGTCTCCCGACACGCAAGTAACGCGGCTGTTAGTCCAGCGGAAGCGAAGAGCAAGCCGGTCAGGACAGGTGCAAGACCGAAGTGTACGATGACGTTCTTTAGTCGACTTGCCGGAAACTGTGTGGTTGGTAGGGCATAGAATACGATCAGGCTGATCACTGCGGTAACTGCAGCGACCAGAACGATGATGAAGAGTGTGCGTTCGCGGAAATGCTCGCGTCGATGACCT
>Ga0213868_10000961_pt1 | contig 28007 bp, 11 predicted proteins | sample PICome_9_FD_160087 | JGI IMG/M metagenome (GOLD analysis project Ga0213868, IMG submission 160087) | Coastal seawater microbial communities near Pivers Island, North Carolina, United States - PICO127 | ecosystem: Environmental > Aquatic > Marine > Coastal | place: USA: North Carolina... | reverse complement strand
TAGAAATACAAGTTACATGAAAGAAGTGTGGGGAACAACAAGTTTAACCACAGATTACTGGTCATTACCTAAAAAAACCGAAGATCCAGAAGAAAAAGTACTTCAGGAGATTATGCATGATGATTTAAAGAAAGGGCAGAATAATCTTCAGGAATAGAGTATAAATAAAATTAAGAAAACTCTTTTCCAATGACAATTCAGAGAATATCACGATCATTTAAGGATATTAGTTTGTCTTTTGTTCCACATCCAGTAACAAAAGACTTACAAATACTAAAGAATGAAAGTGCTATTCGTAGATCTGTAAGAAACCTTGTTGAAACTATTACAACTGAAAGATTTTTTAACTCTTTATTAGGATCTGAAGTAAGATCAAGTTTATTTGATTTTGTTGATTTTGGCACAGCATCTGTTATTCAAGATCAAATTGAAGTAGCAATTACTAATTTTGAAGATAGAGTTGATAACTTGAAAGTTGAAGTTATACCTCGTCCTGATGATAATTCTTTCGAAGTATCTGTAATATATGATATTGTTGGCCAAGATTTTCCGACGCAAGACTTTTCATTCCTCTTAGAGGCAACAAGATAAAATGCCTTTTACAAAATATACGAATCTAGATTTTGATCAGATAAAAACATCCATCAAAGATTATCTTCGTGCTAACTCTACATTCACGGATTTTGATTTTGAAGGGTCTAATTTTTCTATTTTAATTGATACATTAGCATATAATACTTACATTACAGCATTTAACTCTAATATGATTGTGAATGAATCCTTTTTGGATTCTGCAACTCTTCGTGAAAATGTTGTATCTCTTGCTGGAAATATAGGATATTTACCACGTTCTAGAACTGCTTCAACAGCAAGAATATCCTTTAATGTAACAACAACCTCAGATAGCCCTACACTGACTCTTAAGGCAGGTCTTGTATGTTCAGGTTTATCAATAGATGAAAACAATACTTTCTTTAATTTTGCAATACCAGAAGATATAACGGTAAATGTAATTAATGGTCTTGCATCTTTTGAAAATATTTTAATTTATCAAGGAATATTTTTATTAAAGCAATTTGAATATGACGGATCATTAGATCAAAGATTCATATTGAATAATTCGTTTATTGATACTTCAACATTAAGAGTTTATGTAAAAAAATCTTCCAATTCTGGATTTGGAATTGAATATTATCCTTCAGAAGATATTTTTAATGTTGATAAAAATTCAAGAATATATTTTGTCAATGAAGTTCAAGATGAAAAATATGAATTAAAATTTGGAGATGGAATTATAGGAAAAAAACTTGGAGATAGTGTAGGATCTGATGGAACTTTAATTAATGCAACTTACATTACTACTGATGGAATAGAAGGTAATGGTGTTTCCAATTTTTCATTTACAGGTTCTATAGAGGATTCAAATCAAAATGTTATTAGTCCCGGACCAATTATTGTTCAAACAGTTCAATCTTCATTTAATGGCAGTAATATAGAACCGATTGATTCTATAAAATATTATGCACCTAAATTATATTCTGCACAATCTAGAGCAGTAACATCTAGAGATTATGAAACAATAATTAAAAGAATATATCCTGATACAGAATCGGTTTCTGTTGTTGGTGGTCAAGAATTAGATCCACCAGAATTTGGTACAGTACAGATTAGTATTAAACCAAAAAATGGAAGTTTTATATCAGACTTTAATAAAAGTGAAATTCTTTCAAAATTAAAGCAATTTTCAGTTTCTGGAATAAATCAAAAAATAGTTGATCTTAAGATTTTATATGTTGAACTTAATAGTTCCATATATTATAATTTTTCACAAACATCCAATCCAGAATCACTTAAAAGTTCTGTAATCAATTCTATTCAAAAATATTCAGAATCTGATGAATTAAATAGATTTGGAGGGAGATTTAAATACAGTAAAATACAACAAGTTATTGATAATACAGATACTGCTATTACATCAAATATTACAAAAGTTACTATTCGTAGAGATTTGCAGGTAGTAATAAACAAAACTTCTCAATATGAGTTATGTTTTGGAAACCGTTTTAATGTAAAACCTCAAGGATATAATATTAAATCTACAGGATTTAAAATCTTAGGAGAAGTTTCTACAGTTTATATTACAGATACTCCAAATATTCAATCTGGTGATAGTTCTATAACTAGTGCTACTCAGGCTGGAAATGTTTTTATTCAAAGACCGGCATCTTTAAATATAAAAACGGGAATTATTTCATTAATAAAATTTGATATTAATGGAAATGTTGTTGTTGTTTCTAAAAATGCAGGAACAGTTGATTATGAAAAGGGAGAAATTAATATTGAGACCATAACTATTACAGAAACCACAGTTCCTAATAATGTTATAGAGATACAAGCATTTCCAGAATCTAATGATGTTGTTGGACTTAGGGACTTATATGTATCACTAAACGTTTCTAGAAGTACAATAAATACTTTGAGAGATGTAATTGCTTCTGGAGATGAAATATCTGGGACTAGATTTGTCAATGATTTCTATACATCAAGTTATTCAAACGGAAATTTAATAAGAGAGTAATATGATACAAACTGGACTTCAATCTAAAATAAAAGTACAAGAACTTATTGAAAGTCAACTACCAAATTTCATCTTCGATGATAGTCCAAATGCGGTTGAATTTTTAAAGCAATATTATATTTCTCAAGAATATCAAGGTGGTCCAATTGATATCAGTGATAATATAGATGAATATTTAAAATTATCTAACTTAAATGATTCGATTATTTTTGATGATGCAACATTAACTGGAGCAATCAATAGTGAAGATAATGCAATTGAGGTTTCTAGTACCAAAGGATTTCCAAATAAGTATGGACTATTAAAAATTGATGATGAAATAATAACTTATACTGGAATTACAACGAATAGTTTTACTGGATGTATTCGTGGATTTAGTGGTGTAACAAATTATCATCAAGATTTGAATCGTGAAGAACTTGTATTTTCTACATCAACTGCTTCAGAACATTCTGACAAATCTTCTATTCAAAATTTAAGTACAATATTTTTAAAGGATTTTTATAAAAAATTAAAATTTACTTTTGCTCCAGGATTTGAAAATATTTCCTTAACAAAAGGTCTTGATGTCGGAAATTTTATAAGAAGAGTAAGAGATTTTTATAAATCCAAAGGAACTGAAGAATCTGTAAGAATTCTTTTTAAAGTTATTTTTGGTGAAGATGCTTCAGTAGTAAACTTAGAAAATTATCTAATTAAACCATCTTCTGCAAATTACTTAAGAAGAGAAATTGTTGTTGCAGAATCTATATCTGGAAACCCTTTAAATATAAAAGGACAAACTATATTTAAATCCACAGATTTAAATACTAATGCATCGATTTCTGAAATAGAACCTTTTTCGGCAAATGGTAAGACATATTATACATTACAAATTTATATTGGAAACAATTTAGAATCTTCTGTTCAAGGAAATTTTGCAATTACTCCAAATACAAAATTATTAGAAAGTGTATCTGTAGGATCATCCATTTTAAATGTAGATTCTACTTTAGATTTTCCTGAATTTGGAACTCTGACTTCAGGAAATAGTTTAATTAACTATACAGGAAAAACTATTAATCAATTTTTTGGATGTACTGGGGTTAATAATATTGATGCAACTTCCAATATAATATCTAGTGATACATATTTTTCTTATGAAGATGGAGATACTTCTAAAAAAGTTGAATTAATACTTCATGGAAAAATTGATAATATAATGCAGGAAAGTGATGAATTTATTGTCGGGGAAGGAGATAAATTTTCAATTAAAAATATTGGAGATAAAATTAATAATACTGGAAAAAATTGGAAAGAGATATTTGCAAATTCTTTTATATACAACACCACAACAAGATATGAAATTTTAGATAATAATAATATAACTCTATCATCTACTATTGACAGATCTAGTTTAAAGATTGGAGATGAAGTTGAAATTTTAGAAAGAAATAGTGAAATTTCGGCACATTCAATAAATCAATCATCTTACATTCAAACTATTGATGTTAATAATAATTCTTTAGGACTAAAAAATACTCCATCTTTAGATCAAAATAAAAAATATGATATAAGGAGAAAGTTAAATAAAGCAAACTCTTCTGGTTATAATTTCGAAAGTAGTTCATTATTATCTGATGTTATTAATTTATATACAGATAATGATGAATATGCATATGTTGCATCTAACTCATTTCCGTCTGAGATAAGATCAGATTTTAGAGATTTAAATAATAAAGTTATTAAAAATTATCGTTTTGATGTAGAATCTACTATTAAATCTACTAGTATTAATAGTATAAGTAATCTTTCAGATTTTGATGTTGATAAACAACTGTATTCTAGTATCACAGTAGATTCATTGCCTTTTATAACTGGTGATAGGATTCTTTATGAACCAGAATCTGAACCTTTAATTGGATTAAATGCTGGTTCTTATTATATTGAAAATATAGGAAATCAAAAATTTAAATTATATAAATCATTATCTTACATAGAGTCTGGTCTATGTGAAACTTTCTTTATACCTCTTTCCGGAGTTGGAAATGATAGATTCATTTTATTTTCACAAAGTGATGAAGTTTTTGGAATACAAAAACTTTTAAAAAAAATTCCTTTAGAAAAAAACATTAAAAATGGTTCTGGACAAAACACTTTACCCGGAAAAACTGGAATTTTAATAAACGGTGTTGAAATTAATAATTATAAGTCTGAAGATATAATTTATTATGGTCCAATTGAAGATGTAAATATTCTCTCATCTGGTGAAAATTATGATGTGATAAATCCACCGTTAATTGAAGTTTCTGTAGGATTGGGATCCACTGCAAAAATTAATCCTGTTGTAAGTGGTAGTTTCGAAAAAGTATACGTTGACTCTCAAAATTATAATATTGATCAAATAGTTTCTGTTGATATTACTGGTGGAAATGGTTCAGGAGCATCAATTGAACCTATATTAATTAAAAGATTCAGAGATGTTTCTTTTAATTCTAATGAACTTTCTCTTGGAGGTGGAGTTAATGTAGCAACAAATCAAATTTTGTTTCTTGAGGAACATAATTTTTTTAATGGGGAAGAAATTGTTTATGACCCATTAAATAATCCTCCTATAAAAATATCTGTAGGATCTACTTTTATAGATCTCCCTAGAAATTCATCTTATTTTGCTCAAGTTGATAATAATAAATCCATAACGTTATATAACTCACTTGAAGATCAGATATCAAAAGTGAATCCTGTGGGAATTTTTTCTGGTTCTTTCGGAGATCATAAGTTTAGTACATTATCATTAAAAAAACAAGTTGCATTTGTAAAAGTAATTGAAGGTGGAAGTAATTATACCAATAGAAAGTTGATTGTTAAATCATCTGGAATATCTACTATTAAAAATACTATTAATTTTAAAAATCATGGATTTAATGATGGAGAGATAATAGAATATTCTTATGATGATACTCAAATAAGTGGGATTACAACCAATAATCAATATAAAGTAATAAAAATTGATAATGATTCTTTTAGATTATCGAATACTGGGATTGGTGGAACTATTACCTCAAATTATGAAAGAAAAAAATATGAATTATTAGAAAGTACTGGTACTGGTTATCAGTATTTTAAATATCCAGACATTTCAGTTTCAATTAAATATACTCCTGTAGGGGTTGGAAGTACCACTCAAGAATATAAGGAATTAATTACAACACCAGTAGTTAGAGGCAGTATTATAGATGCTTATGTTTATGAGTCTGGAACAGGTTACGGTTCAACCATATTAAACTTCAACAAGAAACCAATTATTTCCATAAAAAATGGTAATAATGCAGAAATAGTACCAAAAATTGTAAATGGAAAAATTATAGATGTTTCTATTAATTTTTCAGATAATGAATATTTTTCAGTCCCAGATTTAATTGTTTCTGGTGATGGATCTGGAGCAGAGTTGAGAGCAATAATAGATGAAGGAAAAATAACAGATGTAAAAATTCTTAGCACGGGAATCGGATATTCTTCAACTAATACAATAATTAAAGTTATTTCTGCAGGAAATGGTTTAATAATTGATCCAAATATAAGAAAATTAACTATTAATGATAATGAAGTTAGATTTAATGGAGGAGAGGTTTTATTAAAAGGTAAAGATAAAATACAATTTTCAGTATCAAAATATTTTAGTCAATTAAGATCTAGTTTTTTAGAAGATGGATCTTTATCAGGAATTATTGGATGGGCTTATGATGGTAATCCTATCTATGGACCTTTTGGATATTCAGATCCAAAAGATAAGTTTTCGGAAGTAAAACAATTAAAATCTGGATATAAAATTAAGGCATCAAATGTTGAAGATAGACCTTCAGGGTTTTTTAATGGATTTTTTGTAGAAGATTATGAGTTTAATAATAATGGAGATTTGGATGAATATAACGGTAGATATGAAGTAAATGATGAATTCCCAAATGGTGTGTATGCATATCATGCAACAAATAATACATTTCCTTATTTTATTGGCAATAAGTATAAATCAGAAATAATTTCAGATTTACACTTAGATCAATCATTTGACTTTAAAAATTCTAACTTATTGAGAAATACTTTTCCATATAGAGTATCTGAAAAAAATTCTAATTATGATTTCATTATTCAATCAAATGATATAATAGACCAAACTATAGAAGTATTATCTGCAACATCAGGTCCAATTGAATCTTTAGTAGTTGAAAATTCTGGTATCGATTATAAAGTTGGAGATGTAATTAATTTTGATGAAACAAATACTTCTGGAAGTGGTTTAAATGTAAATGTTTCCTCAATTAAAGGAAAAGATATAACTGAATTAAATACATCTTCATCTTCATATCCAAATTCCATCTTTACATGGGAGTCTTCGGAAAAAGTTAGAGTATCGATATTACCTATTCAAAATCTTTCAAATAATGATTATGTATTGGTATCTGGATTTTCAACAAACCTTTCAGAACTAAACGGATTTCATAAAATAGAAGTTCCTGAATATTCGCAGGGTAGATGTCTTTCTACTATAAATTCATCTGGTATTACCACAGAAATATATGTTTCTCCGATATCAATATCTAATGTATTATCTCTTGGTAGCAGTATTGGAATTGGAACAGAAACTTTAAAAGTTATTGGAATATTTGAGAATCAGGATATTATTAGAGTTAGAAGAGGATCTCCTGGAACTATACACAATGTTGGAAGTGCAGTGTCGTTTTTCCCAGATTCATTTTTAATTTCTAAATCTGTAGATAATTTTGAATCTTCTCTGAATGATAGAGTTTTCTTTAATCCTAAAGAATCTGTAGGAATTTCTACAATAAATGGTGTTGGATATAGCACATCATTTGTATTTGGTAATATAAGTATAACGAGAGAAATTCCATCGAAAGGTATCTTTATTGAAGATCATCCATTCAAAACAAATCAATCTATAATTTATACTCCCAATGGGACAAATATGATTGTTTCTACAGATGGATCCTCCACATTTAATCTACCATCAAATCTTTTTGTTGTAAGTAAAAATAGTAATGTAATTGGATTAAAAACATCTATTTCTAGTCCTGAATTATTTTTTCATACTAATGGAGATGATGATGATGAATACAAATTAGAATCCAATTTTGTTCAAATACTTGGAGATGTGGATAAGAATGTAGTGACTGTTTCTGTATCAACTTCCCACGAACTTCAAAACGGAGATACGATAACATTAGATGTTCAACCAAATCTTTCAGTGGGTATTGGAACTTCAACAGCAGTTCGTGTTCTTTATAAATCAGAAATTGATAATATCGTAGTCAATCCAATTGGATTCAACTCCACAGGAATTAATACTACAACTAATGAAATTACAATTACCAATCATGAATTAGAAACTGGTGATAAAGTTCTTTATGAAGATAGTGGATATAATGAATATTTTGTTTATAAAGTTAATGACAATATTATTAAATTTTGCGAAACTTATTTCGACTCACAACAAAATCCTCCAACAGTGGTATCTTTTGCTTCTACAGGAGGTTCTTCACAAACAATATCATTAATTAATCCACAGTTACAACCAGTTAAAAATAATAATTTAGTATTTGATCTATCAGATTCTTCTTTATCTGGATATGAATTTAAACTTTATACTGATGAGAAATTTAATAATGAATTTGTTTCTACTGGATCCACAGATACTTTTAGTGTATCTGGAGTTGGAACAGTAGGAGTAACATCTACTGCATCATTAACATTAAACTATACTACACAAATTCCTGAAGAATTGTTCTATACTTTAGGGAAAGATGGAGAATTAGTTACTTCTGATATCGAAACTAAAAATTATTCTAGAATAAACTTTGTGAATAGTGATTATAACAATTCATATGTCATTAGTGAAATAGGAGAAACGACATTTAATATAAACCTACAAAAAAAACCTGAAAGAATTTCTTATTCATCGGAAGAATGTGATATTCTTGAGTACTCAACAACATCAACTTCACCATCCGGTCCAGTCAAAAATTTAAATATCTTATCTTCTGGATCAGGATATAAAAAATTTCCAGTCATTAAATCCACAAGTTCTTCTTTAGGTAAAAACTTAAAAGTAAATTTAAAATCAAGTAAAATTGGATCTATAAAGGAAACTAGAATTATTAATGATAATTTCATATATTCTTCCGATACAACTCTTAGACCTAAAGCAAATATATCCCCAACAATTAAAATAAAAAATTCGAAAACTATAGATAATATATCTGTAATAAATGGTGGAAATGGTTATATATCTGAACCGAATTTAATAATTGTAGATTCTATTAGTGGGAATGTAATAAATTCTGGATTTATTAAACCTATATTATTAGAATCCTCAATTTTTTCTACAGAAGTGGTTGTAAAACCAAAAGGAGTTCCAGATGGAAATGTAGAAATAATTTCTATTAATAATAGTAATGGCATTTCTATTGAAAAAGTAGAATCATCAAATTCTGGTATCTTTACATGTACTATATCTACACCAATAAATTTTGGATCATCTAACTTTACTTCTCAACCTTTTTCTATAGGAGATAGTGTTTTTGTAGAAGGAATTATAAAAAATAGTTCTGATGGTGATGGTTTTAATTCATCAGATTATGGATATAAATTTTTCAAAGTGAGTAATTACGATAATACTGGAGTTAATGATAGAGTAACAATTGATATTTCTGACATAACTACAAATACTGGAATTGCACAAACAGATCAATTTTTTACTTCTTCCATAATTAATAAAAATGATTATCCATTATTCGATTTTTCTCTAGAAGAATTAAACTTTTTTGTTGGTGAAAAATTATCTTCTAATGGAATAATTAGAGATTTAATTGTATCTGAAAGCAATAAAAATGACTTAAAAGTTAGTGGATTATATGAATTGTCAGTTGGAGAAATAATAGTAGGTGAGGATTCTGGTACTATTGCAACTATAGAATCTGTAAATTTAAATAATGCAATGTTTGATGTTAAATATTCTTATTTAAAAAATATTGGTTGGGATAATGATACTGGAAAACTAAGTGAAAATTTTCAAGTTATTGCTGATAACAACTATTATCAAAATTTATCTTATTCCATAAAAAGTCCAATAACATATAAAGATCAGCAGTCTCCAGTTGAAAATTTGGTTCATATAAGCGGTTTAAAAAACTTTGCTGATACTCAAATACAGAAAAATACTAGTGCAGGATTATCTACTTCTACCAATAATATTTCAATTACAAAAAATATTATTGATAAAAAATATTCTTATACTATTAATAATTTTGATAAAGTTTTAGACGTAGATGTTAATGATTCTAAATCAAAATTTTTAAAATTTAAAAATACGATACTCTCAGATTTTATTGAGTTAAAAAATACTTTAAATGTATTAAAAATTGACGATATTAGTAATCAATTTTTAAATTTTGTTGAACAAAATCAAGAATTTTTCACAATAGAACAATTAGAAAATGAAACATATTATAATTTCTTACTTAGAGTAACATCAGATAATGATACTAAAGTTCAATTAACAGATGTTACTATTTTGAGTAATGATAAAGGAACATTTATATCTGAGAATGAATCTATTACTACTTCGGGATCTACAAATTTAAATTTCGAAAATGATCTTTATGGAAGTTTTGATTTAGAGAATGATGAAATTTCTGAAAATGCCAAATTAGTATTTAAACCAAATGATCAGATTTCCTTAGATACAAAATATAATATAAAATTAATTAAAAAAACATTTGAAAATACTGGGAGCACTGGTATTCAAACAGATAGAGTATCTATTGGTTTTATAGATTTAATTGGTTCAGAAGTTATTGAAGGTTCTAGTGTTGGTATTGGAACTACTACAATTATATCTTTAAATTCTAATATTTTTGAATCTGTTTATATCAACTCCCAAGTTATTGACAAAGTTACAAATGAAATGGAATATGTTCGTTTATATATTGTTCATAATGGTGTAGATACATTCTTATCAGAGTATTATAGTGATACTTCATTAATATCAAGTTCATCTAGTGGGATAGGGACTTTTTATGCAAACTTGGATAGTGGAATTTTATCTGTATCACATGAAAATAATTCACCAAATTCTATTGAAATAAAATCAAGAATAGTTGGATTTGGTACAACATCATCTGGAATAGGAACTTATAGATTTGAAGCTGCTGGACAATTATTTGATGGTAGTGAAAGAAGTGCAATATATGATTCAAATTATACATCCACAGTTTCTGCAGCATCAACTACTATTAATACTATCGATAAAAATACTTTTAATACATCAAAATCTTTAGTTCAAGTAAGTATAGGTTCCACAAAAGCACTTCATCAAATAATTATTGCTCATAATGGAACTGATGTATATACTCAACAACTACCATTTCTTTCAGCATCCAATAATAATTCTCTAGATGATTTTTCTGGAATAGGAACTTTTGGTGGTGAGATATCTGGGGATAATGTTATCATTAAATTTTATCCAGATGTAGATAAGACGGGACAAATTGAAATTGAAGTATTAAATGAGAACTTATATACTGAATTAGATACTGTTAATGATTATTTAAATTTAAATTATGGATCTATAGTTGAAAAAGTTGACGAAAAAATTATAAAACTTATCAAATCAGATTTTATTTTAAAAAATAATGAAACACCTATTTTTTCGAAAGAATTTAATCCCAATTCTGTAGCATTAGCAGCAACTACAGGAATATTTACTATTAAAAATCACTTCTTTAGGACAGGTGAAGAATTAATTTACACCCCAAATTCAACATTTTTTGGAGTTGGATTTAGTTCGATCACCACTCCTAGTGGTGGTTTGCCTTCTACTGTTTATGCAATCAAATTAACTGAAGACACTTTTAAAATTGCAACGTCACTTACAGATGCACAAAGTGGTATTGGCACAACTTTCACTTCTATAGGAGTAGGAAATGCTCATAAATTTACTATGAAAGAAAGAAGTTCTAAGTGTATTATTACTATTGATGATTTAATTCAATATCCATTAGCATATACAAAAATAAAACATGATCTTATTGGAAATGTAGGAGGTCAAGTTGAATTGGATACCAACATTATATCATTGAGTGGAATATCAACAATAGTTCCTAATGATATATTGTTAGTAGATGATGAGTATATGAAAGTTGTTAATGTTGGATTTGGAACAACTAATTTAGGACCAATTACAAATAATGGAAATATAAACTTGGTAGAAGTTGATAGAGGATTTGTTGGATCTTCAGCATCAACTCATTTAGATTCTAGTACAGCAAGAGTTTATAAAGGATCATTTAATATTGTAGATAGCAAAATTTATTTTTCAGAACCTCTATTGGGGAATTCAGAAAATTTGAAATCAGAACTTAATTTATCTTCACCAAAATCATCATTTACTGGTAGGGTATTTTTGAAATCTAACTATTCAAGTAATAAAATTTATGATGATTTATCTGATGAATTTACAGGAATTGGTAGAACATTTTCATTGAGAGTGGGTGGTGCAAATACTACAGGAATTGGAACTATTGGTGGTAATGGATTAATTTTAGTTAATGATTCCTACCAATCACCAAAAACAGATAATAATCCAGATATATCCAATTATATTATTTCTGAAGATTTAGTTTCTGGAATATCTTCTATAACATTTTCTGGAATTTCAAATCCAAATAATCCTTTAGATTATATAACTTCAGATTATGATGCAAACTTAAATGAACTTCCTAGAGGTGGTATCATTGTTTCATATGGATCTAGTCCTGGACTTGGATTTGCTCCCCTTGTAGGTGCTTCAGTAACATCTGTTGTTGGTGCTGGAGGATCTATTGTATCTGTTGGATTTGGAACAACAGACAATCTTGGATCTGGATATAATGGATTAGTTTCAATTGGAATAAGTGTTTATGAAGAAGGGCATGTTGGAGATGTTGCTTCAATATCAGCATCCATTGGTGTTGGAGGAACTTTATCTTTCAACGTAGGATCTGGGGGAACTGGATACACAAATCCAAAAATATTTGTATCAGATCCATCTTACAAAAATTTACCTATAGTTGGTGTCTTTAGATCTGGTATCGGTAATACGACTGAAGCAGGTTCCGGTTTATTAGTTGATGTTGAACTTGGAGGATCTACAGGAATAGGATCAACTTACTTTGAAGTAACTGATTTTAAATTCTCAAGATCTGGATTTAATTTTAAAAAAGGAGATATATTTAAACCTATTGGATTGGTCACAGATTCTAGTCTTTCTTCACCAATATCGGATTTTACTATCACAGTAGAAGATGTTTATACTGATAATTTTTCTGGTTGGGAATTTGGCGAACTTGACTTTTTAGATTCTATAAAACAACTTCAAGATGGTTCTAGAACTAGATTTCCAATATTTTATAATGGAGAACTCACCAGTTTTCAACCTGAGTCTGGTTCAGAAATTGAAAATAATATTTCCAATTTACTTATAATTTTTATAAATGGAATTCTGCAAGAACCTACAGTAAATTATCAATTCGAAGGAGGAACTTCACTTTTATTCACAGAAGCACCAAAACCAGAAGATGTAGTAGATATTTACTTCTATAAAGGAGTTGGTAATATTGATACAGAATTTGTAGACGTTACATCAACTCTAAAAATTGGTGATATTCTTCAAGTTAAAAGTAGCAATTTATATTCTGACATTTCAACTCAAGATGAGAGAACCATTTATAATATAAAATTTTCAGATAAACTAGAAACTGATAAGTATTCTGGTCTTGGGATTAATGAAGTAAAATTCAGACCAATTTCTTGGACAAAACAAAAAACAAGTAAAAAAATTAATGGACAATTTACTTATAAAACAAGAGATTCAATAGAACCTCTCATATTCCCAACATCCAGAATTATAAAGGATATATCAACAACTGATACTGAAATATTTGTTGATAATTCAGAGTTATTTGGTTATGAAACTGATACTCCTGGATTTAGTGATGATTCTCTTCCATTTAACGCTATAGTTATTAATGGAATTTCTACTGAAGTATCTGGATCAATTGAATCTATAACTGGATTTAGTAATATTAGTGGTTTTTCTGGAATTATAACTGGTATTACAACAACTACAGGAATAGGTGGAAATTCATTAGCACTTAAATTTGAAATTTATGATTCCAATTCCACACCTTTTTCGGGAATATCGACTGGATATCCTATTTACATTTACGATACTCAAATTGGAACCGGAGTAACATCAATTGATAGTTCTGATTCTGCAATTGTTGGTATTGGAACAACATTTTTAGATAATATTTACTATATTTCGGATTGGTCTAATATTGATAATATTGGAATTCTTACTTGTAACGTAAAATCAGACTCTAATATTATTGGAATTAACACTAACGGAAATATATTAAATCCTATAGGCAAATATTCATGGGGTAGATTATCTGGTGGAACAAGATCTTCAAATCCAATATCAATTGGAGTTACTGGAAAAATAGTATCCGGATTATCAACATACCCAACAATTCAAAGAAGAGGTATTGGTATTAGAAAAACTGGAGCACTTCCTAAGATTGTATTATAAATATATAAAAAACTATTAATATGGCCGCATTCGTAACAGATCAATTTAGAATATTGAATGCCAATTCCTTTGTAGAGTCTATAAATGATAATTCTTATTATGCTTTTTTAGGATTATCAAATCCAACTACTCCAAATCCTGGATTTGGAAGAACATCCGATTGGAATACTAGTATTAATAATAATCCAATCGATAATTTTCAATATCTGTCTCATTATAGAGATACTTCTTTGTTTGGAAAAAAAATAACTTCAGAAAATGTTAGAAGAGTTGTAAAAAGAGTTGATTGGATTTCGAACACTTCTTATGACATGTACAGACATGACTATAGTGAGTATACTGAAGCACCATCTTCTAAAGTTTTTAATTTATATAATTCCAATTATTATGTAATTACTGATGAATTTAAAGTTTACATATGTTTAGAGAATGGTACTTCAGGAAAAAATCCTACTAATGTTCCAAGATCTTTATTTAAACCAGTTGATACTAGTATTGAACCTCCTACAGTAGGATCTGATGGATATAGATGGAAATATCTTTTTACAATTTCTCCTTCGGATATCATTAAGTTTGACTCTACAGAATATTTTATTGTTCCCAATAATTGGGAAAATAGTTTAAATAATGAAATTGTAAGGATTAGAGATGGTGGAAATTCAGATATTCAAAATAATCAAATAAAGAAGGTATATATTGAGAGTGGTGGAAGTGGATATGTTGATACTACAGCATCTATTTTGGGTGATGGAAGTGGAGGAGAAGTTTCAATAACAACAACTAATGGAGAAATAACAAGTGTTGTAGTTACTTCTGGAGGTAAGGGATATACTTATGGAATTGTCAATTTAAATTCCAGTTCAGGAACAGGTGCAAAATTAATACCTATTATTCCACCTTCTAAAGGACATGGATATGACATTTACAAGGAATTAGGTACTGATAAAGTATTAATATACGCAAGATTTGATGATTCGACTAAAGACTTTCCTACAGATACTAAATTTTCTCAAGTTGGTATTATAAAAAATCCCGAAACATTTTCAGGAGTAGGAATTACTTTTACTGGAGGAAATTTTTCCTCTCTTTATTCTATTGGGATTACAACTTCAATAAGTATAAATGTTGGAGATAAGATAACTCAAAATCAAGGTAATGGATTAATTGCAGAAGGTTATGTTGCATCATTCGATACTGAAACTAAAATACTAAAATATTATCAAGATAGATCACTATCTTTTGGCAATAATGTAGATCAAAGCCAAACTTCTATTGCAAAAAATATTGTACCATTTAATTCTTCAAGTCAAATTAGTATTGATGGAAATTCAGCAACCGTTGACACCACTTTAAATAATACCAGCACTATAAATCTTGGAAACAAATTAATTAATTTGGGAGTTGAGTTTACAAATGGTCTTGCAAATCCAGAGATAAATAAAAAGACGGGAGATATAATTTATATCGATAATCGACCTGAAGTCCAAAGAGACTCAAGACAAAAAGAAGACGTTAAAATTATTCTGGAATTCTAAAAAAGATGTCACAAAAAACAAACTTAAATATCAGTCCATATTATGATGATTTTGATAAAAATAAAGATTTTTATAAAGTCCTCTTTAATCCAGGAAAACCAGTTCAAACTAGAGAATTAACAACTCTTCAGTCTATTTTACAGAATCAAGTAGAGTCTTTAGCAAATTATAGTTTTAAAGAAGGATCGATGGTTCTTCCTGGTGCTCTTACTTATGATAACCAATTTTCTGCAGTAAAATTAAATGCAACAAATCTTGGAGTTGACATTTCAATTTACATTAATAATTTAATTGGAAAAACTATAACTGGATTAAAATCAGGAGTTACTGCATCTGTCCAATTTGTTGCACTTACTTCAGATAGCGATATTGTAGAAAATTTAACAATATATGTAAAATATTTAAATTCCGGAACTGATTCGGTAACTTCAATATTTTTAGATGGAGAAAGTTTATTTGCAAATGATAATGTAATATATGGAAATACCACAATTCCTTCAAGAACTCCATTTGCTTCTTTAATATCATTAAACGCAACTTCCGTAGGATCTGCAATATCTATTGATAATGGAGTATATTTTTTAAGAGGTGTACTTGCTAATGTTAGAAAACAAACTATAATATTAGATTATTATACAAATACTCCATCATATAGAGTAGGATTTCAAGTAAATGAGTCTATAGTAGATGCAAAAGAAGATGAATCTTTATATGATAATGCAAAAGGATTTACAAATTTTGCAGCACCTGGTGCAGATAGATTTAAAATAGAATTACCATTAGTAAAAAAATTATTAGATGATACATCAGATTCTAATTTTGTTGAAATTTTTAGAGTCGTAAATGGAAAAGTAAAAATAATAGAAAATAAAAAAGATACTAGCAATACTTTAAGAGATTATCTTGCAGAAAGGACTTTTGATGAATCTGGACACTATTTAATAGATGATTTTAATATAAATTTAGTTGATTCTTTAAATAATAGAATTGATAGTGACGGTTTATACTTGGAAAATGAATTGACAGAACAAGGAAATGTTCCTTCTGATGATTTGATGTGTGTTCAAGTATCTCCAGGAAAAGCATATGTTGCTGGATATGATGTAGAATTATCATCTTCTTATGCAATTGATATTGATAAACCAAGAACTACCCAAACAGTGAACTCTCAAAAAATTCCATTCCAAATGGGAAATCTTTTAAGAGTTAATAATGTTGAGGGTGCTTTAAAAGAAAACGAAAAAATTAATCTAGTTTCAGAATTTAAAGCAGAATCTGGAATATCTACAATAGGACAAGCAAGAGTATATTCATTTAATTTAACAGATTCTGCATATTCCAATGAATCCACATCTTGGGATTTATATTTGTATGATGTTCAAACATATACAAATATAACTTTTAATAGATCTGTGACTGCTTCTGAAATTCCAACTTCTTCATACATACAAGGAAGAAGTAGTGGAGCAAGTGGATATGTTGTTTCTTCGGGTTCAACAACAAATTTTAATCTTAGTCAAACATCAGGAACTTTTTCTCAAGGTGAGCAATTATCTGTTAATGGAGTAGATTTTCCACTAACAGTTTCAGATTCTGTGGTTTATGGAATTAAAGATATTAAATCCGTTTCCCAGTCAGGGATTTCTGGATTTGCAAGTTTTTCTGCAAATTCAATTCTAGATACTAAAAATTTTTCCAATGGAATTAGCGAAGTTAATATAAGTTCTGGTACAGTCACAAGTCCAGGAAAATTATTTTCAGGAGTTAATATTGGAGATATTGTTCAAGTAATAGAGGGTGGAAATTTAAAATATAATAAAATTGATACAATTTCTTCAGATTTATCTTCATTTACAATATCCGGAATAACCACTGTTGCAGGAGTATTTGATGGTGGGTTAATAGGTAATGGGAATTATAATGCACAATTAAAAATTCCAGAATTAAAAAATAATGAAAATGCATTTCTTTATGCAAAACTTTTGGAGGATGATATTTCTTCAGTAAATCTCTCTAGTTCTGAATTAACAATATCACAACAAATAACAGGAGAAAGTACAGATGTTAGTGGAACACTAACTTTCAACTTATCAAGTATATCTGGAATTGATAATGCATCTTTCGAAGTTTTTGATCAAGAAAGGTATTCTGTACATTATGCCAATGGAGGAATTGGTACTATAACTTCGGATAGATTTTCAGTAGACTTTAATACTGATACAGTAACAATTATAGGGTTGTCAACTTCTCAGTCTAATGTTGTCGTAAATACAACTCTCAAGAAAAATAATATTCAAAGTAAAATTAAAGAATATCAAAAAAGTGCTGTTAAGATTGTAAATCTTTCAAGATTAGTAAGATCTGGAGCAGCCACTAGTGATTCTATAAATGATGGTCTTACATACAATCCGTATTATGGACTTAGAGTTCAAGACGATGAAATTTCTTTAGATGTTCCCGATGTATCTGAAGTGATAGCAGTTTATGAGTCAACAAATACATCAGATCCTGTATTGGATAAAATTGAATTTTCTTCAATCTCAAATGTAGATTCTAATGCAATAATTGGAGAAAAAATTATTGGATCTGATAGTGGGGCAGTTGCTAGAGTAGTTTTAAATTCTTCTTCTACACCTTCTGTTCCGGTAAATAATATTGGAATAGTTTACTTGAATGATGAAACTTTTTCTTTAGAGGAAGATGTTACTTTTTCCGATTCAAATATTGTTTCCAATATAAAAAAAATTACTGCCGGAAGTTATAAAAATATAACTGATATATTTTCATTGGATAAAGGACAAAAAAGTCAATATTATGATTACTCAAGAATAATTAGAAATAATAGATCTGTACCAGAAAGAAAACTTCTGATTGTTTATGATTATTATAAAGTCCCTTCTTCAGATAATGGTGACGTATTTACTGTATTAAGTTATGATTCTGATAGATTTTCTGATGATGTTCCTACGATAGGTACACAAAATGATAGAGCATCAGATGTTCTTGATTTTAGACCTAGAGTACAAAATTTTGATGTAAGTACTGCAACATCTTCCCCTTTTGCTTTTGAATCTAGGGTATTTAACTCCAATTCAATTAAATATAATTTAAAACCCAATGAATCATCTACAATTGGATATAGTTTTTATCTACCAAGAATTGATAAAGTATATCTTGATAAATTTGGAAATTTGATTGTAGATAAAGGAATTCCTTCAAAAGATCCGATTGCACCTCTTAATGGTGATGAAACTTTGATGGACTTAGCTGAGATAACACTTCCATCTTATTTGTACAATATTGAAGATGCTAATATTTCTATTTCAGATAATAGAAGATATACGATGAGAGATATTGGGGATTTAGAGGAAAGAATAGAAAGTGTTGAAAGATTAACTTCTCTTAGTCTTCTTGAAATAAACACAGAATCTTTAAGAATTGAAGATTCTGATGGAAATAATAGATTTAAATCTGGATTTTTTGTAGATGATTTCAATGATATTACTTTATCTGATGAAAATTTGACTAATGCAACAATTTCGGATGGTGTTCTAAGACCTAGAATTATATCAAATTCTTTACAATTAACACCTATTCCTGCAACAGAAATAGCAGAAGACAAACTAGATTTATCAGAAAACTTTGAATTATTAGATCCAAATGTTCAAAAAACTGGAAATGTAATTACACTTAAATACAATTCAGTTGGATGGATCGAACAAAAATTAGCAACTAGAGTGGAAAATGTAAATCCATTTAATGTAATTGAATATACTGGTAGTATTACATTATTACCTAGTTCTGATAATTGGACTAGAACAATTTCACTTCCTACATTAACATTCAATAGATTCTCTAGTTATCGTGGAAGATGGAGATATAGTTATTTTGAGTATCGACATTACAGAACAAACTATAGATATGGTTATTACAGATATAGGTATTATAGACCTTACTATTATTACTATAGAAGACCTTATTATTCGTATTATTCTTACTATCGTTACGGATCATATTACTATTATCCCTACGGTCGTTATAGGTATTATTCTAGATATAGACGTAGGTATCTATATTACTACCCCTTCTACAGACCAATTACTAGAAACATTATTGTTAGTTCAGTAGCTGAAAAGTATATTAGATCCAGAAATGTTTCTTTCTTTGGAGAATCTTTCAAACCATTCACGAGACACTATGCATTCTTTGATAGTCATAGTAATATTGACATAATTCCAAAATTAGTAGAAATTTCTAATAGTAATACTTTAGAATCATTTGGATCTCGAAGATCTTCATTTTCTGTAGGTGAAACTATTAATGTTTATTTTGCAAATAAAAAGATAGGTAGATTTAGACTTGCTTCCTCAAATCATAGATCTGGAATTTTTAATTCTCCCGATAAAATTTATACTAATAATCCATATTTTAGAGAAGAATCTATTCCTTCATCATATAGTCAATCATCAAAAACTATTAATATAGATTTGGTTTCATTATCTACAGAATCTCAAGGAAACTTTTTTGGATATCTTAAAACAGGTGCTAAAATAGTTGGTCAAAGTAGCAAAGCAATTGCTTATGTTAAAGATTTAAGACTAGTTTCTGATGTTGATGGAACATTATTTGGTTCATTCTTTATAAAAGATCCATATTCTATTATAGTACCAAATCTTAGAATTTCAACTGGTAAAAAGACTTTCAAACTTACAAGTTCCAAAAATAATACAATAGAAATTTCTGAAAGCAGTAGCAATTCTTTTGGTAATACAACATATACTGCTGAAGGAACAATTCAATCTAGAAGAACTTCTGTTACCGCAGTAAGAAGAGATCCTTTGGCTCAATCCTTTACTGTCGGTAAGGATATTCAAGCACCTAATTTTAATGGTCAAAATGATGATGATAATGGAGCATATCTAACTGCTGTTGATATATTTGTTGCAAATAAACCAACAGGAAATGAACCTCTAATTGTTGAAATAAGAACAGTTGAATTGGGAACTCCAACATTAACACTTTTAGGTGAACCTGTAACATTATATCCTGAAGATATTAATATATCTTCAAATGGTGAAATTGCAACAACAGTTACTTTCAATTATCCAATATTCTTAGCACCAGGAAAAGAATATGCTTTAGTTCTCCTTGCACCAACATCAGATAAGTATGAAGTATGGACTGCAAAGATTGGAGAAGATACTGTAAATCCTAATACTTCTGGATCTACTAGGTACACCAAGCAATTTGCAGTTGGTAGTTTGTTTAAATCTCAGAATGGTTCTATTTGGACTCCGGAACAAGAATCAGATCTGAAATTTAAACTTTATAAAGCACAGTTTACTTCCAATACTGGAATAGCATTCTTTGGAAATCCACCTTTGGGTGAATCTAATGATTATATTAAAATTTTAGAAACTAATGCCATAAACACATTTCCTAAGGCAGCAGTAATTGGAATTACTACTGTTCCCACAGGTAATTCATTAATTGATATTCTTTCACCAGGAAGAAAAATTTTTGGATCAATTGAAGGAAGTTCGGCAAACATTATTTCTACTGGATGTTCTGTTTCAGCAGTAACAATTGATAATGGAGGAGAAAATTATCAAGGTCAAACAGATGTTTCTACAAAACCAATTGTAGGTAATGGAAGTGGATTAAAACTTAATTTTAGTGTAAGTGGTGTTGGCACAATAAACTCAGTGACTATTACAGATCCAGGATTTGGATATGCTGCTGGTGATATAGTTTCAATAGATAATAGTGATGGTTCGTTTACTGGTGTTGGTGGTGTCATAACTATTTCTGAAATTGCTGGTATAGATACTTTATATGTTACAAATGTTCAAGGTGAATTGGGATCTGGAAAAGCATTTGAAGTTGGTATTGGATTAAGTTATGCTGATACAGAATCTACAATAGTTTCTTTAGGTTCTACAGTCATTACTAGATTAATAGAAGGAACAGGAGTAGAATCTGGCAATTATTTGCAGGTAAATCATTTCAACCATGGAATGTTTGCTAATAATAATAAATTAAAAATTTATGATGTTGAATCTGATGTCAGTCCTACAATTTTAACTGAAACTTTATTATCTACAAATACAACATCAATTCAAGTTGAAGATTCTTCAATATTTGAAACTTTTGAAGGTTTTGCGGTTGATGGAAGCAATTTGGGTTATGTTAAAATTGGTGATGAAATAATTTCTTATAATTCAGTCACTTCAAATCAGTTATCTATACAAAGTAGAGGAGTTGAAGGAGTTATCCAAGATCATGATATTAATTCTTCAATAAGTAAATATGAATTTGTTGGAATGTCATTAAGAAGAATTAATGGAGTAACATACGACATTTCTGATGTTATAATTTCTGCAGACCAATATTTTATTGAAATTGATAGATCTTCTAATGGATTGAATCGATCTTCTGATAGCACACTTCCACAAGTATCTTTTTCGAGTCAAATTCAAGGTGGTGGATCTCAAATAAGAGCAACTGAAAATCTTACCTATAATAGATTAACTCCTAAATTTGATATAAATTCTCCAGGAAAAGAAACATCTGTAAGTGGAGTTATTAGGACAACAACAGCTACTAGTATAGATGGATCAGAAACATCATTCGAATTACTAAATGAAGTCGAACCTATTTCTTTAGACGGAAATAATGAATTAAGTTCTTTTAGAATGATATGTTCTAGAGTAAATGAGTTAAATCAAAATGCATTTGATAATGTATCAGGAAGAAGATCATTTACTTCTGCTTTAACATTAAGTACTACTGATGAAAATCTTTCTCCAATCATTTTCTTAAATGATTCTACAGTAGAGTTTTCTTCTGACTTCTTAAATGCACCCGTAGATAATTTTGAATTAAGTTCTTTAGTTGGTTCTTCGCAAAATGACCCACATGCTGCAATTTATGTATCTAATGTAACAACTCTTTCTAAACCAGCATCTTCTTTAAAAGTCATTTTAACTGCATATAGACCTTTTTCCTCTGATATTAGAGTTCTTTATAATTTAGTGAGAGATGATTCTTCAGAAGTTCCGCAAGAATTTGAATTATTTCCTGGATTTGAAAATCTAAAGTCCTCTTCAGATGGAGATTTAGAAGTTATAGATCCTGTATTAAATAATGGAAGAGAAGATATTGAAGTTCCTGCAAGTTCAGATGGACAGTTTTTGCAATATGAATTCACTGCAAATGATCTTCCAGATTTTAGTGGATTTGCAATTAAAATTATCATGGCAGGAACAGATCAATCAAATGCCCCAATTATTAGAGATCTGAGAGCAATTGCAGTGAAATGAAAAAATTAGTAAAAGTTAAAGACCATCCTCATCTTTATAGAGATGAGGAAACTGGTTCTATTATAAATTGCGATACTATCAGTTATAATCAAAGAATTAACAGAATTAATTCTAAAGAAGCACAAAAAAAAGAAATTGATGAAATGAAAAATGATATTCAGGAAATAAAAAATCTCCTGAAAGATTTTCTCAAAAAATAGTATGATTTATTATTTAATATAAATATTTAAAGGAACATATGCTCATCTGAATAATGGCAGTATTTGTATCAAATATAGTAATTGAGCAAGGATTTGATTTTAATACTACTTTTGAGTTGGAAAATACATCAACAACTAACCCTTTAAATTTGTCAAACTATACAATTGAAGCTCAACTTAGAAAAACATATAGTAGTTCTACCGCAGTTGAATTTGCCTGTACGATTATACAACCTCCATCAGATGGAAAAGTACAAATTTTATTAACTGATGTTGAAACTGCAAATTTAAAGGAGGGGAGATATGTATATGACATTAAAGCTACAAATTTTACTGGAGAAATTTTAAAATTAATAGAAGGATCTGCACTGGTAAGACCAGGAGTAACTAGATAATGGCTACCATAAAGGCTAGAGTAGGTGGTCAAAATGTAGTTCGTGTTTTATCGAATGCATCTAGTCCTCCAACATTATTAATTAATTTAGATGATGTAAATTCATCTTTAAGGAATGAAGATGGATTAATTCTTGTTTGGGATCTTCCGACTCAGACTTTTATAATGACAAGTGTCATTGATTCTGCATCGTCTACAATTGGTGGAATTGCTTACTATACAAATACTACTGATAATATTTTAGGAGATTCTAATACAGGATCTGTTCAGATTGATGGTGGTGTTGGAATTGATAAAAATTTGACTGTTGGAGCAGGTTTATCAGTATTTTCTTCAGCAACTTTTAATAGTGGATTAGTTCAAGGAACTATTGAAAATACTTTAGGTAACCCAGACACTGGTGCTTTTCAGGTTGATGGTGGTGTTGGAATTAATAAAAATCTTACCGTTGGTGGTGGTTTTTATGTTCAAGGATCATCCGAATTTATAGGTGTTGCTACTTTTAGAGGTGGCACAATTAATATTGGTGATCAAGATACTGATGATATTAATGTTGGTGGTGAGTTTATATCAAATTTAACACCAAATGATGATAATTCTTATGATTTAGGTAGTGAAACAAAAAGATGGAGAAATGGATTTTTCTCAAATACTTTATCTGCAGATTCTTTATTCATATCTGGTATATCAACTTTTAATGGTTTTGTAGATATTAATGATAGTGTATTTGTATCTGGAATAACAAGTACCAATGATTTATTTGTATCCGGAACATCTACATTTTTAAATGGTTTAAGTAGTTTAAATGTTGTTGGTTTTGTATCCGTAACTGAAGGTCTTTATTATGATTCTGATGATTATGATGGACCAAATGGAGTTGCCTATTTTGATAATAGTGGAAAACTTGTTAGTGGACTTAGTACAGAATCTTCAGTTTCAACAAGTAACTATATACTAACAACACTAGAAATTGCAGGAATAGGAACTCCTGTATGGACAAGCACTATTGATGGAGGAGAATACTAGTGTCTAAACCAAATACAAAACAAGGATTAATTGATTATTGTTTAAGACAATTGGGGGCTCCTGTATTAGAAATTAATGTTGCTGATGAACAGATCGATGATCTGCTTGACGATACTATTCAATATTTTAACGAACGTCATTATGATGGTGTCGAAAAAATGTATTTGAAATATAAAGTTTCTCAGGACGATATTGATAGAGGTAGGGCAAGTGGAACTGATGGAGTTGGAATTGTAACAACAACCGGAACATCAACAATAGTGGGGACTGCAACTACATTTAATTTTTATGAGAATTCAAATTATATTCAAGTTCCAGATTCTGTGATAGGAATTGAAAAAATATTTAAATTTGATACTAGTACAATATCTGGAGGAATGTTTAGTATTAAATATCAACTGTTTTTAAATGATTTATATTATTTTAGTTCTGTTGATTTATTGACTTATTCAATGACAAAAAGATATTTAGAAGATATTGATTTTTTATTAACTACAGATAAGCAAGTAAGATTCAACAAAAGACAAGATAGACTATATTTGGATATAGATTGGAAAGCACAAAATAAAGATACATTTTTTGTTATAGATTGCTATAGAGCATTGGATCCAGAGTCGTTTACTCAAATATATAATGACTCATTTGTAAAAAAATATTTGACTGCACTTATAAAAAGACAATGGGGTCAAAATTTAATAAAATTTAATGGAGTTAGACTCCCTGGAGGAATTGAATTAAATGGAAGACAAATGTATGATGACGCTCAGAGAGATTTGGATGATATTAAACAAAGAATGTCATCAGAATATGAATTACCACCTTTAGATTTTATAGGATAATCATGGCATTAAATCCATTTTTTCTACAAGGTTCTTCTAATGAACAATACTTGATCCAAGATTTAATAAATGAACATTTAAAAATATATGGTATAGATGTTTATTATCTTCCCAGAAAGTTCTTGAGGTCCGATAATATTTTAAATGAGGTAGAAACATCAAAATTTGATGATAGTTTTATATTGGAGGCATATCTTGAAAATTATGAAGGATATTCTCCTGGTAGTGACATAATGACTAAATTTGGTTTAAGATTAAAAAATGAAATCAATTTAGTTATTTCGAAAGAAAGATTTGAAGAATTTATAACACCATTTCTTCAGACAAGGCAAAAAGGAATTGATGATAAAAACATTCAAGATTATGATATTGAATTAACATCTAGACCAAAAGAAGGAGATTTAATTTATTTTCCTTTGGGAGAAAGATTATTCGAAATAAAAAGAGTAGAATTTGAAAAACCTTTTTATCAATTAGGAAAAAATTATGTTTACGAATTGCAATGTGAACTTTATGAATATGAAAATGAAGATATTGATACATCAATTACAGAAATTGATGAAACTGTAAAAGATGAGGGATACATTACATCTTTAATATTAGGAGGAAATCAAACAAATGCCTCAGCAACTTCATCAATTGATGATGGTGTTGTAAGTAAAATTACAATAAATGATGACGGATCTTCATATTCTTCAATACCAACAATTAATATTTCAGGTTCACCAACTGGAGATCCTCAAGATAATGCAACTGCAGTTGCAATTACAACATCTATCGGTGGTGCAAAGTCTATAGAATCTATAGAAATTACATTTGGAGGACGTGGATATAATATTTCAAACCCTCCATTGATAACAATTACTGGAGGTGGAGGTGCAGGATCTGCAGCAACTTGTATAGTTACAAATGGTTCCATAAGTAAATTCACAATAACAAATAATGGTTCTGAATATTACTCTGAACCGACTGTCACTATTGCTGGTCCTTCAATTGGTCAAACTGCGATTGCAAAGGCAGTATTTAACTCATCTACCGGAAAAGTTACAGGAATTCAAATAATAAATGCTGGATTTGGATATACTCAAGCACCAGTAGTACAAATTTCTTCTGCTTCTACGATAAGTATTGGTGGAACATATCTTTATAGCGAAACTGTTACTGGTTCTCTTTCTGGAACAACTGCAGAAGTTAGAGATTATAATTTACGTACAGATTTGGATATTAATAATCCACCTGGTGATCTTAGAGTTGCAATTAATAATGGACAATTTTCTCCTGGAGAAATTATTGTTGGTTCAGCATCTTCTGCAAGATATATACTTAAATCATATGATAATAATAGTTATGAAGAATCATACGATAGAAATGAAGAATTTGAGACCGAAGCAGATAATATATTAGATTTTACTGAGAAAAATCCCTTTGGAGAATATTAATGTTAGGTACTTATTTTTATAATGAAATAATAAGAAAAACTATTATTGGTTTTGGAACACTGTTTAATAATATTTACATTAAACATTTAAATAAAGATGGGAGTGTTGCTGACGAAACCAAAGTAGGTTTGAGTTATGGACCAACACAAAAGTTTTTAGCAAAAATTCAACAACAGGCGGATCTTTCAAAACCTATTGCAATTACTCTACCGAGAATGTCATTTGAGATGACCGGGTTGCAATATGATCCTTCAAGAAAAACAGGAATTACTCAAACTTTCAGAACATGTGAAAAAGATGGAAGTGTAAAGAAAGTATATATGCCTGTTCCTTACAATATTTCTTTCGAATTGGGTATCTATGCAAAATTAAATGACGATGCTTTGCAAATTGTCGAACAAATCTTACCATTTTTTCAACCATCATTCAATATATCAATAGATTTAGTAGATTCTATTGGTGAGAAAAAAGATGTACCTATAGTTATGGATAATATTGATTTTCAGGATGATTATGAAGGGGATTTTTCTGTAAGAAGAGCATTAATTTATAGAATTAGATTTACTGCAAAGACTTACGTATTTGGTCCTATTGCCGATTCTTCCGATGGTCTTATTCGTAAGGTTCAAGTTGATTTGTATAGTGACACCAATACTAAAACTGCAAAACGTGAAGTTAGATACACAGTTACACCAGAGTCTATTCCACCAGGAAGTCCTGTTGAACCAGGTGATGATTTTGGATTTAATGAGAGTTGGGAATTTTTCTCAGATTCTAAAAATTATAGTCCTACCCAACAATCTGACATTTAATAGATATGAATAATAATTATGATTCAATCGATGAGGCTCTGAATATTGAGAGTGATATTGTCGAGTCAAAACCAATCAAAAAACCAGAGATTGTAAAATCGAAGGATGATGATATAGAGAAAGATTATATCTATAGTCGTGCGAACCTCTACTCCCTCATAGAGAAGGGTCAGGAGGCAATCAATGGCATTATGGAGGTAGCAGGGGAAGGAGGCAGTCCAAGGGCATATGAGGTCGCA
>Ga0213868_10000958_pt1 | contig 28057 bp, 26 predicted proteins | sample PICome_9_FD_160087 | JGI IMG/M metagenome (GOLD analysis project Ga0213868, IMG submission 160087) | Coastal seawater microbial communities near Pivers Island, North Carolina, United States - PICO127 | ecosystem: Environmental > Aquatic > Marine > Coastal | place: USA: North Carolina... | reverse complement strand
AGAAAGAAGGACCCTCGTCAGCGTGGATCAGCTCAATGCCAAGGTGACGGCGAAAGGTTTCGACAACCTGCTCACTTTCGTTCTTGCGCATGAGCCCAGTGTCGACATAAATACACGTGAGCTGACTCCCAATGGCTTTGTGAACCAACGCTGCAGCAACAGATGAGTCAACCCCACCAGACAGTCCGCAGATAACTCGGGCGTCACCCACCCGTTCGCGGATCAGCGCCACTTGTTCGTCGATGACCGATGCCATTTTCCAATCGTTCGCAATGCCAGCACGCTCGTGGAGAAACCGGGCCATTGCCCCCATGCCGAACGGGCTGTGCTTGACCTCCGGGTGAAACTGCACTCCATAAATGTTTCGAGCATGGTTCTCAAGCACGGCGACCGGCGCTCCGGGCGATGACGCGGTGACCGTGAATCCGGCGGGTGCCTCGGTGACACCATCAAAGTGGCTCATCCAACACTCATGCTCGCTAGGCGCCTCATCCGGAAGGATCAGCGATGCACCGATTCGAGTGAGCTCGGTTCTCCCGTACTCGCCATTCAATCCTCGGCCGACCGTACCCCCGAGTTGCTGGGCAATCAGCTGAGCGCCGTAACAAATGCCGAGTATCGGGATGCCCAAGTCGTACACAGCAGGGTCGAGTCTTGGCGCGCCATCAACATGCACACTCTTCGGTCCACCGGACAAAATGATCGCCGCGGGACTCTTAGCAGCCATCTCAGCGGCACTCAATCGGTGGCCGACGATTTCGGAGAACACGTTCAGTTCACGGACACGCCGCGCAATCAACTGAGCGTATTGAGCACCGAAGTCGACAACGAGCACGGTAGCCCGTTTCGATCCGGCGTCGCCACTGTCGTGGCTGCCAGATTCGGTGCCGGTGTCATGAGGGATTTGCTGCGGTTGACTCAAGACTGTGAATCGTAGAGGAGTCGGCCACAACCGCCGACCAGGCGTTGACGAGAAGTTCAGGCAAAGGCCAAGCCTGCACCCGGTGACACTCCTGTTCGCCGTGCTACTCGCCAGCACAGCGATCCTCTTGTCCGTGCTTTGCTTAACCGAGCCCCAATCGGTGATCGGCTTGTCGCGAAGCCACTCTGTGGCCACTTCTCAACCGGTTGAGCCGCAACCGCCGATCACCACCAACAACTTCTTTCCCGAAGAACGTGACCTCACGTCTTGTATCGGCGTACTTGAACGTCCGGGCTGCGGCAGCGAAAGCCGCGGCGGCTGGCGTCAAACGTTGATCCTCCTCGCAATCTTCGGCGGCCTCACCGTTGTCTTTGGCAACATCGCCCGTGGAGTGATCAAGAACCGCCGAACTCAGTAGCAATAGCTGCTGAGTTCAGCGTGGCGAATGAGGCTCAGCTGCTTTACCCTGCAGTAAAGAGTCAACGGGCCAACGCCGCAAAAAACGGGCTTTCGAAACGACCTGCGGTACAGAGCGGATCGATGCCCGTAGGAGGCTCTTGTGCCTCGACGGCAGCGTTGAGAATCAGCCCCATGTCCGCTCGCTCAAATCCTGCAGTCAAATTTTGGTGTTTTCAGAGGTCTTTCAGGGTCGCACTCAAGACGCTCAGGCAGTGGCACTCAATCTCTTGCTACTTTCTGCTGCCATGACGCCGGAGGAGTTTCGCAAGCACGGACACGCGATGATCGATTGGATTGCCGACTACGTCGATGACGCCGGAAGTCGACCGGTGTCCCCCGACGTCAGACCCGGTGACATTCGGCGCCAGCTGGCAGAGCATCCACCCAGCGCGCCGCAGCCGTTTGCCGATGTGATCACTGATCTCGAGAAAGTGATCGTCCCAGGGCTAACTCAATGGCAGCATCCAGATTTCTTCGCCTGGTTCCCGTCAAACATCACCTACCCGTCGATTCTTGGCGAACTCATGTCTGCCGGGCTCGGCATCAACGCAATGGCCTGGATGACCTCGCCTGCCGCGACCGAACTCGAAACGCTGATGCTCGACTGGATGCACGAACTCTTAGGCCTGCCCGAGCATTTCCGCTCAACGAACAATACGGGTGGTGGTGTTATCCAAGGAACAGCCAGTGAGTCGACGCTCACTGCGATGCTCGCCGCCCGCTGGCGGGCCACGGGTGGCAACATCAACGCCTCGGGCGACACGACCAAGCTCGTCGGTTACACCACCAGTCAGTCCCATTCGAGTATCGAGAAGGGCTTCCGGATAGCTGGTATCGGTACCGACAACATGCGCATTGTTCCGCACGACGAGCACTTCGCAATGCGACCTGATGCGTTCGCTGACCTGGTCACTGCTGACATTGCGGCGGGTCTGACGCCTTTTTTTGTGGTCACCTCCCACGGCACGACTTCATCACTGGCATTCGATCCGACACCGGCAATCGCCACCATTGCGCGCGATCACGGCATCTGGGTCCACGTTGATGCGGCAATGTCGGGCACCGCTGCGTTGGCTCCGGAGCACCGCTGGGTGAACGACGGCCTTGGCCAAGCCGATTCCTACACGACGAATCCGCACAAGTGGATGGGAATCAACTTTGACTGCAATCTTTTCTGGGTTGCAGATCGCTCTGCTCTGATCGGCGCACTGAGCGTCCTGCCCCCATACCTCGCATCCGAGGCTGCGAAGTCGGGTGCCGCTTTCGACTACCGAGACTGGGGTATTCCCCTCGGTCGACGTTTCCGCGCACTGAAACTCTGGTTCTCGCTGCGAACCGACGGCGTCATCCCCGTTCAGGCGATGATTCGGGACCATGTCAGGCTAACTCATCAGTTGGCCGAGCGAGTGGCTGCCGATCACCGGTTTGACATCGTTGCTCCGCATCCCCTCAACTTGCTATGCATTGCGCGTCGCGCCGAATCTGTTGACCAGGCAAACACCATGACCGATGCCCTCATCGAGGCGGCAAACGCAGCAGGCATCGGTCTCTTCTCTCGCACCGTGCTCGACGGCCGATCGGTAATGCGGATCTCTATCGGGGCACGCGCTACCAAAGAGGAGCACGTCACCGCCATGTGGGACCGCATCATCGAAATCGTCTGACTCGCTGTCGGGCTCAATACTTCGTCACGATCACTCGATGCGAGCAGCCAGCGGATGGACCACAGTTATCCTCGTCGGGGTCGGGGCCATCGTTGCGCAAGCATTTGGGCGGTTCACCTACAGCGTGCTCCTCCCTGCGATCCGCAATGACCTAGACCACTCGAACACGGTCGCCGGTCTTCTTGGCACGACCAACGTGCTGGCCTACCTCGTTGGCACGTTCGTAGTTGCCTCGCTCACGACGCGTTACAAGCTCCTGGCCGTCCTGAGAAGCGGCTTCGTTTTCTCACTTGCCGGCCTCGCTGGCGCCGCTGTGGCACCGAACGCGCTGATCCTTGGCATTGCACTGTTCTCAATGGGCTTCGGTGGCGCGTTGATCTGGGTACCGTCACCGGCAATCGCCGCCCAGGCCGTAGGTGAAAACCGCCGTGGATTTGCGGTAGGGGCTGTGGGCGGCGGGGTTGGAACCGGGATTGTTATCACCGGCCAGCTCGCCCGCATTGTCCGCGAGCGGTCCGGCGATGAGGCGTGGCGCGACGTGTACCGCATCGATTTCGCGCTGGGTGTTCTTGCAGTTTTGGTAATCCTGCTGTTTCTCCGTCACCGCCAGAGCACCCCTACCGGCCAAAAAGTTGGCGGCGCCGGTTTCGGATCGCTGAAGCAGATGCCTGGTTGGGTGCCGATCACGGGGGCCTACGTGGCTTACGGGTTCTGCTACTTGATTGCTGTGTCGTTCTTGACCTCACGCCTCGAAGATGATGCTGGGTACACCGAAAGTCTGGCCTCAACCATGTTCACCCTCGTCGGATTCGGCGCCGTAGCTGGTGGGATCCTCATGGGTATCATCGCCGATCAGATTGGCGAGCGGATCACGCTGGTCATCGGTTTCTGTGTATTCGCCTCGGCGCTCGTTGGCATTCTGACCGGTGTCGTCGCCGTCGTCGTAGTGGGATCGGTGATCGTCGGCCTCATGTTTGGTGGCCTGCCGTCCGTAGTGATTGGCTACGTCGTCCGCAACACAACTGCCGATTCATTCGGGCCAAGTTTCGCTGCGGCCACATTTGCCTTCGGTGTCGCCCAGGTGACGTCGCCGCAACTCGGTGGCCTGATTGCGGACCTAACGGGGGGGTTTGCGCTCGTCTTCATCGTGGCGATCGCGTTTGCCCTCTGTGGAGCGGCGATGGCGAGCCGTCTGCCACATCGCTGAGACCGCCTACCAGGCGACGCTTCGTCTTACGGGAGGGTGAGCAGGTCGAACAACATGCGTGCTGTTGCACCCCACACCGTCTCGTCGTCTAGCTCAAAAAAATGCAGCGGGCGATCCATCGGCAAGTTTCCCCATCGCTCGAGCCGATAGGTGGCCGGGCGAGTGAGCTCGGCAATCGGTGTCCACATCACACGGTCAGCCTCCATTGTCTGTGGCTCAAGATGCGGACGATGGTCAAACTCAACGTCAAGGCGCGCCACCACCGGGACAATGTAACTCCTCGACACGATCGTACTGAGGTGTTCAAGTTCGCCGACGACGGTCGGCAATTGCGGGTCTAGTCCGACCTCCTCCTGCGCTTCACGCAGCGCCGTATCAACTGCTGACTCGCCAGGATCGACTCGACCGCCGGGAAAGCTGATCTCGCCCTTGTGGTTCTTCATCTGCATCGACCGCCGAGTCAACAGCACCTCAGCACCATTTGGGCCGTCGGCCAGCAGGAGGAGTACCGCCGACAGCTTTGCGTCGGGAAATGTCGGCAACATCGGGCCTGACCGTTCAGGCACACGGCTGAGGAGCTCGTCGGAGGACCAATCGGCGTCAAGCGCCCACGGCGTGTCGAAGTGCTCGGTGTATGACGCCGGGCGCGGGATGCACTGTGCCCCGCCAGGTCGGCGCTGCATGGTCATGGCGACGAATGTCTTTCTGCAACCCTGACCGACTGGTCCAAGCACTCAACGGTCAGGAGGAAGGGATCCTGCGATACAGGACCCGGGCCGCAATGGTCTCGGCCAGAGCTGCAGCGAGGGGCATAAAACTCATGGAACACGACTACTGCCGACCTTTCATCTTCCCCTGGAATCGTTTAGCGGCGTGTACTCCACCGCCGACGAACCGACCCGCCTTCTTGCCGATCTCTTCGCTCCCGGGCCGTGCCAGACGTGCCCGGCGCTCTGCTTTTTGCTGTTGCTTGTCCTGCCTCCGCTCGGTCTTCTCAGAGAAGTCTGAGTTGAGCCAGATGAAGAACATGACGAAGGCCATGGCACCCAGCAGCAATCGGCCAGTACTGTCGACATCAAACGCCGGTTGGAACATCGCGACAACGAGCAGCAGCATGACGATCACGTCAAGCCATCGATGCACGGTCCGTCCAACCAGAGGAAACGCGCTAGCTGGCCCTTTGGCAATGGCTGCGTTTAGCATAATGAGCATCCCCATCACGGCAGGAACCATCGGTTTGGGCGCTTGGAACGAGGCGGCAATCAGAACGAGACCTATCAAGTACTCAACGATCTGATGCATCCAGAACGGACGCTGGGCCCCCTCAATCGCCACCACGGATCTGAGCGTAGCGAGCGAACCCGTGCAAGCCGCTGGCCCAGACCACAACCTAACGATCGGTGAAAACGAGTCCAGCCCCGGAATCGCTGGATGCGATTCCGGGGCTGGACTGAGATTCGGAACGACAGGGTCATTCCAACCTGACGAAGTCAGGGGCTGACACGACAGCGTCGTGTCAAGGGGATCACATCATGCCGCCCATGCCGCCCATGCCGCCGCCGCCGCCCATGCCAGCCATGGGGTCACCGGCAGCTTCAGGCTCATCAGCGACGAGCACCTCGGTGGTCAACAGCATTGCGGCGATAGACGCTGCATTCTGCAGACCAGCGCGGGTCACCTTGGCTGGATCGATGATTCCAGCAGCGATGAGGTCCATCATCTCGCCTGTTGCGGCGTTCATGCCCATCGGACCTTCGGCGTTCTCGACCTCACGAACAACGACGGATCCTTCGAGGCCGGCGTTGTTTGCGATGTTGAGGCCTGGAGCGACGAGTGCCGACCAGACAGTCTTTGCGCCTGTCTGCTCATCGCCTTCCAGCGACTCGACAACGGTCTGCACCGAAGTGCGGGCACGGATGAGAGCGGTGCCACCACCTGCGACGACGCCCTCCTCAATGGCTGCACGAACCGAAGACACAGCGTCTTCGATGCGGTGCTTCTTTTCCTTGAGCTCTACCTCGGTGGCTGCGCCGACCTTGATGAGGGCAACGCCGCCAGCAAGCTTCGCAAGACGCTCCTGGAGCTTTTCGCGATCCCAGTCAGAGTCAGTGTTCTCGATCTCTGCCTTAATCTGGTTGACGCGACCGTCGATGTCGTCCTTCTCACCGCCGCCATCAACGATGGTCGTGTTGTCCTTAGTGATGACAACGCGTTTTGCGGTGCCAAGCAGGTCGAGGGTGACGTTCTCCAGCTTGAGGCCAACCTCTTCGCTGATGACCTGGCCGCCGGTGAGGACTGCCATGTCCTGCAGCATCGCCTTGCGGCGGTCACCAAAGCCAGGAGCTTTAACGGCTGCTGCGTTGAAAGTACCACGAATCTTGTTCACCACGAGAGTGGCCAGCGCTTCGCCATCGATGTCCTCAGCAATGATGACCAAAGGCTTGCCGGTCTGCATGACTGCTTCGAGGGTTGGGAGCATCGCCTGGACCGTGCTGATCTTGGCGCTGTTGAGGAGCACGTAGCAGTCATCAAGGACCACTTCCTGGCGCTCGGCGTCGGTTACGAAGTACGGCGACAGGTAGCCCTTGTCGAACTGCATGCCCTCGGTGAAGTCGAGCTCGGTTCCGAACGTGTTCGACTCCTCAACCGTTACGACGCCGTCTTTACCGACCTTGTCGATGGCATCGGCAATGACCTGGCCAATGCTTGCGTCAGCTGCCGAGATCGTAGCTACCGAAGCGATGTCGCTCTTGTCGTCGACGTCCTTGGACTGATCGCCAATCGAGGTGACAGCGGCGGCCACAGCGGCCTCGATGCCCTTCTTGATCGACATTGGGTTGGCGCCAGCAGCGACGTTCTTCATACCAGCCGAGATCATGGCCTGGGCAAGGACGGTAGCGGTGGTGGTGCCGTCACCGGCGATGTCGTCGGTCTTCGTGGCGACTTCTTTCACGAGCTGTGCGCCCATGTTTTCGAAGACATCGTCAAGCTCAATTTCCTTGGCGATCGACACACCGTCGTTGGTGATGGTCGGTGCGCCGAACTTCTTGTCAAGCACGACGTTGCGACCCTTGGGGCCAATGGTGACCTTGACGGCGTCAGCGAGGTTGTTGACACCGGCTTCGAGTGCGCGGCGCGCCTCATCGTCAAATTTCAGAATTTTTGCCATGTTGTGGTTACTTTCTTTTCAGAGTTCCGGTTCAAAGTCAGCTGTTCAGCTGACGATCGCAAGGACATCGCGGCTGTTGAGGACGAGCAAGTCTTCGCCGCCCGAGGAAACCTCGGTGCCGCCGTACTTGCTGTAGAGGACGGTGTCGCCGACGTTGATGCCGACTTCAATTAGGTCGCCAGTGGTCTCGGAGCGCTTGCCCGGACCTACAGCGAGCACTTCGCCCTGCTGCGGCTTTTCCTTGGCGGTGTCGGGGATGACGAGACCAGATGCGGTCTGAGTCTCGGGCTCGTTCGGACGGACCACGAGGCGGTCGTCCAGCGGCTTCAGGTTCATGGTGTTGGCCTCCAATGGCACGTTCACATGTTGGATTGACAGGAGCTTCCGGGGTGACAGTGCGATTGGCACTCCCCATCTGCGACTGCTAAGGCTAAGGAGTCAAGCGGCGGTTGGCAACCGAGGGCCGAGAGTGCCAGCTCATCGGTCTGGCGCCGGCGACCGGGCCGGTCTTAAAGATCAATCTGCTCAAGTTGATGCGACATCGCGCAGCAACTTGAGGGTCTCGGTGAGAGGGAGGCCAATCACATTGGTGACACTTCCGTCGACTCGTTCAACGAAGCCCGCTGCTGCACCCTGAATGCCATAACCGCCAGCCTTGTCCTTCCATTCGTTGCTGGTTTGACCCTTTGCGAGATACCAGTCGATTGCTCTGGCATCGAGGTCAGCGAAGGTCACCCTGGTCGTCACGAGGATCGAGTTGGCATGGCGAACGCCGGTCGACGGCACTGAGACCGTTACGCCGGTGTGAACTAGATGGTCGCGGCCTGACAGCATTCGCAACATCCGGTAGGCATCATCAACATCGAGTGGTTTCTCCAGAATCGCACCTTCCACCTCAACTGTCGTGTCAGCAGCAAGCACGATGTCTGCGCTGTCGGCAAAGGGCGATTCCATTGCTGCGGCAGCTTTTTCGATCGAAAGACGGCGCACGTAGGCCGCAGGAAACTCCTCCGGCAGTGGTGTTTCGTCGATATCTGCAGGCCGCACATCGAAACGCAACCCAGCGCTTGACAGCAGCTCGCGCCGCCGCGGCGACCCTGAGGCGAGGACCAGCGGCGATGACAGGGCGATCACCTCAGCCGCCAGACAAGGCCATGATATTGCCGTCGTCCGGGACGGTGACGTCGGTGTCAAGCGTCTTACGGGCATTGGTGTCCAGCCAGCCTGCAGGGACAGCGACCTTGATCGGGCCGTTGGTGTGACCGCGCTTGATGCGTTCACCACCCTCAACGATCTCAGCTGCCGGATCGAGCGTGGCGATGATGTCGTCAAGTTCTGCTAGCGAGCTGTTCGTCGAGAGACGACGGCGCACCTCCGGTCCGACCGGGTAGCCACTCATGTACCAGTTGGCATGCTTGCGGAAGTCGCGCATGGCATGATCTTCACCCATGTGAGCGGCGAGTAGCTTGGCGTGTTCGGCCATCACCTCACACACCTCACGCAGCGTTCGACTCGGGCGCACCGGTCGCCCCGACATCGCATCGACAAGGTCGCCAAACAACCACGGTCGCCCGAGACAACCGCGACCGATGACCACACCGTCACAGCCGGTTTCGTCCATCATGCGCACCGCGTCGTGCGCTTCCCAAATGTCGCCGTTGCCGAGTACAGGGATCGAACCAACCGCCTGTTTCAACTCAGCAATCGCTTCCCATCGCGCCTCACCAGAGTAGTGCTGTTGCACGGTGCGGGCATGCAGCGCAATCGAGGCCACGCCTTCTTCAGCACAGATCTGCCCGGTGCGGACGTGCATCAGCCAGTCGTCGAAGAGACCCATCCGGAATTTGGTGGTGACCGGGATTCTGTACGGGGTAGCGCTTTTCACCGCTGCGCGGACAATCGAGCGGAGTAACTCTGGTCGAGCCGGCACTGCCGCACCGCCGCCCTGGCGGGTGACCTTGGCGGCAGGGCATCCGAAGTTGATGTCGATGTGGTCAACGCGGCCACCGTCACAGAGAATGTGGACGGCCTTCCCCATGATCTCGGGATCCGAGCCGTAGAGCTGCTGGCTGCGTGGTTGCTCGCCGGGACCGAAGCTGATCATCCGTTCCGTCTTGGCGTTCTTGTGGACAACTGGCGTCGCCATCGCCATTTCGTTGACGTAGACGAGTCCGGGCGCAAATTTGCGGCACATCTCGCGAAATGGCGCGTTGGTAACACCCGCCATCGGGGCGAGCACCACGGGAGCCGACAGCTCATGGGCACCAATCGCAAATGTCATTACCCGAAACGGTATACGCCTCGGTGCTACAGGACTCAGGCCTTAGCGGATAAATAAACCGGTGCACGGAGAAACGACACCCGGAAACCGTCCATTCGGGTTTTTGCGGCGAGTCCATAACGAAGTACTTCTGACGCCGGCCTCCGTATCCACTCAGCCGGGCAGCAGTAGCACCGTCAGCCGGTCAGGGCAGTTCAGCGACGGCTCGAGCCAAGAGATCGGCGTCGATGTCGATGGCGAGCCAGAGAGGGGGAATAGCGCCGAGGTCATCGACTGCGGCGTTCACTTCGTCGGGCGACGTCGTGGCGATGACGAGGTGGCCGTGTTCGGCGGCTTCGCTGAGTACTCGGCCCTGCGCCGGAAGGACAAACGAAATGCCAAAGGTGCACCGCACAGGTGAGGTCACCATGATGGCAAGCAGGAAGAGGTGCGTCGCCTCCTCGGTGACCTGCTCGGGCGCCAACGCCAAGGCAGCCGCTTCTGTGCGGATATCGCCAACTCCTTCGACCGCATGCACTCGAGCGAGGTCGGTGATGGCCTCGTCACCCGGACCGACATCGATCACCGCGGTCGGCCAGTAGCCACCGTCAGCATCGAGGGTCATACCGATGTCGGCAACGGCAAAAACCGGCGTATCAGCCGGCCCGACTTGATCGGTATCGGACTCAGTCAATGAAGGGCAACTTCAGATTAGGAGTGGCGCCAACAGACAGCGGCGTTGGGCCGTCGGAGCGCAACCGATGCCAACCCGCCGCTGCGATCATTGCCGCGTTGTCGGTACACATCGCCCGGCTCGGAAGGAACCCTTGAATGCCGTCGCGAGCACAGCCTTCGAGGATTTCCTCACGGAGGAGCGAGTTCGCCGCTACTCCACCACCGAGCACGATGCTGGTGGCCCCCGTCGCCTTAGCCGCAGCACGCGACTTCGCAACCAGCACGTCGACCACAGCAGCTTGGAATGAAGCTGCGACGTCAGATGAACTCACATCGGGATGCTTTCGAACGTAATTCATCACCGACGTCTTCAGTCCACTGAACGAGAAGTTGTAACTATCGTCCATCAGGGCCCGCGGGAACTTGATCGCTTCAGAATCACCAAGAAGTGCTGCTTCGTCAATCGCCGGTCCACCCGGGTAACCGAGATCGAGGAAACGAGCAACCTTGTCGAAAGCTTCGCCTGCCGCATCGTCGATGGTCTGCCCAAGCAGCCGGTAACGGCCGTGGTCCTGCATCTCGACCAACATGGTGTGCCCGCCCGAAACCAGCAGCACCACGAGTGGGAACTCGAGCGTTGGGTCTTCCAGGGAGGCGGCGTACAGGTGCGCCTCCATGTGGTTGACACCGATGAACGGGACATCCCAGGCCAGCGCAAGGGACTTTGCCGCCGACACACCCACGAGCAACGCACCGATCAATCCGGGCCCCACGGTGCAGGCAACCGCATCGATGCGCGAGTCCTCGACCCCCGACTCAACGATCGCTCGGGCGGTCACCGGGTTGAGCACATCAAGGTGAGCACGCGAAGCGATCTCGGGAACCACGCCACCAAACTCAGCATGCAGATCCACCTGAGTCGACACCACGCTCGAGACAACGTCGTACCCGCCCATCACGAGTGCAGCTGCGGTCTCGTCGCAACTGGTCTCAATGCCCAAGATGAGGGTGGACTCGTCGATTATCAGGTCGTCATTCGTTCGCACTGTCATAGGTGACCTCTCGAATCGTGTTAAGCCGAGTGCGATAATCGTCGCCCTGGATATCGTGACACCACATCACGATCGCGTCTTCGACGTTGTCGTAGTAGCGCTGGCGTACGCCGGCGGATTCGAAGCCAAATTCCTCGTAGAGCTGCTGAGCACCGTGGCTCGACGCACGCACCTCGAGTGTCCATGCAACGCAGCCGCGCTCGATGGCAAGCTCTGCCAAATGCAGCATCAGCGCTCGGGCGACTCCTTGACGGCGAGAGTCAGGATCAACGGCAACGTTAGTGACGTGCGCCTCGTCGACCGCAAACCACACCCCGGCATAACCAACGATGCTGCCGTCTTGACGCGCCACGGCGTAGTGGCGGGTACCGGAACGCATCTGGTCAATCTCGTTGACAAATACGTTGTGCGACCAGCCCACCGGATACGCCGTGGCCTCAATGCCGAGAACGCCATGTCGCAGATCGCGCTTTCGCAACGGTGCGATCGAGAACCCCTTGTCATATTCGCGTCCGCGCAACCGCTCGAGGACGCTCATGTCCGTGCCGCCCGGGTCGACCAGTTGATCTGAGCATCCGGCGCCCGGAGGTAGACAGGCTCGATGTCACGCGGGTTGACCCACTCTTCGCGCAGTGCCCGGGCATGCGCTAGCTGCACAAGCGGTGCCGCCGATGGGTGAGCATCGCCACCGATCTCACAGTGAAAGCCCTCGAGAATCTCGTTGCGGTACCGGACCGCACCGTCGCCGACCAACAGGACGTCCTGACTGCGGGCCATTAGGTCGGCTACCAGGTCTTCGATCGGGCCGACCGCCGGCTCAGCAACCTGTTGCACACCGCCGGGCACCTGGCGGTACATGGAATAGAACACCTCACCCTTGCGAGCATCAATGACCGGCACGATTACCCGATCGGTGTGCCGACACGGAAATGCAAGCAGATCCAGAGAGGTGATCCCGATCATCGGGATGCGCAAAGCCTGCGCAATCGCTTTAGCCGAGGCCAGCCCGACACGCATTCCCGTGAAGAGCCCCGGCCCAACATCGACCGCAACGACGCTGATCTCGTCTAGCTCGATGCCTGATTGTGCGCAAACGAATTCAATTGCCGGCACCAAGGTCTCAGCGTGCCGCCGACCCTTCGTGACCTCAAACAGACCAATCACTCCTTCGTGTCCACCAATCGACACGCTGACACGCTCTGTGGCGGTTTCAATTCCCAAAATCAACACGTGAATTCCGCCAGTCGGTTGCGTAAGGAGTCCCAACGTGAGGCCCACGTCGAGCCAGTGCCAGCCACATCGATGATGCGGGCGCGGTCGAGTGCCAGTTCGTCGGTGTCATCGTCGGGGTCCTGATCGAGATGGATGGTGAGGTGATCTCCAAAGACCCCCTCCAACACATCGCCCCATTCCACCAGCACCACGCCACCAAATTCTGCCAGCTCACCGAGCGCGAGATCTGCGACTTCCGAGGTGCGGTCAAGCCGATAGAGGTCAGCATGATGCATCGCACGAATACCGCGCACGGCACCATCGAGGTCGTAGCTGTGCACCAGCGTGAACGTTGGCGACGTGATCGGCTCCCCAATTCCTAATGCGGCGCCAAAGCCCTGTGCAAATGCAGTCTTTCCCGCTCCCATTTCACCCGCCAGCACGATCACGTCACCGGAGCGCGACACAGCGGCGACCGCGGCGGCCACAGCATGGGTGTCGGCAGTCGACGATGCTCGAAGGTGCAACATCAACCGTCGATGCTACGGCGCGGGAAGCGCGGCACACGCGACGATATGCCACACACGATTTCGTAACCGATCGTGTCCAACCGGTCAGCCCAGTCCTCTGCGCGAATCGTCTGCTCACCATCGGGCCCGTCCTGCTTGCCGATGAGCACCACGTCGTCGCCGGCGTTAACCTCATCATCACCGCAGTCGACCATGAGCTGGTCCATCGTGACGCGACCGACAATCTGTCGCCGACGACCACCGATCAAGACTTCACCGCCTGTCGCTGACAGTCTACGCGGCACCCCGTCCGCGTAGCCAATGGGAATGGTTGCCACCGTGGTGTCGCGGTCAAACTTGTGAGCGCGTCCGTACGAGATGCGGCTCCCTGCCCGCGCCATCTTCACATACGACACACGCGCTCGAAGTTGTAATGCAGGCCGGAGGCTGAAACAGAGATCATCAACACCGTGTCCTGGTGACACGCCATAAATCGCGATGCCGGCGCGCACCAACGAACGTCGAGTCTCGGGATGGGCCAGTGTCCCCGCAGAGTTGGCGAGGTGAATCAGCGGCACAGGGCCGACCCGCTCGGTGACGTGTTTGAGTGCACCGTCAAAACGCTCGATCTGGCGAGCGGTGAACGCATCCAGCGGATCATCGGCAACAGCGAGATGGCTGAACACGCCTGCGAGCCGAACTGCAGGCGCACGTTCGGCGATCGACTGCGCCATGGCTGCGGCAGCATGCGGGTGTGCGCCGACACGCTGCATGCCGGTATCAATTTTCAAGTGCACGGGCAAGCCGGTGGGTCCAACTGCGACGAGTGCATCGAGGAACTGACGGGTGTACACCGTCGGCGTCAGTCGATGCTCGACAATGTGCCCAGCAGTCTCAGGCGGCTGCTCGCTAAGCAGCAGAATCGGAGCGTCGATCCCAGCCCGTCGCAGTTCGAGCCCCTCGGCAACCAATGCAACGCAAAGCCCTTCGGCACCTGCATCCATCGCCGCCCGGGCCACATCAACGGCACCGTGGCCGTAGCCATCCGCTTTCACGACTGCCCAGACTGCAGCTGGATCGGCGACTGCGCGAAGGGATGCCACGTTGCTACGAATCGCATCAAGATCAATCTCAACCCAGGCCCAACGGGTGTCGCTCATTGCGCGATCACTTCCATTGTGATGAGAGTACGCCAGCGAGCACCGTTGGCAAGGTGCTTACAAGGTCACCGGCGAGCATCCCCCTCCGAGGGAGCAGCACTCCCGCCTCGGCGTGCAACCAGGCAGCGGCCGCAGCAGAGCGCAGCGGTTCCAACCCACGCGCCAACCCAGCGGCGATGATGCCGGTCAGTACGTCACCGGACCCGGCCGTCGCCAGTCGCTCGTCACCATGGTCGACTACCAGCGCTGCTCCTACCGGATTCGCAACAACCGTCGTTGGCCCTTTCAGCAACACGGTGGACCCCAAGTGTGCGGCGAGTTCGCGAGCGGCGCTAATACGGTCGGGTCCAGGGAGCGATCCAGTCAGCTCGCGGAACTCGCCGTCATGGGGTGTCAACACCGTCGGATGCCGCCGTCTCGCCAACAGACTGGCAGCACCTCCTTCGGCATGCGCTAGTGCAAACAGCCCGTCGCCGTCGACCACTACCGGCTGCGGAGCCGAAGCGACGCATGCCCGCACGGACTGCAGCGTTCTGTGGCCACGCCCGAGACCGGGCCCGATAGCTAAGGAACCGAACCGGTCGGCCTCGGCCAACACTTCTGCCGACCAGTCTTCGGCCAACAGCGGGATCTGTACAATTTCTGGCCGACAGACGATCCTGAGGCCAGGAGCAGACAGCTTGACCAGCCCGGCTCCTGCTCTCGCTGCGGCCTCGGCGGCGAGGGCGGCGGCTCCAGTCATTCCATCGCTCCCTGCGACGACGCGCACTGCGCCTTGCCACTTGTGCGCGTCGAGAGGTCGCTTCGGCCACCATGCCACAACGTCAGCACCATCGACGAGGTGACACGTCGCAGCAGACACATTGAGGCCGATATCGGCTACGTCAATGGTTCCAGCATGCTGCGCTCCAGCCGTGAACAGCAATCCGGGTGCAAGGGCCTGGAAGGTCACGGTGCGGTCTGCTGCGATGATGCTCCCGCTGATTGTCCCTGTCAGTGCGTCAACCCCACTCGGTATGTCGACAGCAAGCACCGGTGAGGTGCCAACATCAGGTGCATTCCAAGTACCGCTGAAACCTGTCCCGTAGGCCGCATCGATTACCAGATCCGCTGCTGGCAGCACCGCAGGTGACACAGCTGCGTCGATGACCTCAACGTTCACGCCTCGCGAGCGCAGGATGTGAGCAGCAACGCGCCCATCGTTGCCATTGTTCCCTTTGCCCACAATGACGCGGACAATCCGTCCGTATGAGCCCCCGAGCATTTCGAATGCGACTCGCGCCACTGCTCGGCCGGCACGGTCAATCAGTTCCTCAATAGTTTCTGGCGCAGCCGCATCGACCGCCGCCTTCTCTTTCGGAGTGAGGATCGGCTGCATTGGGAGGTGGGTGGAGTGCTTGCTGTTTCAATTAGTGGTTATGCGGTCAGCATCTCGCGGAGGTCGCGTTTGAGAAACTTGCCGCTTGCGTTTCGCGGCAGAGGCTCCCCGAGGATCCATATCCGCTCAGGGATCTTGAACTTGGCCAGCGACGTGCTCAGGAATTCGCGAAGCCGGTCCTCAGTGAGCGATGCCCCGTCAGCGAGCACGATGGCTGCACCAACAAGTTCGCCAAGACGGTCATCAGGTACGCCGAACACAGCTGCCTCGGCAACTGCGTCATGCTGGTAGATCGCCGTCTCGACCTCGCTGCAGTAAATATTCTCGCCGCCGCGCAGCACCATGTCCTTGGCACGATCAACGATGAACACGTAGCCGTCTTCGTCGATGGTTGCGATGTCACCGGTACGGAACCAGCCATCTTGAATGGCCTCAGCGGTCGCCTCCTGACGATTTAGATAGCCCTTGATGACGACCGAGCCGCGCACACAAAGTTCGCCGACACCGCTGTCCGGTACGTCGTTTCCGATCTCGTCGATGAGCTTGCCGTCGAGTGTTGGCACAATCCGTCCGCACGATGCGGGCTTTGCGACGTACAGGTTGCCGGAGCTGGCTGTCACAATACCGTGTGTCTCGGTAAGGCCATAACCTGTGCTGGGCGCAGTGCCCTCTTGCGACTGGTCGATTTTCTCGACGAGATCGGGCTGTAGCGGCGCTCCACCGCCACCCAAGCCGACAAGCGTCGAGGTGTTGCGAGTGTCCCAATCCGGATGCATCAGCATCTCGCGACTCATCGTGGGCACTCCGGAGAAATTGGTGACTCCTTCCCGCTCAATCAGTTCCAGAGCCCGCGTCGCATCCCACTTATAGGTCAGCACCAGTTTGGAGCCCGAGACCGTGGCAGGATGCAGCAGGCAGTTGTTGGCCGTGACATGGAAGAGCGGCGTAGGAGCCATGAATACGTTCTGCTTGTTCGGATCCGCTGGCGGCGCTGCATCTTTGCCGGCTTTGGCGGCAGCTTTTGCTTCTGCAGCTGCCGTAACGCCGGTCATGAACATGAGATTGAGCAGGTTATGCACCGAACCGCGGTGTGTGAGCTGTGCTCCCTTGGGGAACCCGGTCGTGCCAGAGGTGTAAAAGATGCACGAATCGTCATCAGGGTCGATGTCAGCAGCAGGGAGTCCCGCTGGCGCCGTTGCAGGGTCGATGACATCGTTCCAGTGGTCGGCGCCCTCCGGGAGGCTGCCCTCGGTGCGGACGGCGATGAGGTGCATTGCATGCCTTTCGCGCAGCTTCGAGAGAATCGGAACGACTCGCTCGACTCGCTCGCTGTCGGCGATGAGCACCTTCGGAGCCGAATCGGCAAGTCCGTATTCCATCTCATCAGTGGTCCACCAGGCATTCATCCCGACACAAGCAGCGCCGATCGACACGATGGCCCAGTATCCAAACACCCACTCGGGATAGTTACGCATCGCTAGCGCTACACGGTCGCCCCGGCCAACGCCGTGCACATCGCGGAGATGATGTGCCAGGGCACGGATGATGGAATCAGACTCGGCGTACGTGTAACGCTCGTCTTCGAAAACGACATAGTCGCGGTCGCCGTAGCCCGTCGCCAACTCCCACACGAACCGCATCGAGGGCGGTGCCGCTTCGTACACGCGCATTGGAACACCTCGGACCCTGATGTCCTTCATGGCGAACTGCGATCCATCCTGGGTCAGTTCGGTCCAAGCCTCTTGAAACTCTTCGAGCATTAGAAGATTGTCGCACTCGGTTCGACGATGTCACCAATTGAGGACATCCCACCCAACGGCTCCAAAGCGCTACTCACACACGACGTAGGCCGCCGCCACCAAATCGCTGTGGGTCAGACTGAGGTGCCAACTCGTTACGCCTGCTGCCCGGGCCAGATTGGCGGCACGTCCAGTAATCGCGAGCCTCGGCGCACCCGACGCTGCCCGCTCCACCCAAACGTCATGGAAGTTGAAGGCGCCGAGGCCAAGTCCGAGCGACTTCATCACGGCCTCGCGGGCGGCAAATCGGGCTGCAAGCGAAGGGACCGGATCGGATTGTGGTTTGACATAGTTGAGTTCGCTCTGCGTGAAAACTCTTGTTCGCATCGATGGCGTCCGTTCAAGCGTGGTACGGAATCGCTCGATGTCAACGACGTCGATACCGATCCCAATCATCGCACCGTGACCTTGAGCTCTAGCATGTCTCAACTATTCCAGTGATCGGCGGTCTCGGAGATCGGACCGATGAGCAACTGTTCGACCGGCAATTCGCCGAGCAGAGAGTCGTCGAAGGCTCCTTCGGTCTCGGTAACCCAGTCGACGAGACGGTCGTACCGTCGGTCGTAACCCTGCATCACTGCTCGCATCACATCGGCGGGTAATTGCTCGTAGAAGGCCACGTGTAGCAAGGTGATTCCCGTTGCCTGGCCCGCCTTCATCTCAGGCACAAAAATCAGTGTTCGGCCATCACTCCGCCCACGACCGACAAGGATCTCTCCCTCCGAGGCAACGCGGTGCTTCGTGCCACGCAACACAGCGTTATCGTCAACGCGACTGATCAACTCGCGCGCAACGCCGCCTCGGTCAATGACAGAAATCGATTCGCCGTCGATTCGATACCGGGTGTATCCACGAACGGCAGAGACTGCTGGGTCGAGATCAGCAAGTACTTTTAGCGTGCGATAACTCAGGACGTCGCGGCCAGCGCCAGCTTCGATCACGGCTCGCACGAGATCTCGATCGATGATTCCCTCGTCACTGCGTGAGATGCCGACGGTGACAGTCTTTGCCTGGTGCTTGATCGTGTCGACTGGGCGCGTGAGCTCATCGATGACCTTGGTAAGCGCTGCGACGAAGTCATCAATCAATGCACTAGGTGAGCCGACTTTGCCGCTCCGGCGTGAATATGCCTGCACCGGCCGGTCGGACAACACGTGATCGAACATCGCGGCCAACCGGACTGCGGTGGATGCCTCTAGGTGCCCGTCGTACGTCCCAGAACGAAGACCATCGTCAAAAGCAGCTGCGAAAATTGGAACCTCGGCTGCGACTCGTTTGAGTGTCTCGTCGCCCGATAGGCCGAGTCCTGCGAGCTGCTCAACGGCCTCGCGCGCTTCGCGCAGCGGTCGGGCAGAGGCATCAATCGCCAACGCTGCTTCGTACCCGAAAAGGTGACCGACCATCGCAGACAGGATGAATCCCAGCGCCAAGTCGACCGCTGGCACCTCAATAGTCGCGGCTGCGTTGTAACGCGTTTCACCGTCGTTGGCGATGACAATCGGGGTTGCCTTGTGCGCCTTAAAAATGGCCACCTCCTTGGCAACGTCATCGGCCGTTGATCCTTCGAGCCCGGCGGCGCAGACCAAGATCAGGGGTTCTGACGACAGGTCAATGTGTTTTTTATCCTCTGTCGAGTCGCAGGCCATGGACTTATAGCAAAGCTCGCTGAGCTTGATTCGGACTTCTTCGGCGGCGACCTTGTTCTGTCCGTTGCCGACGACAGCCCAGTAGCGCTTTGACGGGGCAAACCGACGCGCAGCGTCAGCGATGACTTCACGTCGACTGAGTACTTCGTACATCGCCTCTGGGAGCGTGCGGAGCGCACCGAGAAGCTGAGACCGACGCGGAGGAGAACCCAACGCTGCGGCATCAGCAATGGCGCACGCAAGCACAGCGCCCGCAGCGACCTGCGCGTAGAACGCTTTGGTTGAGGCGACGGACATTTCGACGTCGCGCCCGTCGGAGGTGTACAGCACGCCGTCGGCCTTGTCGGTCAGGTCGCTACTGCGTCGGTTGACGATGCCGATGACCGCCGCCCCTCGCGAGCGCAGCAGATCAACGGTGCGGTTGGTGTCGGTCGTGGTGCCCGACTGGCTGACCGCAATCGCCAGCGTGTCGCTCATGTCGAGACCCATGTTGAAGCCCGACAACTCCGTTGCAGTGATTGCATCGACGTCCAGCACCGACCCAGTGAGCTCATCAAGGATCGCTGCCATGCTCTGCCCGGCGACAGCAGCAGTGCCCTGGCCGATTACGCGCACCCGAGTAATCGTTCCTGCAACCAACCGTTCGACGATCGCTGCGGGCAAAGCCCGGTCGCCGACGACGGCCCGCAGCTCGCCAGCGTTTTGCACGATCTTCCCACGCAACGTCTTGGAGAAGCTGTTCGGCGACTCAGAAATCTCTTTGAGGAGAAAGTGTGGGGCGTCGCCCCGGTCAATGTCTCGAGTGGTGACTTCGGCAACCGCTATTTCAGAATCGATGACCGGTATTTCGGCGCCGTTATAGGCGAGGCGTGTAATGCCCTCCAGCTCGCCCGACTGGGAACCGTTGAGCACGACGATCTCGCCGCCTCGCTCGCCATCCATTCGGACGTATCGCTCAGTCTCTTCAACTACGCCGTAAGGCTCGCTCGCAACTACGTAGCAGTCATCGCCCAAACCGATGTACAGACCTTGACCGCTCCCACGCAATGCGAGGAAGAGCGTCTCAGGTGTTGCAGCGGTCGCGACGCCGATGGCGATCGAACCCTCAAACACCGTCACGGTACGGCGGAAGGACTCGGTTGGCGCGACTCCGTCGGCAAGGTGACGCGACATCAATGCCGGGATCACTTTTGCGTCGGTGGTGATCGGTGCCGGAATCCCCAAGGAGTGCTCTGCGCGCAAGTCAGCATGGTTGTCGACATCACCATTCAAGGCGGCCACAACGTACGGTGCCGGCGAGACACCGTAGGACTGCTCAAGCTCAACCGAGTTGAGCGGATGAGTGTTTGGCTCGGAGATAATTCCGACGCTCGCCCAACGCGTGTGGCCGAGGAGTGCGACCCGAGCGGTCGGCGCCTGCAGCGCACGTCGGAGCAACGCGTCAGACCGAAGAGCTATGCGAAGTGCAGCGGTGTTGTCGCCGAGTTCGCCGATCTCAGCAGCTGTTTTGTAAACGAATGAAAGGGAGTCGCCAGAAACTTCGACCGACCCCGACTGAAACAACGGATCATGGCCACGTTCGGCGAGAAGCGTTGCCATCGTGTCGGCGCTGATGTCGTGACCCCACAAATACAGGTGGACCCCGGCGGAGTCGCGTCCACGCACTTCAAGTCGATCAATAGCGGAGAACGCCTGCTGGACAACGAGATACCCGGAAAGACAGGACGGAGTAGCTCCCGGCCCTGCCAGGTTCTCAACCTCGCGAGCAGTTCTCAGCCGGTCGCGAGAGACACTCCATAATCCGTCTTTCAACAAGATCAGCTCAGCATTTGCTCGTTCCAAAGCGTCAGCAGTGAGGCCATCTGCACCCTCGTCAGCATCGCGACTGCCTGCGCCAGCAAGCGTGCTTGCGTCGAGGTCCGACTCGACGTGAGCGGCAAATGCATCAAGTCGATCAAGCCGGTTAGTGATCGAAGCAACGAGGTCAATGCGATCAGCTAGCGCGAGCACGCCAGGTAAACCCTTGAGTAACGCATCGACCGCTGCAACTTCGCTTGCAACCGCCGAAACATCAGGCCGAGCTGCCAGCGCTGCATCAAGCCCCGCAAGAACCTGGTCGTCAGTCGGTGTGGGCCTCGTAGGTGGGCGACTGACGATTCCAATGATGCCGCACATGAGAGTTACAGGTTACCGACCACGGCCACCCGAGTTAGGTCCATCCGTCCGCGCCCGCACCCAGACAAGCCGGGCTCGGTGAGCAGGTTCAGGTCTGTGACTTCACTGTCAAGCAAACTTGGCGCGAACGACCTTGGCAAGTTGGTCGGCAGCAGCCTCGGCCTGATCAGCAGACGCTGCTTCAACCATCACACGAATCAACGGCTCAGTGCCGCTCGGACGCACAAGCACCCGACCAGTGGCGCCAAGTTCGGCTTCGACGACAGCGATCTCATCGACGAGACGCTCTGCGACATCGGAGACACGATCAGCGATACGAACGTTGACAAGTGACTGAGGAAGCGACGTCATGGCGTCACTAGCAATGTCCGCAAGAGCGCTCCCGGAGCGCTTCACGATGTCGATCAAGGCGACTGCGGTGAGTAGTCCGTCCCCTGTCGTGGCGTGGTCGGCAAAGATCACATGGCCGCTCTGTTCCCCACCGAGAGAATGGCCTCCGGCAACGAGTGCCTCGAGCACGTAACGATCACCAACGCCGGTTTCGACGACGTTGATGCCTGCTGTGTCCATCGCAAGCCGGAATCCGAGGTTGGTCATCACGGTGACCACCACTGTGTCGTTGGCAAGCTGACCTCGGCCACGCAGGTCTGCTGCACAGATCGCAATAATGTGGTCACCGTCAACCACCCTGCCCGTGCCGTCGACAGCAATAAGCCGGTCGGCGTCACCGTCGAGCGCAACGCCGAGATCGGCGCCGTGCTGCACCACTGCGGCTGCGACCAGTTCGGGGTGCGTGGCTCCACAGCCATCATTGATATTTCGTCCGTCCGGGTCCGCAGCGATCACTACGACGTCGGCCCCTGCAGCACGCAGTACTCTGGGAGCAATCGAACAACCAGCGCCGTTCGCCGCATCGAGCACCACCTTGATGCCTGTGAGGTCGCGCCCATCGAGGAATCCCAAAACGTGCGTCAAATAGCCCTCAGCATCGTCGTGCGTTCTCAGTCGGCCGACTGAGTTCGACGGATCACCTAACGATTCGAGAACTGACTCGATTCGCGCCTCGACATCATCGGTCAGCTTGACCCCGCCAGGCGCAAACAGCTTGATGCCATTGTCACCGTACGGGTTATGAGACGCGGACACCATCGCGCCCATGACGTCAAGGCGCTGCGCTTCAAAGGCGACCATCGGCGTCGTGGCGGTGCCAAGATCAATTACTTCTATACCTTCGGCAGCAAACCCGGCACCCAACGCCGCTCGCAACATTGGTGTTGACTCTCGAGTGTCACCACCAATGACGACGACATCCACGGAATCAGACGCAGCCGAGGAGTTTGTGTCCAAGCGCGAAAGAACCTGGGCCGCAGCGCGACCAAGGTTCAGAGCAAATCCGGCAGTGAGTTCGGTGTTAGCAGCGCCGCGAACGCCATCGGTCCCGAACTTCATCCTGCGCAGCCGAGCGCTAGCGCTTAGTGAACTGTGGTGCCTTACGAGCCTTCTTGAGGCCGTACTTCTTCGACTCCTTCTTACGGGAATCACGAGTGAGGAGACCAGCGGACTTCAACGTGCTGCGGCTCTCCGGGTCCAGTTCAAGAAGCGACCGAGCAATAGCCATGCGCAATGCGCCGGCTTGTCCGCTAATGCCTCCGCCGTGGATGCTGGCGCTGACGTCATAGGCCTCGGTGGTCTCGGTAACGGTCAACGCCTCAGTGACGACCATTCGCGATGCGGCGGTCGGAAAGTACACGTCGAGTGCCTTGCCGTTGATACTGAACTGGCCCGTTCCGGGGCGCAGCGACGCACGTGCGACGGAGCGCTTGCGACGGCCTGTGGTCTGGGTGAGCGGTGCTGTTGCCATTTTGTGGTTCCTATTTCTCAACGACGCTTCGCGCCGGCGATTTCGAATGCCTTGGGCGACTGCGACCCATGCGGATGGTTGGAGCCCGCGTACACCTTCAGCTTCGTGAGCTGCTGGCGACCGAGGGGGCCCTTCGGGAGCATGCCACGCACCGAGCGACGCACCGCATCAGCAGGTTTGCGAGCATGGAAGTGAGCGAAGGACTCGCTTTTTATGCCACCCGGGTAGCCCGAGTGGGTGTGGATCATCTGGCGCTCAGCCTTGTCAGAGGTCATGATGACTTTGTCGGCGTTAATGATGATCACGTGGTCACCGGTGTCGATGTGTGGCGCAAAAATCGGCTTGTGCTTACCACGTAAGAGACGAGCGACTTCAGTTGCCATGCGCCCGAGGACCATTCCCTCTGCGTCAATGACATGCCAGTCTCGGGTGATTTCGCTTGCTTTGGGTGTGTAGGTGGCCATGGTTGAACTCGTCTCGTTGGAGATGTGGTTTCCGACTGCGTTTCGATCACTCGATCACACAGCATCCAAAGGCAGGTCTCACGCGCGTGACGCGTCAACCTGCTCGAGGGAACCGTGAAATGATACGGCGCGCAACGAGTCGCGCCAACACCACCGGCCAGATGCTGAGAGCAGACTGTCAGGCATTGACCACTTCATTGTTGGCGTCGACCACTTCGTCGACCCAGCTAGCGACGCGATCCGCCATGGCAAGCGACGAATACTCTGCATCTACCCGCTGGCGGCACATCACCCGGTCGATCTGGTTGATCCGGGCGACAGCGCCAACCAAGGCATCCACGTCATCGGCAGGCACCACAAAGCCAGTGACACCGTCAACAACAATCTCTGCTGGCCCACCGCGGTCATAGGTGAGCACCGGTACACCTGTCGCCATGGCTTCGACTGCTACGTTGCCAAACGCCTCAACCCATTTCGGGGCCATTACGAGCGCAGCGCAGCGACCGATCTCTGCCTGCAACTCATCGGTCGGGAGAAAGCCGCAGTAATCCAGCCGGGCATCGGGATGCTCGGCTATCACGCGATGCCAATACGCTGCGTCCTGCACCATCCCCCACACCCGAACGACGCGTCCCGTGCGCGCAGAGAGTTCGGCGACGTCCTCCAGGCCCTTTTCCGGCGAGATTCGTCCGACAAAGCCAAGTACCGCCTCGGCGTCAGGACTGGTCTGCAGGTCGTAGCGCTCAGTGACGATGCCATTGCCGACGATACGGAAGATGGTGGGGTCTGGAAATGTGTTTGCCTGCGCCATGCTGTGCGCAGCAAGTCGCCCTGAAAATTTGAGTTCAACATCAGCGAGAGCGCCGTCCATCACATCGTTCAACGAACCCATCGAAACAAGGTGCAAGACCGGCACCCGCATGAACTGTGTGAGGTATAACGGCAGCCAGTCGTAGGCAAGGTTGATGACGACATCAAACTTGCCCTGCAAATCTGAAACGGTGCTCCACATTGCTGCGAGTACGGAGTTACTTGGCATCTGAATCGGAGCGTCACGCGCCTGTGTCTGGCTGCTTACCTGCAGTGTTCCGTCAACCGAGTGAACACGCTCTCCAATGTGAAGCGAACCTGCAGGCGCAACGACTTCGACATGGTGCCCTTGGAGGCCGAGTCCGTATACGAGATTGTGCAGCGTCAGTTCGACGCCGCCGCCAATTCCGGAACCGAGTGGCCCGACTGGTGTCGAAGCCAACAGAATTCGTCGTGGGGTCACCTCGGTTTCAACCTGCAGAGACACCGGATATTCCCCAGAGATCCCATCGGCGAGGACTGAGAAGTGGGAATCCTCTCAAGAACCGGGAACGTTCCGCAGTGGGGCAGAGTTAAGCGGATAGCTGGTCCATACCGACGCCCAGCGATATTTTGCTCAGCAACCCAGTGGGCTGCCGTCAGCCGAGCTGGGTTATTACGGAGACTCCTTCGACTCTCAGGTGTTGTGGCGGTCCGGTGTCATAACGGAGCGTCCCATCGGGAGCCTCCGAAACCAATGTGCCACAGCGTCAGTCCCGTTGGGGGTGCAACCTGCCCGGCGGCATTGCGATCGCGGGCAGCGAGTATCCCCGGAATGTCGGCGGCGTCAATGCGACCGAAGCCCACGTCGACCAGTGTGCCGACAATACTGCGCACCATTTGATGGCAAAACGAAGATGCAGTGATTTCGAAGCGCACAAGTGCCGACGAATCGGGCTGATGCCAACGCGCATGTTGCAGCTCCCGCTTCAAGCTGGGCTCGTCGCGGCCCGTTGCGGGCTTCGGCTTGCGACAGAACGACGAGAAGTCGTGGTTCCCAAGCAGGAAATGCGCCGCAGTGTTCATCGGACCGATGTCGACAGCTGGGCCGATGTGCCACGCGTGACGAGCTAGCAGCGGGTTTGGTGATCGGTCGTTCCAGATGTCGTATCGATACGTACGCGACGTCGCAGAGAAACGAGCGCTGAACTCATCGTCGACCCACGCCGGGTCACGCACCGAGATCTCAGGCCGGAGCAACTGGTTGATGCTCGAAGTCAGCTTGAACAGATCAGTCTCGACCGGAAGACGACCGTTGACCACCTGACCCCAGCCGTGCACGCCCGCATCAGTCCGCCCACCCAATTCCAATTCGACAGGGCGCCGCACGACACGCTCAATCGCTCCGCGCAGTTCGCCTGCGACCGTTCGCACGCCGTCACTTTCCGCAAAGCCACGGAAGTCAGTGCCGTCGTACGCGACGAGGAGCCGGGCATTCCGAAGCGGTTGCCCCGTCACACCCGGCTCCACGCCATCGGTCATTCGATTGTGCCCTGTGACCAGGACAGAACTCAGACGAGTTCGATGCGGGCCATCTCGGCGTTGTCGCCGTGACGCGTCCCCATCTTCAGGATCCGGGTGTAACCACCTGGTCGTTCCATGTAGCGCGGGGCTACATCGTGGACAAGCTTGTAGGTCATCTCGCGGTCACCGAGGAACGCCTGGATTTGACGGATCCGGTGGACCTGCATCGGACCTTCCTCTTGGGCTTTCTTAGCCTTAGTGATCAGCTTCTCAGCGATCGGCCGAAGGTGCTTAGCCTTAGCTTCGGAGGTCGTGATGGCCTCGGCGGCAAAAAGCGACGCTGCGAGATTGGCCATCATGAGACGCTGGTGAGACGCGGAACTACCGAAGCGGCGTGAGCGGCGGGGTGTAGGCATGATTCAGTCTGTCTTTCGTGAACGCAGCTGGTCTCAGCCGCGGAGTTGAAGTCCACGCTCGTCGAGCTTGGCCTTCACTTCATCGAGGCTCTTCTGGCCGAAGTTGGTGATATTGAGGAGGTCGTCTTCAGTTTTGGTCAGCAATTCGCCGACCGTATTGACCTGGGCCCGCTTGAGGCAGTTGTTCGGACGCTCCGACAAATCGAGGTCCTCGATCGGAAGATCGAGGTCAGGCGAGCTCACCGTGGTGTCGACAACTTCACCAAGCTCAAGGCCCTGCGGCTCATCGGCCAACGAAGAAACAAGCTCAGTCAGAGCCGTGAGCGTGGCGCCGGCCGAGGCAAGAGCGTCGCTCGGGGTGATCGAACCATCGGTGTCGATCTCGATGACGAGGCGGTCATAGTTGGTGGACTGCTCGACGCGTGTCGGCTCAACAGTGAACGACACACGACGGACCGGGCTGAAGATCGCATCAATCGGAATAATGCCGATCGTACGACTGTCATCTTCACGATTACTCGAGATGTAGCCACGGCCTTGCTCGACCGTGAGGTCGATCGACAAGCGGCCCTTCGTGTTGAGCGTGGCAATGTGAAGTTCCTTGTTAAGCACCTCTACGTCTGCGGGGCACTCGATGTCGGCGCCGGTGACGTTCGCTGCGCCACGAGCGTCGAGACGCATCGTGACCGCCTCGTCAGACTCGCAGGTGACCACGATGTCTTTGAGGTTCAAGATGATGTCGGTCACGTCTTCGGCAACGCCCCCAATCGTACCGAACTCATGGAGCGCCTCGTCGAAACGAACCGATGTGATTGCTGCGCCGGGGATCGACGACAACAGAGTGCGACGCAAGGAGTTGCCGAGCGTGTGGCCGAAGCCGGGCTCAAGCGGACCGACAGCAAATTGCTGCCGGTTGTTCGACTCTTCGCCGAGGGCTTCAATGGAGGGGCGCTGCATGACGAGCATTTGGTGCCGGGCCTTTCAACTGCTTTGTTCTGAGGGTTCGAGACGGGTGACAAGACGTGGATGCCGGCAAGCCGGCAGTGCGGGTGGTTCAGACAATGCTGAGTCCACTCACGAGGGATTACTTCGAGTAGAGCTCAACAATGAGGGATTCGCGCACCGGGACGTCGATGTGCTCACGCTCGGGGAGTGAGCGCACCGTGACCTGCTTTCCGCCGTCGCCAGCTTCAAGCCAACCGACGAGGCTGCGGTCGAGAGTGTCACGGTTGTGCTGGATGACGATCATTTTGTCAGCCTTCGGCGAAAGCGAGATCACCTGGCCGCGCTTGGCACGGTAACTAGCGATATCGACGCGCTTGCCCTCGACCTGGATCAAGCCATGGTTCACGAACTGGCGTGCCTGCGGGCGAGTCGAGGCCCAGCCGGCGCGGAAAACAATGTTGTCAAGGCGACGCTCCAAGAGTTGTAGCAGGATTTCACCGGTAGGCCCCTGCAGCTTGTTTGCTTCCTCGTAGGTCTTCTTAAATTGACGTTCGAGAACGCCGTAGATGTACTTCGCCTTCTGCTTTTCTTGCATCTGGGCGAGGTACTCAGAAGAGTTCCCACGGCGGCGAGTGCGCCCGTGCTGGCCGGGCGGGAATGGGCGACGCTCAAGAGCGGTTCGGCCCTTTTCGTTCTCAAAGATGTTGACGCTGAGGCGACGCGAGATGCGCACCTTGGGTCCGGTGTAACGAGCCATTGTTCAGTGATCTC
>Ga0213868_10000956_pt1 | contig 28076 bp, 15 predicted proteins | sample PICome_9_FD_160087 | JGI IMG/M metagenome (GOLD analysis project Ga0213868, IMG submission 160087) | Coastal seawater microbial communities near Pivers Island, North Carolina, United States - PICO127 | ecosystem: Environmental > Aquatic > Marine > Coastal | place: USA: North Carolina... | reverse complement strand
TGATATTATGTAGATATGATAGTGATATGAGTCGATATGCCTACTGTAATTGTAATATTGTTGTCTGTAGAATCTAGGTTATTTACATCTTGCATCTTTGAGATTGTGTCTTTTTTGAATAAGTAGTAGCAGTGTGTATCTGGTATGTATTCATGTTCGTTGTCGAATTTGCTGGGCATTTTGGTTTATTATGAGCGAATCATTTTTCAAATTTCCAGTTCACCACTGGCCCTCCCGCCAACATCTACTTAATCAGCCATAATTCGAATTCAAAATGTGTACCTGTCCAGCATATCGTCTTGGTGGATTGTTATTGCTGTTGGACTTACACGAGAGAAAAAAACAGCTTGCTTCGTATCATATTTCAATCCGTAATGATCCTAATTCGAATATTTATTACCAAGCTGGAACTATAATCAACATTTGCTAAAGTGAATTTGTTTGTTGATGTAATAGGATATGTGTAATAGCTCTCTCTAGTACAAAGAACAAAGACGGTCCCTAAAATGAAAGTGACTGTCAAGGGCAACTTGCAACTTGTTTTGTAGCGTTTCCCTGTTTTGTAGCGAAGCGCGAAGCGCGAAGCAGTCTGGATAGATTAACCTGGGCACATGGATCCTAATTCCATGGCAAAAGTGACACAAATGTCCCCAACGAATCTAGAGGAGAGAGAGGATTCGCTTGGCTACGTTAGTACGATCTCACTGGAGATTTAGTTTTATAATTTTAGTTTTAAGTACGAATTATCAACATGAGTACGATGTAAAGTACTAAGTAGTTAGGAAAGCATAGAGGCTTTTAGTAGCCACGTGTTATCAAAAGAAACTCGCAATCTGCCTTGAACTATTGACTAACAAGGCCACTTTGTTAGAAATAAGCTGATAATGTTAGTACAGTGCCGCCTTGCACCTTGCACCTTCGCACTTTTTGCACCATCTTACATCCAACATCTAACCTTGCACAACTCACAACTCACAACTGACGAGAAGCATACTATATCTTCCTTTTGAGTCTTCGAATATATAATTTGTTTAAATAAGCATGATTCGTTCACTTGCTAGCATTCATAGATTAAGATTTCAGCAGGTAAGTAAGTGGTTTCATTATGTGGCTCTCGAGTGAGTCGTTGTTTTCTTTTTAGTTTGGTAATCATCTTACCCTCCAAGTTACAGTGCCATCGTATGTTCTCAGCAGAAAGCAAACCGGCAGCGGCGATTGTTACACCTAAGAAATCTGGAGCGGGTTTCTTTCAGCGTATGTCTTCGTTTCTAGTTGGTGCTGGTCTTACCGCGTTGGTATCTCAATTTTATATTTATACGGAACTTGTGGAAGGCAATAAGATTATTTTACAGAAACAAAAGGCACTTGAGAGTAGAATCGCAGCGTTAGAAAAGTAATGAATACTATCAGTGCCATGGCAATCTGTTGTCCTTCATCACCCACGAAGTAGAATGCAGTATAGATCGTGTCGTAAATATTAATGGTAACATACTATTATTATTATTGTTTTTTTTTTCATATACTTACTACTGCGATACATACTAAGCAACTATAGATGTTTAAGCACTTGAAACGATTGTTGGTTGGTTGAAATCATCATCGTCGTCGTCATCATCATCATCATCACAATCGGAATGATGGATACCCTCCACTTGTTGCTGAGATCGTTTGTATTTACGATATTGAGTAAGCACAACTTTATGAACACCTCTTCTCCAATCCTGTACCCAATTGATAAAGGTCTGAATCACAACAACGGCACTGGCCCACGTACAAAAGTAGCTGTTGCCGATTTCACTACACGCACCATCCGTTGTTGCGTACACCACAGCTGGTACCCACATAGCTACTAATATGAACAGACAAATACCTTCTGCGTGTAACTCAAAGTCGCTTTTGATATTATTCACATATCGATCTTCACGACGAAATAATTCTACTATACTGAAACCTATTGAAAACGCAATCGAAGCCACGCAAGCGAAGACTAAGAAAGTCCATTCTTCCCTTTTGATGGTCTTGTACTTTTTCCCAGGCCACCAGACAATGTTTTCTTCGTTTTCGTCATTGCCATTGAGTATGTAGTCCACTCGAACATGTCGAACGACGAGGTCCAATATAGATAACAATGTTGCTAGAGTTGCTATGAATATTACAATCCAACCGGGTGCCCCTAAAGAAAACAGAGAAATTCTATTAGATATATATATATATATCTATGGCTTCTCTTGTGGACATGAAACAAAGAATATTCCATCATTGAAACTTACGATTGGGCCACGATGATATACTTTCAAAGATACTGGCAAATCCTGCTGATTTCAACCACTTCTCAAGCATACCAATATTTGTAAACGTTGACAACCAAATACTAAAATACAAATTATACTGCCCTCGACCATCCCCTGCAATTCCATGAAGACTTGTTAGTATCCACACACCAAAGATCCACCAAGTTAGAGATAATACCAATAAGATGCATTCAAGTGTGCTGCCAGGTCGAAATGCTTTCCGGAAGAATGGTACCCCAAACACAAAATCTGAGATATGAATGAGAGTAATGATGGAATGAAATATTGCACTGGTGGAAGATACTATCATGGCATACATTCTACCATTTGCACTTGACGGTATAACTTCAACCCGAACAAAGGATGCTTCATAGTCCAGTTCTGCATTGTAGAACCATTCAGAATACCAAGATGTTAAGGAATGCGCCAAATCAGATTCATATGCAGATACAAAAGCTAAGGATGATAGAAATGTCATGGTGATGTATCCTTTTAGTCGATTTGATTTGGTCAAGCGTTCAAGTTCTTCTATGCTTTCTGATGATGATGATGATGACGACAGGTCATCATGCCCAGGAGGTTCATGTTCTTCTTGATCGCAGGTAACCGAGGAGTCCTTTCCATCGGATAACACAATTTCGTTCGATTTATCAAAAGCTTTCATTCGATTGCATTCGATAATATCTATCTTTTATCCTTACTGTTTGTTAGTTAGTTAAAACGTGTGGATGGTCAACAATACTCGTATGAAAGTAATGTGTTTTGTGATCGTCTGTCGTCTGTCGTCTGTCTTCGCTTGGAGCTTGGTGTCTTCCATGATGGCTTGGGGGAATTTGAATTTTGAATTACTCTCTCTCTCTCTCTTTATTTTCGTCTATCTCCACGATAACAACCGTGGATGAGCTGTCACTCTCTGTCTCAAGAGAAGATACATTACCAACGTTATTTCGAGGGTAGTTGAAGATTCAATAGTATTGAATGCCCATTATTTCATTCATTTGTTCAAGGTTCCTTATAAAACATGATCTTTGAGGTTACTTTATTCGTTGTTTCTTTCATCGTTACTCCCATTGCGAATACAGCAGTTACTCAAATGACAGATGCAAAAGATAACTCATGTGGAAACAGTCTCTTGAATTGCATTGGATGATTCTAGTTTGAGTGGTGAAAAGTATACAATATACCTACATACATAGAAATGATTTGACAGGATCTATGGAGCATACATCATCGATAAAATAAATAATAATTACAAATACCCATCCGATAATCGTTTCAGTAATTCATATGATCCAAATTGAACGGCTGTATTCGGTGCCATTCGTATAATATTGATACCCACACCATGATACAACCTTCCTACGCCGTGTTTCTTACAAACTTGACGAACACAATCCCAATAACCAGTATATGTTTCGGTTGTTCCTCTACTTCCCTGCAACTGCAACATTCTCCGGACAGTATCATTTGGATAGGTGATCAACCCGGCACTGATTCCTCCAGCAGCACCAAATACAACCTTTCGAAATACACTTGGTTTGTTCCACTCACCATGTTCATCTAAAGAAGGCTTCCAAGGGAATGTTTTTTCTAATAACCCAACGGTACCAAATTTGATACCTTCATATGGCATGGCACCTAGAACGGTAGGTGTCACTCCTTTGTACAAAGCTTTAAAACCTTCTTCTCTCATGGTTACCACAATAGTGTTGATGATCCCTTTGTAATGCCTATTCGATGAATCCTTTCCTTTCAATTTACCACTGATTCTCCCTCTGGCCAAATCTAATGGATATGTCACCGTTGTGGCTGTCATTCCAGCCATACCCCCAGCTAAGAATTCCAAATGTCCTGGTAGAGGTTGTTGTTGTTGTTGTTGTTGTTGTTTTGTCATTCCATTGGCAATGTTATCATTGTTCGTACGCAAATCATTATTTCTGTTTCCAGTATACAATCTCAACATATTACGATAGGCATCGTTGCAACTAAATACTACTGCCTTGGAAGGGAATACTCGTAACAAATTTGCTCCATTTCCAGCCCATAATCCAAGTATACCTTCATTTTGAATGATACTTCTATAGAGAGACACGACAGTTTGTTTTTGTGAATTCGATAGACCATGTTCACCTGTTTGAGATAACATTTTAATTCTTTCCAGTGGATTGGTTGCAGTCTGCCATGGTATATATTTTATAAATATAGATGATATATTGATGAGGTAGTGTATCAATATACCAATATAAATGTATCAGAATCAAATTTTAGAATGGTGTCGTGATAAATGTCGTACATAGTATTCATTGTGTGAGTTGATAATAATCATAATTATGATGATAATAATGATCATACTGTTTGGAGATAGAAAACAAAACCCTTCCTTACCTTGGCAATCATACCTGCTAAACCTCCACACACAGCTTTTCGTGTCATATCCGCTGCTTTATAAGCTGTTCCATCTTCTGTCATTTTATTCAAATGCAATAAATGTATAATTGGAATTGATGAAGGAAGCAGTTACAGTTCCGTAAAGATAAACAGATTGAATATGCACAATAGGCAATAGGATGCAAGATGCAAACGGCACTGCAGTTTGTCGTTGGTAATATGTACTTACGTATTAATGGAAATTCGCGCCAAAAACACCTCATCACCACGACCACCACACCACCACAGGCGACGATACAAATCAATCTCTCAAAACGACTGAATTTCTCTCTCACTCCTAAGTCCCAAGTAACTAAGTAATTCCTAACATCCTCACTGCCTTGACGATTGTTAGTCCCATTGAATTTTCGAATAAACGTTAGAAAAGTATTTTATAAAAGTTTATACCAAAGATGTTGGCCAAAGATGTGGATGTAAGTTAGCTTATCCAAAATGTGAAAGGATTGATTCCCTCGAAACCGAAGCGGGTGGAGAAGATTCGAGTTTTCCCTTTTCCAATCCTCTGTTTTCCCCCATTCTTTGTCATTCTTTCAAATATATACATACATATATACATTAGTATGTTATATGTTACATATATAAGGCGTATTGGATTCTTGTAAAGAATGGAAATACTCACCTTTTTTGTACCTTTTGAAACCAACAGCGCAAAAAAGGCTTCAAGAAAGGAGTCGATCTTGAAGAATCACGTCGTCGTCGTGAAGAAACAACGTTGCAAATCCGTAAAACTAAAAAAGAAGATCGTTTAACCAAGCGTCGACAGGCCAACAGTGGTGGAATGGGATCAGAAGAAGAAGCCATGGGGATGTTCTCCTCCTCTTCGACACACATGGGAGGAGGCGCGCCTCATCCGCATTCAGCCACCATTGAACAGTTGCCAAATTTAGTAGAGGGAATCATGGGAAATGATACGAATGTACAGACTGAATATACTACACAATTCCGTCGATTGCTTTCGATTGAAAAGAACCCGCCCATTCAACAAGTCATTGATTCGGGTGTCGTACCCCGCTTTGTGGAGTTCTTATCAAGAGACGATTGTCCCGCTTTGCAATTTGAAGCTGCATGGGCTTTGACCAACATTGCATCAGGAACTTCAGAAAATACTCAAGTTGTTATTGAATATGGTGCCGTGCCCATCTTTGTGAGACTTTTAAGCAATCCCAATGATGATGTACGAGAACAGGCAGTATGGGCTCTAGGAAATATTGCTGGAGATTCACCACCCTGTCGTGATCTGGTCTTACGATCAGGTGCTATGGAACCATTGCTTTACCTACTTCAGGCGCAGACCAAACTTTCCATGTTGAGAAATGCCACTTGGACTCTAAGTAACTTTTGCAGAGGGAAACCACAGCCTAACTTTGATATGGTACGGATTGCGCTCCCTACCCTTGCACAACTCATCTTTAACTCGGACGAAGAAGTATTGACAGATGCATGCTGGGCTTTGTCGTACCTCTCTGACGGACCCAACGAAAAGATCCAAGCTGTCATTGAAGCTGGTGTATGTCGTCGTCTCGTGGAACTTCTGCTCAATCCCTCTCCTGCTGTACAAACTCCCGCTTTGAGGACTGTAGGAAACATTGTTACTGGAGATGACTTACAGACACAATTCATCATTAATCATAATGCTCTTCCCTGTCTTCTAGCTTTGATGAGCAGTCCCAAGAAGGGCATCCGGAAGGAGGCATGTTGGACTATTTCCAATATTACTGCTGGAAATAAAGATCAGATTCAATCCGTTATTGACAATAATCTTATCCCGCCGCTGATTCAACTACTCGAAACAGCTGAATTTGATATTCGTAAAGAGGCTGCTTGGGCCATTTCCAATGGAACCTCTGGAGGAACACCCAATCAGATTAAATTCTTTGTTTCTCAAGGATGCATTCGCCCCCTTTGTGACTTGCTCGCTGTGAGCGACCCTAGGATTGTCACCATTGCCTTGGAGGGATTAGAAAATATTTTGAAAATTGGTGATCAAGATGCTAAAGCTACTGGAACTCATAATATGATGGCAACCTACATTGCAGAAGCAGATGGTCTCAATAAGATTGAGGACTTGCAACATCATTCCAATAATGATATTTATGACAAGGCTATTAAATTATTGGAAACGTATTTCGGCGTTGAAGAAGAAGAAGAGATGCCAGCTCTTGCACCAACCATGGAGGGAAATCAATTCACATTTTCAGCCCCTGGACAGATGGATGGTGTCCAGCAGAATTTTGATTTTTCTGGTTAAATGTAAGATATGTCGGAGAAATAGTTGCAGTCTTTGTCATTCCTTGGATGAAACTCTCCTTTTGAAAATAAATCTTGATGTGTGGCCTATTGTGCGGTGAAAGGTTCCTACGGATGGTATAAATCTTTGATCGCACTAGCCCACCTTCAAGTGTTGGTTTGAATAAAACCGTATAGTACATACCCACAACGATCGTCGTCCTTTTTTGTATCTTACATGATATACAAGAAAGTTTGATGAGCCAAAAATCCCTACATGGTTCTTCATCGCTGCATCTCCAGCGTAAAAGCCACCAAAATGTTTGAAATCATTTTTAGCCCAAAACCAAAACGGCCACTGGAAGTGAAACTTGATTATTTAGAAAAGTTTCTTTCCACTGCCCGTAATCTAAAATGTATAGTGGTAGATACTAAGTATTTACTAAATTTCATTTGATTTCAATTTAAGATAGGCAATTTTTAATTTTAATTGATATACCAAGCGTGTAAATGTTTTAAATGTTGATTTTAGTTTTCACTATTTATGATCCATTATGTTTTGGATTTTTTCCACTCTTCCCAACACTGTTTCTACGATTGCTTTAGATCTCAGAGTTTCATCAGAGACATCAAGACCAATCCAAGTCGGTGGAGTGTATGATGGGAGAGATTGAATCCATGCGAGGCATTCTGAACGTGAGGCTCCATCTGGTAGGCAAGGGGCACCATCTACATCTGCGAGTTTAAAATTGATATCAAAGCAAGATGGAATAAACAACGATGAGATCAATTGATCGAGAATTTGTTGATCTCTATCTTTGGTAATTCGGCCACCAAAGATATCTTTGCTCAAGCTAGTTTGAAATGCGCCCCATGGTAATTTCTCTGGGTCAATTGTGTGCTTGCCTGCCAAGGCTAGATTAATATGACTGTCAAGAACGGAAACAGCGTGGATAGCATCAGATTCAGTGAATTCATAAGCTTCAAGCCATCCTGTAGGAATGTAAAGCAACCTTTCTTGTATCACAGCGTGAATCCAACCCAACAGCAGAAATAATCGATTTCTTATTGGGTCGCCTAGGCGATCTGGTGATATTATTGACATGAACCGAGTCAATGATGCTTTAACACCAGATGGTGCTTCAGCAACTATCACATCGCTCATACGCAAGAGCGATGTGGGAAGATGTGGGTTAATTTCGCTAGTGATAATAAGCCGAAAATCTGGATGGCAAGATGAGCTGGTTCCTTGAAGTTTCTTTACAAGCGTATCCTGAAGCCAATCCGTGCATAAATGACAGTTTCTCAATAGAACCCATGAACCGAGTTTCGATGCTGTCATTACATATCTCTCAGCGACAACGAATCCCTCTGAAGAGCCCATGGCTATGGAGAATAATTCTTTCTTCATATCCCGTGCCAAAACATCTACTCGATCGCTTATATCATGCCCTGGTGCACTGCAAACAAGTAATGGATGGGTACAATCGATTTCATTGTCAAGAACATAATGTAAATCATCCAAACCGCGACCTTGCCATGGAAAATCAGTACCAAATGCCTTTTGGATAAACTCCGAAATGTCCTCTATCGTAAGGTTTTCTCCAGATAGAATCATTTTTGTTCCTAATAAGTTCGTAAGCAATAGAGCAAAGACCATTTTGTCAGTCGATGACAGTGATCGGCCAATCCGTGCTGCCACTTCAAAGAAAAGCGATTGGCGCAAGACAGATATTCTTTCAGGATCGCTGATGCTAGTAGTTCTGTGAGACAGAGAGCTTTCAATAATTTGCATGAATGACTCGGAACTAAACTCGTAAAGGAAATTTAATTCACGCAGTGACAACAGTAAAACGAATATATCTCGACAAAGATTGGCGTATGGCTCGAATTCGTTCATCACGCGTTCAACCTCTTTAATCACATTTGAACTGTTGGCAATCTGTTTCTCAATTTGATTACCTTCTTTCATCAAAAACTCCATGCCCTTAACTACACGATCGTCGTCAAGAACGCTTCCCTCGGCTGCGCTCAAGGTTGCTAGCATTTTCTCCTCTAACTCTCTTAGGCGCACTAATTGCTCACCTTGTAACTTCGAAACACTTATTCGCTCTTCTTCGACATTGGGCTTTTCCTTTCTTAGAACGAGACTAAGACTTTGGCTTTGGAGACTTGCGGGTGTGACTGTGAAATTGATTAAGGTTACTCTGCTGCATATATCAGGAGAGAGTCTCGCTGCTGGATTTTTCGTCGTTAAGATGATTTTGAAATTTGGACTGTAGTCGACCTCTTCTGTTCCTATGCGCACTAATGAACGGCCACCTGTCCTTTGGATTTCTTTGTTCAAAACTGGATTCAATATAGGATCTATGTGTTCAACATTTTCGACGAGTAACGTTGTTCCAAATCGGATCGCCCCAGCTAGAGTCTTAGTAAACGCATTGTCAAGGAAACTTGTCTTCTGAATTTTCTCATTTTTAAACTTGTTCATCACAAATTCAATAGCCTGACCCGATGGATCAATAATCAAAGGGAACCTTACAAAATTATCAAGGATCACACCGTTTTCGAGACTTAAATTATCAGGAGGAAGGCCAAGAGATTGCCAGTGAATTCGGTCTGAGTGTTTACTAAGAATATCAATCATAGATAACGTTTCTCTGTATTCAATACCCAATGAATCCAAAACATCTTGCCAACGTTTTGATAGCTGAACTCGTGCGCGGAAATCAAAGAAACCTGAATACGTCAAAAACGCCGCCATGAGCAAACCGTCGCCGACTAGATTACGAAGAATAACTTGAAAGCCTTGAGAACTTTTTGACCATCTTTTGCTTTCTTTACTCAACGAAAGAATCAAACTTTCGGCTCTTGAAACCTTTTCAGTCACCAACTCCATTTCGCGCTTAAGACTTTCAACATCACGAATTAGGAGCGCGTAGTCTCGCTTGTAATTATCAATTGACTCTTCAAGTTTTGATATCTCTTCTTCGATCACATGCTGATGCGCAACAGCAGATTCTGCATCGATTTCTAGCTTCTCGACTTCTTCTCGTAGTGGCTGAACTCTATTGTATACCAAGGAATATTTTATTTGCGACTCCGCCCATTTATACAAAGGACCGCATGCTTTACTTGCTCTCATCACAACTTCGTAATTCAAATCCTCATTGCCTTCGAAGTACTTTTCTTGGAGAATTTTAACTTGTCGAGGGGTAACATCACTCGCGTTGAAATTCAAAATATTGGAGATGAAATCGATTTTTCCAAGCATCTTTCTCACGTTTGACCAATCCAAATTACTCTCGCCGAGTAAAATAGCTACACATTCGAGAGTTAACTGAACATTGATTGTTGGTCGCGGTAAGTTACGAACAAAATCTAAGTCGGTCTTCTTGATACCTTCAACGGCGGATTTGGCACTGAGAAGAGCTGGTTCAGCCTCGTCTAGCTCTTTTTGTGCTTCATCTTTCCGCTTTGAGATCTCTAAACTTTGCTTTTCCACTTCTCTGGAAGTTCTTTCAACTTCTTCCTTTCGTTTTTCAGCTTCCTGTTGATCTGTAACCATCTGCTGTAATTTTTCATTTGCGAGGTCTTCTTTACGACGTAATTCTACTGTTTTGGCGCTAAGTGCCACTTTTAATTCAGCAACATTTTCTTGTGTTTGGCGAAGTTTCTCGAGGCCGGCGTTGACGTGTAGCTGTTCATCCTCAACTTGCTCACGTATCTTTTTAGTGCATGTGATAAAATTGTGAATTAGAGATAAAAAGTCCCGGGGACTAAGATAAGTTCTGGTAACAATGCTTGAGGAATTAGCGCACTCGTCCGCAATGTGCTTCGCGGTCTCGTGTATCTCAACAAGAGCGGCAACAACTGCCTGATGGAGGCCACACGAAACATATCCTTCAAAGGCTTCGCTGACTTTATCCATGATGAGTTTACCGTCGCCAATTCCCCAAGAACCACCAACACTTTCTGCGTCACTTAAATCAATCTTGGAAGTGAATTCTCTACCAACTTCTCCCATAGCCTTTGCAGACCATGTGCCAAACCAATCAACAACGCATCGATTAAATAAGGCGGGGCTAGTCGTGGACCTGCTCTTCCACTCTCCACCACTCGGGTTCATCGTAAAAACAACATGCAAGTTTCGTTGGACAACGGATGTAAATCGTCTCCAGAGTTCTTCTTCGTTGTCGATAATCAGGCCATTTCTGCTACATGCCTCACGAAATGCATTGATCAATGACGTATATTCATCCCCATCAAAAAGACCAGGGACTTCGCCTGATGCAAGTAAGGCATTCATAGCCTCCAGAAAACCGCTTCCGAGAGCATTAGACTCGTCAAAGATAAAACAGATCTTCTCTCCGTCGATTCCAACACGTCTCATGATGGATCTGAGATCCTCATTGAAGTCTTCTAAACTATAACGCGAATGTGCTTTAATCTGAAATATACTAAGTCCATTCATCCAGCTGACGAATTTACTTAGAACCGTTTTTCCTGTACCACTGTCACCAACGAGAAGACAGTGTCCCATTGGTTGCCTCAACACGCGATCAATCTATTGGACGAGCGGTGAATTAGAACAATAAAAATAGTCAAGACTGAAAGCAGACATAAACTTGTACTTACTCTCAAAATATGGTCAAGGACTTCATCAAAAATGACGAGGGGAACATCGAGTTCTTCCTCGTAAAATACTGATAATCTTGCTGTCAAAAAGCGTTTTAGTTCATCGCGTTCCACTCTCCGGGTATCTTTGGACATCCATCCACTATAGAAAAGTGGACGAGCGAGCACCTTAGAATGGTCTACTCCAGCAAAGTTTTCCTCGGCAATGAAGTCTATCTTGTCCTCGCACCATTTACGCTCATTTTCCTCAACGAGACGATCACAAAACAAACGTTGCGCCTCATGGGCCCAGATACGAACAAGTTCATCGCGAGTCAAACTGTCCATATCCACGATAGCTTCGTAAATTCCACGTATCCATCTGCTCAATTCCCGAGGAGAATAGAAGTATTGGGGTTGCAAATCAGGGGTGAATCTAGACTGAGCTTCGCAATATAGTTGAACCATTGCATTAGTGAGAGCATTTGTTTCACCTTTCAGATTTGGGAAGAGTTTCATTATTCCTCCATTGAATGTGCCATAAATTTGCATGAGAGAGTCCCTAGCTGGGAAATCAACCAAAAGTAGAGGGGCGTGGCGTAGAAAACGAGATGACATAACAACTCTCCCTGCATCAGTGGGAGGGTTGCACGCGCCAACAAACTGAATTCTGTTGATCTTAACCCACGAGTTATCTTCACGCCAGAACCCTCCTTGCTCTACAAGCTGTCGCATAAACATTATGACCCTTTGTGTACCATACGCATCGTTCTCAGGAAGATTAATTTCGTCGCAAAAGACTACAAGCCACGTATTTGTACCCAAACTCTCGGATGGTTCCAATACAAGGTCTTTTCCTTTCCGGGTGTAAGAACAGTATTGACGGAATGTCTTCAAAATAAGTTCGGGTGTCGTTTTACTCGAGAAATTCAAGTTAGCCATCACTATTCCTTGCAAAGTCTGCAAAACAGAAGTTAAAGTCATTGTCTTTCCGGAACCAGGTGGGCCAGTAAGAATAACGGGCATCCTGCTAGAGATCCATGCCTCAAGAATGTCAGAATGGCGGACCGTATCAGTTGTGGTTATAACAATATCGCTAGATGTCACTTGGTGGCTCTCTATCTCCATACGAGGTACACTATCACTCCATAATTCATACTCGCCATCTTGGACTCGAACCTTATAATCAGCAACGTTAGCACCTGGTATCGGTAAGCTCATGCCACTTTTTTGAATTAGCAAGTCGGAGAACTCGTTACGTTCGGACCAAGGTGTGCTGCCAGAGAAGGACCACAACAAGGAATGCAATAACCAGCGTTTCGAAAATAAATCAAGATGATCACCAGTCATTGGAAAATCTGGATGCATTTCGTTGTACGTGATTACTTGAGAAATGCCTTGGACTAAAAGAGCCTTTAGAGAAACAAGACATCTTTCTCTTGTCGGTCTCATTATATGCTGCTGATTCAGAGCGAAATCTAAAGCTTCCATTACTAAAGACGGTGATCCTTGCACCTGTGGAATTATCAAAGACTGAACTGAATCCAAAAATGAAGACTGCGCAAGTGGTATATCGGCACTAATCCCCGAAATATCCTGTTTCAACAAGGTTAGATACAAATTTTTCACACTCATTTCTAAGCTCACTGTTCCTTCGCTAAACCACACCATACCACACCTTGAAACAGTAGCTGGTGTAGCTTGAGCTAAACTGTCCACCTCGAGAATGATGCGTACATTGGATGGAATTTCAAGCCTCTCACCACTTGGTAACGTCAAAAGTTTGTTATCATCCAAAACACTGTTCAGATTCTCGGCCCATTCAGGATCAACATCGCCATCAAAAATAATAAAGTGTCGTTTGTCAGCCTCTCCTTTTTGGTTCGCAAGAATGACTCTAAGGATACTGGTGAAAACTCCATCAGTCCATTCCATAGTAGTGGTATCCAAAATACCATACAGACTATGTTTGTCAATGGCTTTGGGGTCCATTATATATACCTCATTCTTTTTTCCGTCAATTTTCTCTAGACTTCGTATGAGAACCTTGAGTGCTGATGACTTCCCAGTCCCACTCGGGCCGACAAGCATGACGCCATGACGCATTTCAAGAACTTCTTTAAGTTGTAATATTTTTTGGGCCCACCTATCATCAAGTACATAAGACATTAAGTCACATATTGATTCAATAGCTTCGTAAAGCATATCATCTTTCATATCTGTAACTTTTGATCCCGGGAAAACTTCATCAAGAATGGAAGGGAAAATGTCCAGGTCATCGGCAACCAATTTTGGTAAAATGTTATTGCATGCTATTTGAACCATGACATCGTTTTCTACGACATTCACATCAAGTAAAGAAATATCTTCCTGTGCGTCCAAAATACGCCTTTTCAATGCACCAGCACTGATAACTAGTGTTTTTAGGGCGCGCAGACTGAAATCATAGTGACTTTGACTTGACATTTGAGTTTGACATAAATCGAACAATTTCACTATCTTGGATGAAAGAGACTGAGCCGAAACAATACCTTGACTGTACAGCATCACTTGAGATATAAGACCAGAGTCTGGCCTCACCATTGCAACGGAACGGAACAGACTCTTTAGATTATCTGGCAAATGACTTCTTCCAGCATAGCCTGGATTCATAGTAACAAAAATACCAACATTATTATGAAGGTTGATGTTTTTCCCTAATAATTCGATGCTTTCCTGTCGTGCTATCAACCCTCTTTGAATCGTTAAGATTTGCTGGCTAACTGCTGAAAGAATTCTCTCCTCAAGACGATTAAACTCGTCAAAGCATCCCCAAGCGCCGACTTGGCAAAGTCCACAAAAGATACGGCCCATGGCACTGAAGTCAAAAGCTTCATCACAGTTCATAACAACGACAAAACGTCCTAACTGCGCTCCAAGAGCCTTCACAGTTTCAGTCTTTCCGGTACCAGCGGGTCCAAATGGATTACCACCAAGTCGGAAATGCAAAGCTTGGGTGAGGGTTAAATACGCTTTGTCGGTCAGAGGCGTTTGTACAAGTCGGTCACCAATTCCAAGGTATTCAAAGCCGTAGAAAAAGGTGGCATTCGATAACGATATTTGTAACTTCTCTGTGAGAGATTCAGCATTTGGATTGTATTTGTACCGTAGATGATATAACCACCTAAAATCACTGACATCATTAACGCCGTCATTAATCAGAGATTGAGTCACATCCTTTTGGTGCACAAGCTCAGTGATTAACTGTTCAAATTTTTTACGAATATCTGCTGGAAGATCAGTTAGTACACATTGAGCCATGATATCAAGTTTGGACTCTGCTGTAACCAAAGCAGCTTGAAGAGAAGCAATGCTATCTCCATTTTCGCGGAGAGATGCATCAATAGACATACTCCAATTCACTAATGTTGCTAGAATCATGACTTGAGCAGGAAACTTTTCTGCCCAGGATACGAAGGCAATTTTACTTTCTTCGTTACCGAGTACCATTAACGATGATGACTCTTGAACTGCATCAAAGAGAAGCTGAGCTAGAGTATTTTTCATTCCCTCTTCCAGTTTCTTCAACCACACTTTTGGAGATTCCTTAGAAGTGACTTCAATTGCATCTGTAAGCGGAACGATTTCCCCATCCTTACTAATCATGGCATCGAACTTAACTATGACATCTTCATTCAGATCAGTTGTAACACTTCGAAGACTCGAAATACCAGCAAACATTTTACCCAAGTGAGCAAGAACTTTCCCAGGTTCACCAGAATTTCCAATAATTTCTAGTAGATCGTCATCTCCTAAGAAGTAGAAGCGACTGAAGTCGCTTCGTTGCTTGCCTAAATACTCACCAAGTGCTCTTTGAATGCCAATCATTAAGTTTTCAAGACGATCAAGAGATCTTTGAAGATTTTCGATGTTGAGAACTTCCATGGCATATGGTCTACTAGAAATGCGCCTCATCAGAGAAACAAATTCACCATCCACATTCCGAAACCGAGCCCATTCAGCAGGAAGCTGTGCTTTAATATCAGAACTTCCAAAAAAAATGCCTTCAAGGTAAACCCATCTTCTCTGAACTTCCACCCAGGAATCGAAAATACTCCGCAATTTAGTAAGTTTATCGTCCCAAAGTTTTCCTTCCTCTTGGAATTCACTAACCGATCTGTAGTAAGGGGAACTCTTCATTAGAGCAAGACCACCAATATGATCATCAAGACTCGCAAAAAGGTTATCCCAACCTTTAATCAATCGAATTCTATTTTGGTATAGAACCATTTCTAGTTCATGCTTTGTCCATCTATCCTTGACTTGAGACAAAAACACTTCAAGAGCCATTTCTCCTTGGGCAACAGACAAAATTTCATTGATATCTTTTCTTCGTTGCAAAATGCCATGATCCCAAAGTGAACCGACCGTTAATTCTGATAGTTGGGCTTTAATTCCGAAACGATCTAAAAGTGCTGACCAGTGCCGATCTTTTAGTGCATCTGTTTTGAGATCAGAAAGAACAATATGACCACTTAAGTAGTTCTTGATGGTGTCATGTAAATGTGTAAATGCATCGAATTGACGAATTTTATTAGACATTGCTCTCATAGTCATCTGAATGTCCTCTAGCTGCTTTCTTATGTCTCTTGCAACCACAGATGTCCACGGGGTTTCTTTTACCTTGCTCAAAGCTTCATGCGGAGTGGAGATGGCGTTCCATACTTCCTTCAAATCAGAAATTTCCTCTAAGGCGATGGAAATATCTCGATTACCAATTGACCCTTCCATGTCAAGAGCATCCCTAGCTTTTGTAAGGTTCTCTTCGTCCGCTTTAGTTTTCTTCATTTGCGCCTCAAATTGTGAGATTACTTCAAGAGCCTGAATGGGTGGAATACTTCCTCGAAGGGGCTTTTCGTTGGACCAATAGTCAAGTAAATCTTGAATTCTCGAACGTACGATTTTGTCCTCCATAGTTACTCTTGTTTGCAAAATTGGAAGCTGCTCATCAATACTGCGGTTGCGTTTCGCCAGTACTTGCTCTAGGTGTGAAAATTGTCCTTCTAGACGACTCGCCTCAACCCACCCCGTTCGGAACGTATGCCGTTGTCTTTTCAAAAACCTTTCTGCATTTACTAATTGTTCCACTTGAGTTCGCCAAATATCAAACTGACGTTTAGTGTCCTGAATAAAGGTCACACCCGTAACGACGGTCTCAGTAGGAGCACTTGTGTCCAAAGCAATACATTCAAGAGTACTTTTCGTTGTGTTAACGCAATCGTGAAGCTCGACAATTTTTTGACCGAGAACTTCTGCATAACGCGACTGCAACTCTTTTTGCCAAGAGTCGTATTTGAGATTGATTTGTGATTGAACTTTATCATATTTTATAAGAATTGAGCCGAACGTAGCCGCTGTTTGTGAAGCATCAAGGGCATTTCTAGCAGCTGATGCTTCTGCAAGTACAGAATGCCAAAGCTCCATATCATCGCCAAGGGCATTTGCGACCTCGAAAACTCGTGTGTCCCAAAGGGTCTGGTATGAGAACCAGTGACTTACAAATTTCGATGCATGATCCATGTGAACCTCAATACATTCATACGCCTCTGCGATATAAATTGTTGCAACTTGGTTCAAAAGATTCTCGTACGTATTACATGCACCATCCTTGATGTTGCTCGATGGATCAAACACTTCGAATCTGACACTTGAGGCCTGGGGCAAGGAAGATACAACAGAGACGTAGTCATGAAAACGATTCAAAAACAATGATCTTACTTCAGGCGCCGAGGGTGTCGCAGATATTTCTTGATTTCTTAGGAAGAGTTCTACATGTATTGTTGGGGTCTCTACTAAATGTAGAAATTCATTTTTATCATTGTTTCCTTCAGCGGCCTCCACATCATTTTCTCCTTTTATACTGAACGTATAGATCCATGATTTGATGGCGTACTCCAGGCGATCTTTTAATACACAACCTACTCTAGCATTCACCGATTCAACCCAAGAACTGAGGTTACTAAAGCCGGCGAGACTTAGCTTGTCAATTATCTTTTGAACATTGTCAAGAATTGCAGAAAAAGATTCATGATCGTAAGAGACCTTGGAGAGGTTACTAACCTCAGTCTCAAGTTTGTCACATGCTTGGAGTAGAGTCTCTACGCGCTCTTCAAAATTTGTCACTAATTCAGATAGCGCCATCACCCATTGTTTAAGTTCTTTGCTATCCCACTTGATGCGGTGAGACGAACGGGAAGGCTCACCTTCGAGAGTAACACCAAATGCCTCAGCGATAGTATCACGTATAGACTTCAAGCTAGATTCGACTAACGGTTCTAAATCAGCTGTGATAAGCGTCCTTGCAACATGGTAAGAACGTAAGGCCCCTTTAAGCGCTATAGCGACAGGATAGCGCTCTGAATATTCATTGGCAGTTTGTGTCAGCTATTGTACGTTATTCGCAAACGGGGCACTTGTTAGATAAGCAACAAATAATACGACAGAAATAAGCATTGAATTGAGTACTCACCGTGCGAGGAATGTCACGCTCAAACCCCAACCATTTCAGATGCCTAATTTCACGAATAAGTGTCTCATATTTTACATCAAAGTTTGCATGGGCAACAGGCATTCCATTTTCCGTATTTATGATGATTGGATATGAATTCAACCTTATATTAGCTGATGTTGCGTCAATCCCCATTTCACGCTCCCAGTCAGAAACCCAGGATCGGAAGAATGCTTTCGCGTCTAATTTGCTTAGGAGCTCATCTCCGCTTCGTCTAAGCTGTCTTCCTTCCAGATGTTGACCCCAATTCGGTCCTAAGACATCACTCATTCTTTTCATGAGTGCATGCACTTGTCGCTCGATTTGTCGAGCCCAAAGAATCTTACCGCTTACTGGTGGGATACCTCTGACACGAGCAATGTTAGAGGCTGGTGATGTTTCATATTTGTGGGTGAATTTTGATTGGAGCTTTTCGATAGCTTCGCTTACTGTGGATATCAAATGAATTTGAAATTCTTTTACTGCGTTGTGAACTCTGGTTCTTGTAAGAAGAGGATTGAAACGAGCGAATACTGCAAACATGTCCTCTGCGTCCCTGGAAGCGGCAAGTTTATCTCTTAAAAGTGTGGCCATCTTTTCCTCAATCGCATCGATTTTTCGTTCATATGCATCAATAGCAGAGTCAAACGAAACTTGACCCTTTGTGGTGAGATCCAATACATCGATAGAGGCGAAAATAGCCGCCGGGGCCTCTTCTACGGCTTTAATCGCGTCTGATGCAACAAAACTACCATTGTTTGCATCATCATCAACACCACTCAATACTTCAAAAACGACGACGCGCAACTTTTCGTGCTGCGAACGAAATGCCTGAATATCTTCCAATCTTTGCTTCAAAGGAAGGTGAGACAGCACAATCTCTTCTACAATTTGCGCAGGTGTCTTATCTCCGCCTCTAGCAGCTCTGGTTCTACGACCAAAATCCAATATAAAATCAACAAACTGAGCATAAAGGACATCGAATCGGACAAAGATGTCTTGAGTGGGACCGTATACATCTTTTTCGTACGTATTGTAATCCACCAACATGATCCCATTTGACTTGAATCTATTCCTCAGTGTAGAATCAATTCTATTCTTCAATGTCACAGTACTTGCTTCCAATAGTTTTACAACCTTGAAGTCATAATATCTGGATTGACGAACTTTCGGTAAATGATCAAATATTGCTTCCATGGCATTCATAATTCCATCCCAGTCTCCAGCACTTGCTAGTTGCTGCGCTGGATACCCCTTGACAAAGGAGTAAACATCTTGTACTATCCCTTCGGCTTTGTCCAGACCAGTATTATTTTCTAATGCGATGGTCGTAACAAAACGTTTTGCTGACTTTAGTAAGGTTAAGGTAAGAACTGTTGATGGTTTTGATAGCTCTTCACGAATATGAGCCAGAGCTCTATGGAGGTTGGACCAGTATGTAACCTCTTCCAAATCAGTTTCTGAAAACACATGAGACGTTGGGAGGGTGGTCACTTTTCGTATGAGTGAGATCCAAGAGTTTACTTTGGACTGAACTTCGTTCAAAAATTCATCGTCGGACAGATAAGAGGTGAGATTGAGCTCTTCGAGTGAGATTTTTGAGGACGATGTCAGAGGTATGGCTTGCAAGACAGGGTGTGTTTGAAGTGAAACATGAGGAATGGAATGCATGGTAAACTGACGACATTGAGAGAGTGTCAGGTCCAACTCTCGAATCTTCAACTGCAACATATTGGTCAGTTGCGAGTCTTTGCTGGAAGAAGAATCTTTCTCTTCTGAAGAATGATCAATTGCTTCGATTGCGGGTGTGAAGAAATGACGAGCATAAAGCTGCAGCATGAGAAGTGCCTCCGAGTTGGAGTTATCAACTTGTCCCTCTTCCTCCTCGCCATCACTCACTTTTTCTTCTTGTTGTCGACGATGAGACATTGTCAATACCTGAATCTGATTGATGGTCTGAATCGCACGTGTGGATGTGTTAATAAATACAATAGCACCTAGGTTCTTTCCCTCGAACGATTCAGTTGAAGCCAAAAGGGTGTCAGGAGATGAACGAGGAATCCAGACAAAAAGGCGAGGTGCTAGTGCCTCATCGTCCTGCTGCAAAAACTTAGCCACTGCCTCGTTTGATATATCATCTGAGATTTCCGACGTTTGCAAATGCAGCTGACATGCGCCCCTGATTGAAAAAGAAGGTTTACGATTGAATATGATTTAGATTGGTGAAATGCATTAAGGATTTTGATCCATTTTCAAATACGACTAGTACAGCAATGAGACCATGTCAGCTAACTCACCGAATATACTCCGATGGATCCAACATCTTGTTCAAAACTTCCTTTGAAACTCGTCTAAAGAATTATATATTTATTTGTATCTATCGATCGGAAGCAGCAACCAGAATATATGTTTGTTTTATTGTAGATACTGTGTATCTACTTTGAGATCAATGATCAATGAGAGGAGAGTAAAAATGTAGCCGGTGAAAACTAAAAAGAGGCGCCCCCAAGACACATGTGAATCAATCCGATACGGATAGCATTTTTCATTGCCTTTTGCCTTTTTCATTTTGTCAACTTTGATCCATTCGAACTGTAATGATAAAAAATGTCGTTACAAATCAATTCTAATCATAACATCATTTTTTAGAGTCTAACACAAGGATAACTATGGGAAATCAGTGTAGTGTTCATGCGGATGATGGCATCCGACTGAAAGAGTGGAAGCAGTTCAAGGAACCTGCTGTCATGTATTCGTCGAAGTGGAATCCTACTCATCAGCTACGATGGTACACTGATACATTCTTCAAGTGGGAACAAAGCCTCAACTATCAAGGTGTTGCAGACTTTCTAGTTGCGTATTTTGGAGTTGATACCTTGATGTTCATGTCTGATCTATATGCCTTTGTTGAACTAGAATTCGATTTCGATTACGCGTCTCGCGTCTTTCAACTTGTCAAAAGTCCAGCTATTGTACAGTCTGTATCTTTACTGGACTTGAGTGTGGAACGAAAGATTATTCACTCTGCAGCCAAAATGAACTTGTCTCATTTTCTTCCGATTACGATTGTATTAAAATCAGCAAAGATCCCAAGTCTTAGCAGAATGAAAACAGTAGTGGTTAGTGATCCAAGGGATACTCATGACATTGCCACTTGGCAGGATCTATTCCATATGTTACCCAAAGGATCCCCAATGTTCATTCCTTCCCATATTCATTTAAACAGGTTCGGCAATGAACTTGAGAAATCTAGTCTCTTCAAGGCATTTTGTTTCAGCGCTCTTCGGGTCCAGTCACTCCATACGCTACATGACTCTCATATCATACTCGTGTATTGTTTCTCTGGTTCTAAGCCCTGTGAAGTCAAGGCTTTGATGGCCTATGATGTTGTTCCGATTGGATATCTTAGGAAACTCAAGAACAAAGTATACTTTCCTCGTGGCTATGATCATGTCCAGAGAAAGTTCTCAAAAAGTGAGTCCTCTCGTTTGAAAGCGTTTCGAAGCCGACATCCATATGATGAATGCGGAATTATGAAAGTGGTCTGTATTACCGAAACCAAACTTGCTTTAGCACTCGCTATGCCATTCATTAGTGATGAATCTTCTATGGTCTATTCGTGTCAAGACGAACAAATGGATACTGAAAGAGCATTCCGTGAGTTGCAACAATTGAAGATCTGAGCAATACACTTCGGACGTACACCACTTGTAACTTTGACGACGTCTATCCAATAGAGTGGGATCTTATGAATGATTCTAAAAAATATGCAAAATTTAAATTAAAAGGTCATTTAATGCTCTAAATGCTCGCTGGTTCCGCAGTTCCAGGATTGTTACTGCTCAAGCCCAACTTGTATAAAATCCTCTTAATTCTCCATTTAAGCAGTCTCCACATGTAATGAGTTCCTGGTTTGCCGAAACCGTTAAATGCCCTGGAGTGAAAGTTCACTATTGCTTTTTCATATTGAATATTCCTCAAGACGCTTGTGGCTGCTTCCCAACTCCATCTCTCAGCTTCTGCTCTTGCATTGACACCAATCTCTTTTCTTAACTTCTCATCTCGTAGAAGATTCAATTTTTCTACGTATCCATCTATATCTCCAGGTTGTGCAAAGTACCCATCAACACCTTCGTGAATTAAGTCAGGGATTCCTCCTGCTTTGCATGCAACAACAGGAACACCGCTGGCCATACTTTCTAGAACAACGAATCCCAATGTTTCTGAATCACTAGGCATGACGAAAACATCACCAGATGCGAAGGACTGACTCAATTCGTCTCCGCTTAATTGACCTAAGAATTTAGTATTGGTTCCTTTGAAGTATTCGTGTAATTCTTCTTCCTGTGGACCTTTTCCAACAATGCACAGTCTCGTGTTAGGTCCCATCTTCTCCAATATGGGTTTAAGATCTTTTAATCTCTTTTCAGCTCCAAGACGTCCGACATAAACCATGGTAAAATCTTCGGGGTGTCCATCTGTCATTTTTTCTCTCATCTCTGCACTCTTAAATTGAGGATTGAACCTAACTGTATCAATCCCCTTACGCCAGACTTCTACCCTAGGCAATCCATTGTCAATAAGCTCCTTTTGAATTTGTGGTGAAGTGCAAACTGTAAGATCGGCACGAGAGTGAACAAATCGGAGTAGAAACCATGCAATTTCCTCGTGACCTGGAACAAAACTTAGGTAGTTCTTTGCATATGCTGGTAAATGTGTATGGTAAGAAAGTACCAAGGGAATGCGCATGACGCGAGCATAAAAGAGCGCAGCAAATACCATGAATCCACTGTGTATCAGAAAGGAACAACGTCAGGACTTGAAAAAGATTGAATGTGTGTGTATATATATATATATCGACGCATGGACGGATACTGTCAAAGAAAGAACAAGAACTAACACTTACGGTGAAGATGCATGGATCAAATCAGGCTTCATCCGTTCCAAAATACTGGCACCCTTCATTTCTGGCAAATCGAATGTCAAACTAATATGATCATATAAAGGGAATGTAAATCCCTGAGTATGTTGAATTCGGTATCCAAACTTTTCTTTGGGAAGATCAGCTTCAGGAGTTTTGGAGTCGACCGTTAAGATGTCGATGTTATCTCCGGCTTTGGACATGTATCTCAACATTTCGTTGAAACGATTGGAGTAACCAGATACATGAGTGAATGGTGTAGGTTCCACCATCAGACAAATTTTTCGAGGTGGAGTTAGAGTCAAGGTAGGTGCATCATTTTCTTCCTTGATATTCAAGGCTGAAGCCGCAACAGCCATTTCTGATATGTTGGTACGACGTGGCTTTGGAAAGAGCGATGTGCTCTTAGTGTGGGCCGTTGTTTGGGGAGTAAACCCATTAGCAAAAGATGCGAGCAATGCACCGATCGAGAGACTTGTGATTTTCATGAGCGTTAAGAAAAGCAAGCGAGCGAGGAACGAAGTGTATAGTAGATGTGTTAAGATTGGGGGAGGACAATCAAACCTTTCGGTGGCCGTGGAATGAATCGGATCTATGTTTATAAATTGTACCGTTGGGTATCTTTTGTCTTCAAATTGATGTAGGACACACGTTAGTGCGTTGTGACGTTTGGGCAGTTTTTCAGTTTTGGTTCTGTGTGCAAAGGTTGGACGAGAATCCAATGAATCTCGATGGAACATTTCACTCGCACGACCAACGGTATTTGGCGAGTGGCGAGCCCTTTTCAATCATTCATTCAAAATTGTTGAAGAAGTGATAAGGTTAGAAATAGTCCGAAACACGAAACACCGCACCGTAACATTGGATTCCATTCCTTCATTCCTTCGGATATCTTTCGGATATCTACTCTACTACATCATCACATTATGAAAAATCATACTAAGTACGCTATTTCATAATTCTTGTCTTTTACACTCATGAAATTTGTATATCCCAGTATCCTGTGTGTAGTTTTCCACCACGTAATAATTATCATGTTGTTCAGATCAAGATATGTCGCCAGTTTTTCCTCCAAGTTGCATCATCAATATGCGAAACAATCACTTTCTATACCATTTGCAGAATCTAGACAATATCATGTGCGTCAAAAAAGACTGTTTGTAAAAGATATACGTAAAGATGGTATGGTTGGTGATGGCAATAAGAAAGCAGATTACCCACCCTTGAGGCTTTCTGTCGAAGAGATTGAAGCATCGTTAGGACCGGATAGGAAAATCGTATCAAAACCTTTTTCATGGAAAGACTTAACGGAAATAGTAAAGTTTGGTGATCCCACTATGCATTCTAGATCCTTGCAGGTTCAAGAGGCTTATATTTTTCACGTAAAAGAAGTCAAGCAAGAATGGCGAAGTGTGAATGACTTCATACTGTGCAGTAAATTTAATTTCCAATCAGACACATTGGAAGATGGAAGGAAATGTGCAAAGCCAACCCTAGAAGAATCAAGAGCAAAAGGGATTGTTATGACTAGACTTTTGTTGAATGAGTTCCCATACTATTGCGAGGAGGGGATCGAACACTATTGTTTATGGAAACTCGGAGGTCCAATCAATGACATTGAAATTGAGAATGCGTTAGATGATTTGCGGAATATGGAAGATACGAGTGGGAAATTGGAAGATGTACTATATTGGGTAAATCCAAAGCATTTGCAGAGTATACCAGATATAGATCACGCGCACTTTCTTTGTTTGAGAGGAGCACAAGAATAAATGTAGATTGGATAAATGTTTACCAAAAGATTTAAAATTGCTAATCTATCTAGGTAGGTTAAGTTTCATTTGTTTGGAAACGTAGGTAGTCAATCAATCGTTTACTTTTTATCACATGTCCTTGACTGGTTGGGAGATCGTGAGTCTCATTATTTTCCTCTCGCGCTTCGCACTCCACTTGAAACCTTGAAATTTTTCGTCTTCTCTCGCTTTGTTGGTTGTTGGTTGTTGTTGGTTTGGGTGGAATTTGTATGTACATTCTTACTTACTTGCAAAGTTGAGTTCTATCGCAATAGTAAATTGCTACAATATATATAGAGAGGGGGGGGGAACATATTCAATCGAACTTAAGGTCATTATTTCGTATACTCCTTCTCTGATCATTGAACCTTTTCTCTATCTAGCTACAGTAAGATGAATGGGAACCATTACTCGACTTCTCCTCGCCACTATATCTCAAGAAAGTTTAGTAACCGTATCAGAGTGCGAGATGTAAGTTCATGGTTTGTCTAACTTGATTTCAATGGTTTGACTTGATTAAATGAAGTTCTGAAAGCTTAGCAAAACCTTCAAATATATAGTTACCTGTCGAGAAAAATGCGATGGGGATAGGAACACCTGCAGGCATCTTTTTCCTACTTATGAGACTAATATGCCCCCTCGTATACTTTTACATTGGATTGATCGTCTTGAGAGAAATCAGCGAAGAATTGACACCTTTTCATGATTTCCTTAAACAGTATGTGCCATTTTTAGCAAATGTAGTCGGTACCATGCAAAAGTCCTCAGTGATTGTTGAGCTGTGGGTGTGGATTGAGGCAATATTTTTTGTTATGCAAAAACTCCACATTTGGTACCTGCAGAATAAAGATCCTTTGGAGGCCTCTTTTGCATCGGCGCCTATTTTATCCATGCAAGAGAGACTTCATTTATGGAACAGTATGATGATGCAGCTTGAAGAAAGCGATGGTTTCTGTGATTTTCTTAGAGGTTGGTTTTTCGATGAAGAGGATTTGACAAATATAACACGTTATGATGTCTGCGATTTTATATGTTGGAGTATGTTCGAAAGTAGGAACCAGGAACATTTGACACGAGAAGAAAGTAGGCAATTGCACGAGTTCGTAAATGAGCTTGAATGGAGAATATCTATTAGTATTCATGGGTATGATAAGGACACTCGCATTCCTACATCTCCATCATCCCCGTCCGAATCATCCGTCAGTGCCTTATTCGATGACAATGATGATGAAGAATATGACGATTATATGGGCGATGATGAATATCACAAACGATTGCAACCAAAGTTTAGACCCCTTGTTTGGAATGCTGATCGTGCAAAACGGCTGAATCCAAGATCAAGTTTCCAATTCGTTGCTAGTCCTCATGATGAATCACCGGGCTTCTTTACTAACTTGTATGAAAGCTACATGAAAAGATATGTAGGTCTAGAAAATTTTATGGCCGAAAAGAGGCAACAATTCCAGGAGGCTGAAGAGCAGGCGAAGGCAGCTGCATCTTCAATAGCTGAAAATGCGTATCATAGATTTATAGACAAAGGATCTGCCATTGACAAAGGACTTCAATCAATTATGAACAAAGGATCTGAATTCGATCAAAGACTTCATGCTATGAATGATGCGATTCATAATCGTTTGAATGACCTTTGGGATTCAGCTTGGAAGATGAAAGAGCGACTTGAAACTGCGTCATTTCTAACAGCTAGGAAGCGGTTTCTTCATCAGCAACTGATAGGGTATCGAATGCTTCTAGAACGCACGATGCCCAGTAACGACGTTCCACCGAACCAGAAAATAAATCTGATGCTAAAAATCACGCATGTCAACGAGCAACTTGAGCTCATTGAACATTCTGCGACAAATGCATTTCTCAAAGCCACAGGATTTGCAAAAACTCACTTGCTTCAAAGAAAAGAACCACAGCGATATGCTAAGTATTCAAACGATCCTCTACTAGGTCTTGCTATCTATCCCCTTATGTTTAACATTTCTATTTATGCATTAACTGATGGTTTGCTGCGTATTTTGATGAAAAAGCGTGGTTTTGAACGGCATTCTATAGGCACCACAGTATTTTACTATCACAAAGGACGACGTGCTGAAGGTTTTGGAAGAGAGTCTAGACATGACGATTTCAGCGACTGCAGTGAGCACGACACCTTTGAATCGACAAAACTCACCCCGATTGTTTTCTGTCATGGTATAGGTATTGGACTCGGATACTATCTCTCTCTTATTGACAAGGTCCTTGAACTTGGAAACCCATTATTTATACCTGAAATTTCTTACGTTTGCGGTTTTCGTCCATGGCTTAGTCGAAAGTCTATTCTAACTCCTCATGCAGTTGTAACTACATTAACTGCCATGCTAGCATCTTTTGGTTTCATGAGAGCTACATTCATCGGCCACAGCTACGGTACTTCATGGCTATCATACATGTGCAAATATTCAAAAGAGTCCATTTCAGCAGTCATATTTCTTGATCCGGTTTGCTTTTGTTTGCACCATCCTTGTCTCACCAAGTCGTTCGTTTATCACCAGGCCGATCCAGGCAGTCTGAGCTATATGATTCGCACAGATGTTATAATTAACTGGACGATACAACGAAGTTTCCCATGGTCGCGTATTATTCTTTTCACTGAAGATATTCCAACGATTCCATGCAATATATTTTTGAGTGATCTAGATGTGTTGATCCCCGTTGATACTGTGAAGGATTATCTATCATCTAAAGGCGCAAAAATCCAGTCTTGGAAAGATGCGAATGAGACGCATTATAGTCAGGGGCCGATTAACGTCACTACTTTCAATGGTGTAGGGCATGGAGATTGGGCTCTAGATGGTAATTGTGTTGATGCAATAGTCACAGCAGTAAGTGTGGTTGTAGATCAGGTAGAATCGTTCAAAGATGATTAAGTAATGTAGAAAATCTTTATGGAAATTCCACAATGCCTACTGTATTCGTATGTTTTATTTACTGACTTTCCGCAGATCATGTCGGTGACGAACTTGAATGGCTTCTCAGAATATCGATGATGAAAACATTTATCTTCGCCGTTTATTCCAATAAACTACTAAACATGGCCTTCATATATAAATTTGTATCATGAGGTCTATTGAAGATCCAAGCACGTACAGTCGTCAGGATCGAGTCGAAGGAAGTGTTGAGGTCGAGTTCCATCCTGGACCAATTTCTCAATATTGATGTAATAGTACTGTAGACGGAATACGATCAGAAAGTTTAGATCTGCCTTA
>Ga0213868_10000955_pt1 | contig 28110 bp, 24 predicted proteins | sample PICome_9_FD_160087 | JGI IMG/M metagenome (GOLD analysis project Ga0213868, IMG submission 160087) | Coastal seawater microbial communities near Pivers Island, North Carolina, United States - PICO127 | ecosystem: Environmental > Aquatic > Marine > Coastal | place: USA: North Carolina... | reverse complement strand
GCAGGGTGCCTGCCCGCCGGACATCCTGTGGCCTGCACATTAGCCCAAGACTGCTTTTACGGCGCGCTGCGTTGCGGCCACGACCGTGTCCACATCTGCGCGTGTCAGGCAGAACGGCGGGGCAAAGCCCAGGATATCGCCCTGCGGCATGGCGCGTGCGATCACCTTGTCCTGCTCCAGCATCTTGGCCACGACCTGTGGGCCGATCTTGTCTGCGGGATCATAGAAACTGCGGCTGTCGCGGTCTTTGACCAGCTCTACGGCACAGAGCATACCTTCGCCCCGAATATCGCCCACTTGCGGGTGATCCGACAATGCCTCGGTCATGGATTGGTTCAGATAGAGACCAACCTCGGCTGCATTCTGGATCAGGTTAAGATCATCGAGCAGTTTCAGGTTCGCCACGCCCGCCGCCGCACCAATGGGGTGGGCGGAATAGGTCCAACCATGGCCGAAGGGGCCAAATTCATCCGTGCCTTTTTCCAGAACCGACCAGATCTTGTCAGAGACGATGGAGCCCGACAAAGGCGCATAGGCAGAGGTCAGACCCTTGGCGATGGCCATGATATCAGGTTTCATCCCGTAGTGGTCCGAGCCGAACATGCTGCCCAGGCGACCAAAGCCCGTGACCACCTCATCGGCGATCAGCAAGATGTCATGTGCGTCCAGCACCGCCTGAATGGCAGGCCAATAGCCCGCAGGCGGGGGAACAATGCCGCCGGTGCCCAGCAGGGGTTCACCGATAAAGGCGGCGATGGTGTCAGCACCTTCGCGGGCGATCATCGCCTCCAGGTCGGCCACGCAATGGGCGACAAATTGCGCCTCGGTCTGGCTTTGGTCCTTGCGGCGGAAGAAATCCGGCGCTTCGGTGTGCAACACCTGCGACAGCGGCAGATCGAATTTCTTGTGAAACAGCTCCAGCCCCGTCAGGGAACCGGTCACCAGCCCTGATCCGTGATACCCCCGCCAGCGCGAGATGATCTTTTTCTTTTCGGGCCGTCCCAGCACGTTGTTGTAGTACCAGACCAGCTTGACGTTGGTTTCATTGGCATCGGACCCGCCAAGGCCAAAATAAACCTTGGACATATGCGCCGGGGCGCGGTCCAGCACCATCTTGGCCAATGTGATCGAGGCTTCGGTGCCATGGCCGGCGTAGGAATGGTAATAGGCCAGCTCATGCGCCTGAGCGGCAATGGCCTCTGCGATCTCTGGCCGGCCGTAGCCGACATTGACGCAGTAAAGACCCGCGAAAGCATCCAGCAGACGGTTGCCATCGCGGTCCTCGATATGCACGCCCGACGCGGTCGAGATGACACGGCTGGCGGATTGGCCGCGCGCATGCTGGGCCAGATGCGTTGAGGGGTGAAAGAAATTCTCGCGGTCCCAGCTGTCCAGTTGATCGTTCTTGAGCATGGTCTGTCCTGTCGTCGTTGGGTTTTCAAATATTTGTGCACAACAGCACATGAATCGCTTTGATATTTCCCAAATCAATGGCAGAAAAATCGCAGCGATGCTATCCATCTTGGCAACGTTGTACACATCATTGCCGATTTCCCTCGAAAGGAGCCCCCTTTGGCCCAGGAACATGCCCCGTTCAGCCGCGCTGAATATGACCGCCGGATTGGCCTGACGCGCGCCGCGATGCAGGCTGCCGGTCTGGATTTGCTCTTTGTTACCGACCCGTCCAACCAGGCGTGGCTTACGGGCTATGATGGCTGGTCGTTCTATGTGCATCAAGGCGTCTTGCTGCCCATGGAGGGCGACCCCATTTGGTGGGGCCGCTACATGGACAGTATCGGTGCCGGGCGCACCTGCTGGATGAGCGCGGATACCATCCACGGCTATGCCGACAATTACGTCCAATCCACACAGCGCCACCCGATGCAGGACCTGGCCCGCCACATCCGCGCCTTGGGCGGCGACAAGGGCCGCGTCGGCGTTGAGATGGACAATTACTACTATTCCGCCAAGGCCCATGCGGTCTTGGCCGAGGAACTGCCCGGTGCCGCCCTTGTCGATGCGACAGCACTGGTGAACTGGCAGCGGCTGATCAAATCCGAAGAGGAAATCGGATTTATCCGCAAGGCGGCGCGCATCTCTGAAAAGGTCGTGCGCACGGCCATTGAAAAAGCAGAGCCGGGTTTGCGCAAGAACGATCTGGTTGCCGAGATTTTCCATGCGGGGATTACCGGTGTCGATGACATCTGGGGCGACTACCCGGCCATCGTGCCGCTGACACCTTCGGGGCTTGATGCCACCGCCGCGCATCTGACGTGGAATGGCGACAAGATGCGCGCTGGAGAGGCGACTTTCTTTGAACTTTCGGGCTGCTACCGCCGGTATCACGCGCCGCTGTGCCGGACCGTGTTTCTGGGCAAGCCGCCGCAGGAAATGCTCGATGCGGAACAGGCACAGATCGAAGGCATTGAGGCGGGTCTGGATGCAGCGCGCGCGGGCAACCGGACCTGCGATATCGCCAATGCCTTTATCGGGGTACTGAACAAACACGGCATCAAACGCGAGGGGCGCTGTGGCTATCCCATCGGCCTGAGCTATCCGCCAGACTGGGGCGAGCGGACGGCATCCATCCGCGCCGAGGATACAACCGTGCTGCAGCCTGGCATGACCTTTCACTTCATGCCCGCGCTGTGGATGGACACATGGGGCCTTGAGACGACGGAAACCATTCTGATCACACCAGACGGTCCCGCGCAGGCGCTGTGCAACGTGGAACGCAAACTCTTTGTGAAGCCATAAAGATGGACGCATTGGACCGGACCAAAGACCTGCTGCGGCATCTGATCGCTTTTCCGACGGTATCGGCGGACAGCAATCTGCAGATGATCGGTTTTGCCGCTGATCTGCTGGACCGCTGCGGCGCGCAGGTGGAGGTGATCACCGCGCCCTGCGGGACCAAGGCCAACCTGTTTGCCACCATGGGTCCCGCGCAGGTCAATGGCGGCATCCTGCTGTCCGGGCATTCAGATGTCGTGCCCGTCACCGATCAGGACTGGAACAGTGATCCCTTTACCCTGATCGAAAAGGATGCCCGGCTTTATGGACGTGGCACCTGTGACATGAAGGGGTTCATCGCCGCTGTTCTGGCGATGGCCCCCAGCTATGCAGAGCGGGTGCGCAACCGGCCCCTGCATTTTTCCTTTACCTACGACGAAGAGACGGGATGTCTGGGCGCACAGCATCTGGGCCGGATCCTGCAAGAGCGCGGGTTGACCCCCGGTGTCGCCATCATCGGCGAGCCCACGATGATGCGGATCATCGAAGGGCATAAGGGCTGTTATGAATACAGCACTCATTTTCAGGGCCTTGAGGGACATGGATCAGCGCCCGATCTGGGCGTGAACGCCGTAGAGACCGCGGTGCGCTATGTGAATGTCCTGCTGGATCTGAAAGACAAATTGCGCGGTTGGGCCCCCGAAGACAGCCCCTTTGACCCGCCATGGACGACGATCAATGTCGGCGCGTTGCATGGCGGATCGGTTCATAATGTCATCGCGCCCAAGGCGCAGGTGGATTGGGAAATGCGCCCCGTTCAGACGGCAGATGCCGATTTCGTCAAGGAAGCCCTGCGCAGCTATTGTGATGATGTTCTGCTGCCCCGGATGCGCAGGGTCTATCCCGAGGCCTCTATCGAGCTTGAAGTCATCGGGGAGGTCGCAGGCCTGATCCCCACAAGAGAGAATGAAGCCCGCCAGATTGTCAGCGAATTGACCGGTGCCAACAGCGCCGATGTGGTGGCCTTTGGCACAGAGGCGGGGATATTTCAGGCACTGGGGACGGATGTGGTGGTCTGTGGTCCCGGCTCCATTGAGCAGGCGCATAAGGCCGATGAATTCGTATCGCTTGACCAGATGGCGCAATGCATCGGCATGCTGGACCGCCTTGGAGACAGGCTGCGTGGCTGAGATCCTGTCCACCCCACCCGCAGATGCGCCTGCCCTGTCCGTCCGGGACCGCCATGCCGTGATGCATGAAGAATTGCGCAAACGGATCTGCCTGCTGGACTATCCCCCAGGCATGCGCCTGTCAGAGACGGATCTGGCCGAGGAATTCGGCATCAGCCGCACGCCCCTGCGGCGGGTGCTGGCACGGCTGGAGGACGAGGGGCTGGTGCAGTCGATCCACGGTGTGGGCACCCTTGTCACTGATGCTGACATCACCGAATTGGAGCAGGTCTACCGGCTGCGCCTGGAGCTGACCGAACTGACCGGGCGACTGGACCCCGTGGTGCCGGATGCCGCGTTTCGGGCGCGGCTGGACGGGCTGGTGCAGCGCGGTGCCCGGATCGTCGCGGCAGGCACGCCGCAGGGTTTTACCCAGTTTGACATGGATGTGTTCGAGACCTTGCTTGAGCTGACGGCGAATGAACCCCTGCGCCAGGCCCTTGCGCGGCTTTATTATCAAACCAAGCGGATCTGGCTAAGGGCCGCGATTGAAGCCCAGCTTGACCTGCACAGGGAATTCCGGATTTTCCAGGATGAGTTGGAGGCGATCCAGGTGGCGCTGGCCTCTGATGATCTGGAGGCGGTGGCGCATATCCAGCGCGCGCATATCTCGATGAGTTTCAACAGGCTGAAACAGCGCGGCGGATAGGGGCCGGCCGCGCTGCTGCCCTGTCACTCGGCCGCGATGGCCAAACCACCCACATCGGCGATGATGTCCAGCACCGCTTCGATCCCCTGCTCGGTCTTCAGCGAACAAAAGGCAAAGGGGCGGTCCCCGCGCATTTTCCGCGCATCACGGTCCATCACCTCAAGCGAGGCCCCGACATAGGGGGCCAGATCGGTCTTGTTGATCACCAGCAGGTCGGATTTGGTGATGGCGGGTCCACCCTTGCGCGGAATTTCTTCGCCCGCGGCCACGTCGATCACATAGATCGTCAGATCGGCCAATTCGGGGCTAAAGGTGGCAGACAGGTTATCGCCGCCGCTTTCGATCAGCACGATCTCAAGATCGGGATGACGGCTGCACATTTCGGCAATGGCGGCCAGATTGATCGAGGCGTCCTCGCGGATGGCGGTATGGGGGCAACCGCCGGTTTCCACGCCGATGATGCGATCCTGCGGCAGGATCTGCATGCGCATCAGGGCCTCGGCGTCTTCCTGTGTGTAGATGTCATTGGTGATCACCCCAATGGAGCATCTGGGATGCAGCGCCCGGGCGATGGCTGCCGTCAGCGTGGTTTTCCCGGCCCCGACCGGGCCACCGATGCCGACCCGCAAGGGGCCATTCAGTTGCGTCATGTTCGAAATATCCTGTGTTCGAGGGTTTCATGGGTCAGCGCCGCGATGTCTGACATGAAGGCAGTGCTGTGCAGGTCATCCAGCGTTGTGTTTTGGGTTTCCTCAGCAAGCTGTTGGCACAAGGGTGTCAGGGCGGCCAGCACCGCCTGCCCTTCGGTTTGGCCCAAGGGCACGGCGCGCACGGCGGCGGACACAAGGTTGCTGGCAAAGGATTGGCAATACATCGCAGCTGTCAGCGAGACGTCGATCCCCGCCTTTGCCGCCGCTGCGCCGACTGCGACCGGATAGGTCGCACGTTCCAGCGGGTCCCCCCAGACATCCGATACGGTCTTGCAAAAGGCCTCTCCCTGAAGCCGGGTTTCCTGCAACCGCTCGGCGCAGGCCGCCACTGCGCGGGCCATCGCGTCGACTGCGTGCAACGCCTGATCATCCGCCGCGCCATAGGCCGCCCTCAGCAAGATGCAATCGTTGCGCCCCGAGCCATGCAGCAACACGTCTGTCAGCCAGTCTTGCAGATCAGCGGCGGTCTTGATGCGCCCCTGCTGGATCGCCATTTCCAACCCGTGCGAATAGGCAAAGGCCCCCACCGGAAAGGAAGGGGACAGCCATTGCGTAAGCGTCAGAATATGGGGGTCAATGCTCATGCGGGGCGTCGCCGTGGTCGTGATCGTGATCGTGAGAGTGGGAGTGGGAGTGAGAGTGTGAATGCCCGTGACTGTGGCTATGGCCGTGATCATGGGCAGTAGCGACATGTTCATGGCTATGGGTGCGGCCATGGCCATATGCCCCGCCTTCGGGCGTGAAGGGGGCGTGAACCTTTTGCACGCGCGCGCCCAGATGTTCAAGCATGTGACCAATGACCGGATCGTCCTGGATCAACAGATGATCGGATGAAATCTGGCAGGGCGTATGGCGGTTGCCCACATGCCACGCCAGACGAACCATATCAGGGCCCGTGATGCGCAACAGCGCCTCTTCGGCGGCCGCGATTTCAACATACCTGCCGTCGTCCAGTTCAAGCGCATCGCCATGGTCCAGCGACATGGTCTGGGGCAGATCCACCAGAAAGGACAGACCGTCCTTGGTCGTCAGCTTCTTGCGGCGCAGAAAGCGTTCGGTGTAATCCAGCAGGCACATATCAGCAGGGCCAGACCAGTCGCCCTTGCGGTGCAGGACCTGTGCGGTGTGTTGGGTTTTCATCATCAACCTCAGAACATGAAATAACGTTGTGCCATGGGCAGCACTTCGGCTGGCTGGCAGGTCAGCAGGACGCCATCGGCGCGCACTTCGTAGGTTTCGGGATCCACCTCGACCTTGGGCAGGGCGTCGTTCAGCACCATGTCGGCCTTGCCGATGTTGCGGGTATTCTTGACCGCGATGGTCTGCTTGGCCAGACCCAGCGTGCCGCGCAGATCGGCGGCCTGTGCCGCACCAGAGACAAAGCTGACCGAGCTGTGCCGCAGTGCGCTGCCGTAGGCACCGAACATGGGCCGTGTATAGACCGGCTGCGGCGTCGGGATGGAGGCGTTTGGATCACCCATTTGCGCCACGACAATCGTACCTGCCATCAAGACCATTTCCGGCTTTACCCCGAAAAAGGCAGGATTCCACAGCGCAAGGTCGGCACGTTTGCCAACCGAGATATCGCCGATCACATGGCTGACCCCTTGGGCAATCGCCGGATTGATCGTGTATTTCGCGATGTAGCGGCGCACGCGCATATTGTCGTTTTCGCCGGTCTCTTCGGCCAGACGCCCGCGCTGTTTCTTCATCTTGTCGGCGGTTTGCCAGGTGCGGATCAAGACCTCTCCGACGCGTCCCATGGCCTGGCTGTCGGAGGCGATGATCGAAAATGCGCCCAGATCATGCAGGATGTCTTCGGCGGCAATCGTTTCGCGGCGGATGCGGCTTTCGGCAAAGGCGATGTCTTCGGGGATGGATTTGTCCAGATGGTGGCAGACCATCAGCATGTCCAGATGTTCCTCCAGCGTGTTCACGGTGAAGGGGCGCGTGGGGTTGGTGGAGGAGGGCAGCACATTGGCATCCCCACAGATCTTGATGATGTCGGGCGCATGGCCGCCGCCTGCCCCTTCGGTGTGAAAGGCGTGGATGGTGCGGCCCTTCATGGCACCGACCGTATGTTCCACAAAACCGGATTCGTTCAGCGTGTCGGTGTGGATCATCACCTGAACATCCATGTCGTCTGCGACCGATAGGCAGCAATCAATGGCCGCCGGTGTGGTGCCCCAATCCTCGTGTAGTTTCAGCGCGCAGGCACCGCCCTTGACCATCTCGACCAGCGCATCCGGCTGGCTGGCATTGCCCTTGCCTGACAGTCCGATGTTCATCGGAATTCCGTCAAAGGACTGCAGCATACGCCCAATGTGCCATGGCCCCGGTGTGCAGGTGGTGGCAAGCGTGCCATGGGCGGGCCCCGTGCCGCCGCCAAAACAGGTGGTCACGCCAGAATGCAGGGAATCCTCCATCTGTTGGGGGCAGATAAAGTGGATGTGGCTGTCCATTCCGCCTGCGGTCAGGATGCGCCCCTCGCCCGCGATGATTTCGGTGCCGGGGCCGATGATGATGTCAACGCCGGGCTGCGTGTCTGGGTTGCCGGCCTTGCCGATGGCATGGATCAGACCATCCTTGAGCGCGACATCGGCCTTGTAGATACCTGAGTGATCCACAATCAGCGCGTTGGTGATCACCGTATCCACGGCACCGCCTGCGCGGGTGACCTGGGACTGACCCATGCCATCGCGGATCACCTTGCCACCGCCGAATTTCACTTCTTCGCCATAGGTGGTCAGATCACGCTCAACCTCGATGATCAGATCGGTGTCGGCCAGACGCAGCCGGTCGCCTGTGGTGGGGCCATACATGGCAGCGTATTGGGGACGGGGAATGGATGTGGCCATATCAAAGTTCCTGAAATTCGAGCAGCATACGCGTGCGGTTGGCGGTAAGTTCGCTGAGGCAGCTGGCATGGATCAGTGGCTGGATCGAGCCGCCCTCATAGGGGCTGGCCTGCACCGCGCAGGCCAGATCGCGGTAGGTGAGCCATGCACGCTGGGCGGCCAACAAGGCATCCGCCTGGCCGATCTGTTTGGCATAGGCGCGGGCCGGTTTCCATGCGGCGTTGAGAGCGGCATCGGCCCGTTCAAAATCTCTGGCCGCACAGGCATTCATCAGCTGCTGTTGCTGGGGTGCGATGCAATCGGCAGCCGATTGGGCTTCGCTGCTCTGCGGAAGCATCAGGGCGACCATCAGCGCCAGCGCCCCCATCACCTTGCCGTTAAACCCAAAGATGCGGCGCGCGCCGCCGATGGGGATCAGGTTCACCTCGCGGCGCTGGCCGGGTTCAAAACGCACAGCTGTGCCCGATGCAATGTCCAGACGCATGCCATGGGCCGCCTTGCGGTCAAAATCCAGCGCGGGATTGGTTTCGGCAAAGTGGTAATGGCTGCCGACCTGAACCGGTCGGTCGCCGGTATTGGCAACAATCAATGTAATGGCCTCTACCCCTTCGTTCAGGGTCAAGGTGCCGGGGGCGGGAAAGAGTTCTCCGGGGATCATGGGCATGCCTTTAGCGAATGGGGTTATGCACGGTGACCAGTTTGGTCCCGTCGGGAAAGGTGGCTTCGACCTGTACGTCGTGGATCATCTCGGCGATGCCTTCCATACATTGGTCACGGGTGATGACATGGCCGCCCGCCTCCATCATATCGGCGACAGAGCGGCCATCGCGGGCCCCTTCGACAACGAAATCGGTGATAAGGGCAATTGCCTCGGGGTGGTTCAGCTTGACGCCGCGGGCCAGGCGTTTGCGGGCAACCTCGGCAGCCATCGAGATCAGCAGTTTGTCTTTTTCACGCGGGGTAAGTTGCATGGGTCAAAGCCTCCATGATGTGGGCAGGGTGTTTTGGGTCAGCCGGTCAAGGACCGGGATAAGGGCGCGGCGCAGCTCCAGGCTGTCTGGCGCAAGCTGGCGCAGGACCAGCACGTCGGATGCCAACATGCTGGCACCGGCAGTGGTCGGCAATAGGGCACGAATAGCCGCGAGGTGGCTTGACGCATCGGGTGCGACATAGACCAGGCTGGCCATGGCCCCTGCCCCATCCGCAATGGCCCCGCGCGCCAGTCGAGCCGCCGCATCCCCTTGCAGGGACATGCCATCGGCATAAAGCGGCAGGCCAGCCCGCCAGATGCGGATGCGGTCCTGAAACATCACTTCGCGCAGTTGTTCGTTCATTGCCGCACGGCCAAAGACGACCGGCTCCACCATCAAAAGCCGCGCCCCGGTGGCCAGCGACACCTCAAGCCCGCGCGCCAATGCGCAGCGGTCAAACAAGATCAGTTCCTGCGGCAGCCAGTTCAGACGGGCATTGGCCGCGACTGTCAGTGTTGTGGTGACCTGTCCGGTTTCACCGGGCTGCGCCTTGTAGGCCCGCTCTGCGGCTTGGGTGGTCAGGGTCAGCGTCGCATCCGGCTGGACATCAGCCGCGATCGAAAACCGATCACCCCCCGTGATCCCGCCTGCGGTATTGACCAAAATGGCTTCGATGTCCTTGCGGTGGGTCTGTGGAAAGGCAAGTTTCATGGAACCCGACTGGCGAAGGTCCCTGATCCTTGTGACGCCCGCGTCATCCGCCGCAACACACAGCGATGCTGCCCCCTGTGCACGGGGTTGGGCCATTTCAGCACCGCGCAAATCATGAAGATTGTGCTGATTGATAACCGCCTCCCAACGCGTCCCGGATTTGCTGTTTGTTGCCTATGTCTACATGCTGACGGGCCGGGGATGACAGATAAATTCCGGCGGGCATGACTGAACCGCACAAAGAATGCGCACCCCGCCCGCCGGGTGCCACTATTTTAGGCGTGAGGGCACGCCGCTGTCCGGATCACCGATGTCCCAAAACAGCCCCGCCATCACCTGCATGCCTTCGCGGCAGATCGGTTTCAGCACATGTTCGTCAGGCGCGTGTTGCTTGCAGCCCAGATAGCTGTGGGGCACCCAGACCGTGGGCAGGCCCAGCGCATCGGCAAAGCAATCATTGGGCAAAGAGCCTGCCAGATTGGGCAGCACATGAGGCTCTTGGCCGGTGGTTTTTTCAATCGAGGCTTTGACGTAGCTGACCCAAGGATGGTTTGGGTTCAGGCGGGTAGCCGCAAAAGTGCCTTTGTCGTCGGCGATGATCTGCACCTTGTCAAAGCCATGGGCATCCAGATGGCGGCGCAGGGCCGGCAGAATGTCGTTCATGTCGGTCCCGACCACAAACCGCAACTGGCAGGTCGCCCTTGCGCAGGCTGCAATCGCATTGACAGGTGCCTCGGGCACGCCTGCCTTGATCGCCAGCACCGCAAAACTGTTCCAACCATAGACACGTTCCATCGGCGACAGGCTTTCCTCGCCCCAGTCCATGTCGATGCTGGGGTTGCCCCCCTCAGCGACCGGCAACAGTTGCAATGCGCGGCGCACTTCGTCGGTCAGGCTGTCGGGCCGCCATTCGGGGACTTTGATCTGGCCGCGCCTGTCGGTGATACAGGCCAGGGCATGGGACAGAATGATCGTGGGATCGGCCAGGAGCCCGCCCCAATTGCCGGAATGATGCGCCCCCTCGCGCAGGTCAACCAGCAGATCAAAGGATGCACCGCCCCGCGCGCCCATGAACATCGTCGGTCGCTCTGGGCTGAGACGGGGCCCGTCAGAGGCAATCAGAACATCCGCCTTCAGCGCCTCGCCGTGTATTTTGACAATCTCACTCAAACCGGGAGAGCCGATTTCCTCGCTCATTTCGATGAGGAATTTGGCGTTGAACCCCAGCCGTCCACGCGTCTGGATCACCGTCTCAAGAGCCGCGATATTGATCAGGTGCTGGACCTTGTTGTCCGCAGCCCCCCGGCCAAACAGAACATCCCCCTCTTCGGTCAGGACAAACGGCGACAGCCCGTCGCGCCATTGGTCCTGCTGGCCCCAGATCACATCACCATGGCCGTAGCTGAGAACCGTGGGCAACGATGGATCTTCGATGCGGGATGCAATCAGGAATGGCCCACCCTTGGGCGCGACACTGGGATTTTCGTGCACCGCGCAGGCAAAGCCCGCCGCGGTCAGTCGCGGCTCGATCACCTGTTGCAGATAGCGGTAAAGCTCGGCTTCTTGTTGCGGATTTTGGCTTTCGGTCTGGTAGCTGACCATCTGGGCGAGGTCAGCCTGAAGCCGTCCATCCTGAAAATACCGGGTCGCGTGGTCGATGGCCTGAAGGCGGGTCATGTCATGTCTTCCTTGATTTCGGCCCAGAATGTTACGGGTTGTCGCAAAAAGGCAAGCTGTTCACCGCGCAAGCGTTCAGTACGAGGATTTCGGGAGAGTTTTTGGGGCGCGGCCATGGGTGCCCCCTGCGGCCCCTACAGCCGAATTATGAGGCGATCCTTTCCTGTGTTGCGGCCACAATGCGGCGCTTTTCCTTTTTCCGCTTGAAGCTGGGCCAAGGGGGTAGGACACTGGGGGCAATGCAGACGTCCGTCCCCCTTATCGTATTTTCCGACCTTGATGGCACCCTTCTGGACCACGACAGCTATGACTGGGGGCCTGCGAAAGACGCACTGGCGCTTTTGGAAAAGCTGGGTGCCCCGCTGGTGCTGGCCAGCAGCAAAACCGCAGCCGAGATGCGCGTTCTGCAAGAGCAGATGGGCCTTGCCGCCTATCCGGCGATTGTCGAAAATGGATCAGGGCGCATAGGGCCTGGTGCCGCCACCCAGACGAAAACCGATCAATACGCAGCCCTGCGAGACGTGATCGACAGCGCCCCCAAAGATGTGCGCGATCTGTTTTGCGGCTTTGGCGACATGACGACAGCAGATGTGATGAGATCGACAGGCTTGTCAGAAGCAGCAGCGCAACGGGCCCGGAAACGCGCGTTTTCAGAGCCGGGGATTTGGTCGGGCACGCCAGCACAGCAATCTGATTTCGTGAGCTACCTGCGCCAACAGGGTGTATCGGCGCGCGCCGGTGGCCGGTTTCTGACCCTGTCTTTCGGGGCCACCAAAGCAGACCAGATGCGCGCGGTGACAGATCAGTTCGCCCCCGTATGGACCATCGCCCTTGGCGATGCCCCAAATGACATTGAGATGATTGAGGCCGCCGATTTTGGTGTCATCGTCCACAACCCCCATCATCCTCCCCTGCCCTTGCTGAAAGGTGAGGAAACGGATCGGATCATTCGCACCTCACAGGCTGGCCCTATGGGATGGAACACGGCAGTCTTGTCACTGATTGACAGGCTCGGACTTTAGAAACGAAAGAACGTCTTTAAATGGTTGATTTTCATCAGAACGGAAACATCGCAACGCTGCATAATCTGCGCACCCGCCAGATTGATGATCTGACCTATGAGTTGGAGACATTCGCCCAGACACGCAAAATGTCGTTGATCCTGCCCTGTCTTTATTCAGAACTTGAGACGGATGCGATGCCACAGATCCTGTCAGAGCTGGCCAAGGTCAAATACCTGCACAGGATCATCATCGGGCTGGACCGCGCGGATGAGGCGCAGTTCCGCCATGCGCGGAAATTCTTTGATGCGCTTGGCCAGAACCACATGGTGATCTGGAATGACAGCCCCCGGATGAAGCAGATGGAAGCGCGGTTGGAGGCCCTTGGACTTGGCCCCGTCGAGCAGGGCAAAGGCAAGAATGTCTGGACCTCGATCGGCTATCTGATCGGGTGTCAGGACAGCGCGGTGATGGCGATACATGATTGCGATATCCTGACCTACACCCAAGAGATGCTGGCCCGGCTGATCTATCCAGTCGCCAACCCCACCTTTCCCTACCAGATGGCAAAGGGCTATTATGCGCGGGTGGGGGCGGACAAACTGAATGGCCGTGTCACCCGGCTGCTGGTCAGCCCCTTGTTGATCGCGCTGAAACGTGTGGTCGGAGACCGGGATTACATCGATTATCTGCGCAGCTTTCGCTACCCGCTGTCGGGGGAATTCGCGATGCGCACCAATATCTTGCCCGATTTGCGCATCCCTTCGGACTGGGGGCTTGAGATTGGCGTATTGTCAGAGGCCTGGCGCAATTTGGCCCCGCAGGCCGTCTGCCAGGTAGAGATTGCCGATGCCTATGATCACAAGCATCAAAGCCTAAGCCCGCAAGACGCCAACACCGGGTTAAACCGCATGTCGGTCGATATCTGCAAGGCGCTGTTTCGCAAGCTGGCTGCCGATGGGACAGTCTTTACTCCCAATGTGTTCCGCACGCTGAAAGCCACCTATTATCGCAATGCGCTGGACCTGCTGGAGGCCTATTATACCGATGCGCAGATGAACGGCCTAAAGGTGGACCGCCATTCCGAAGAGGCCTCGATCGAGCTGTTTGCAGATAGCATCATGCGGGCCGGGCAGACGTTTCTGGACAATCCGCATGAGACCCCTTTCATCCCCACGTGGAACCGCATCCATGCGGCGGACCCCGACTTTCTGCACGATTTGCATCAGGCGGCGGCAGAGGACGGCAAGGATTATCAATAGAGCATTGGCACCTTTGGTGTCAGGCGGCGTTGCTGATCCACATGCATTGATAGGGTGCCAGCGTGACTTCGCCCATCGTGACCGCGGCACCGCTCAGCAAGTCTGTCCAGTCTTCATCCGCGATCAGGTTCAATGATGTTTCGGGCAAGGTCACGGCCTGCCCGCTGACGTTATGCAGCGCAAAGATGGACTGCTTGCGGTCCAGGCTTTGCCGCCACAGGCCAAACACACGGTCATCCAGCGTGTTGATGGTGAATTGCGTGGCATTGGGGTGAAAGGCGGACTGCTTTTGCCGCAGCTTCAAACGGTCGCGCAGGTGCTGCATCACGTAGAACTGATCTGTGTCTTCCTGCGCCAGCCGCGCGCGCAATGCGCTGTAATCCCAGCGGTGCCGATTGATCGCCCGGTTCATGCCGCGCTTTTCAACGCTGTCGTGATCGTTGGGGGTGGCAAGCAGCGAATGAATGTAGAACGCCGGTATCCCCTCAAGCGACATCACGATGGTCTGCGAGCAGATGAACCGCTCAAGCTTGAGGTCATCGGGCCCTTCAAAGGTCTGGCTCATCGCATCAAAGAAGGTGGTATTCAGCTCATAGGGGGCCTCTGCGCCATCGGGCAATGTCCGCATCGAGACCAGACCGCCGATCTTGCGCACGGTGTCGATCACCGCTGACTGGTCCTGTTCTGACAACAGCCCCTCTGCCGGGCGCATGCCGATACCATCATGGCTGGCAGTGAAATTGAGGTAGGCGCAGCCCAGCGGTGCGGGCGGCATGGAGCGTTGCCATTTCACCAGATGCGAGGCCGTGCCCGACATCATCGCATGCAAGATCAGGGGCGGCAGCGGGAAATTATAGATCACATGTGCCTCGTCCCGCTTGCCGAAATAGCTGAGGTTTTCGGCCTTGGGCACATTGGTTTCTGTCAGCAGGATCACCGGTTCAACCGCAAAGTTGCACAGGGTACGGATCAGTTTCACGACCTCATGGGTCTGGGGCAGATGGATGGAAGGGGAGCCTGCCTGCTTCCACAGGAAGGCCACCGCATCAAGGCGGATGATCTGCACGCCGTTGTCCACATGCAGCCGGATGATACGCAAGAATTCAAGCAGGACTTCGGGGTTGCGAAAATCCAGATCAATCTGGTCATGGCTGAAGGTACACCAGACATGGCGGGGACCATTGCTGGTCTCCACCTCTTGCAGCAAGGGCGTGGTGCGGGGGCGGACAACCATATCCAGATCATCCTCGGGCGAGGCCTCAAAGAAGAACCGGTCATAGGGGGCCTGGCCCTGACGGTAGGCATTGAACCACTGGCCCTGGCTTGAGACATGGTTCAAAACCAGATCGGACATCAGTTTGAATTCATCCGCGATGCGGTTGATGTCAGACCAATCACCCAGCTGCGGATTAACGGCGCGAAAATCGGTAACCGCAAAGCCATCGTCAGAGGTAAAGGGAAAGAACGGCAGGACATGCACGCCGTTAACGGTTCCCTTCATATAGCGGCGCAGGAAATCGTTCAGCAAATCCAGTGGCTTGTGTTTTCCATCGACCAGAGAGTTGCCATAGGTGATCAGCAATGCGTCGCCTTGTGACCACATGCCGTTGCCCGGCGTGCGCGCCCTTTTGCGGCGGGCCCTGCCCTCTGGCCAGAAGGCGTCAATGATCTGGCTGACCAGGATGTCGCCATCCACGTCGGGATAGATCACAGCGACATGGTTTTTCAATGCGCGGCTGAAGGCAATTCTATCTGGTTTCGTCTTTGGCAAATCTGTCATGAGTGCAGGCAATCACATCTGCGGGGCGGTGACAAACCTCCTGATGCGCGGCGCGGGCCTTGGCGGCGCATCAGGGACAGGTTGCTACATTTATAAGCGCTCTGCGCTGCGTTATGATGCCAGCAAGGTTGTCGTGTAATCGCCGCGCAAGGCCACCTCCAGCAGTTCCAGATCGTCAGAACATTCGGTGTAGTGAGAGACCATGCCGGGCGGGATCACAAAGGCATCGCCCGCCTCCAGATCGCGCGCGGGCTGCCCTTCGGCGCACAGGGTCATTGTGCCGGTCATGACAAAGGTAAAGTGGATATCCGCGTCATGTTTGCCCGGCACCGTGGCACCACCGTCAAAGGTGGCTACCTGAATGCCCGCCACCCCCTTGGTGCCCGCAGCAATGCCGGTGTCACGCGCCACGAAACCCGGCAGCCGGAAAGGTGCCCATGTGGCGCGGTCCTTGACATGATGCACAAAGGTCTGGCCGTCCCATTCGCGGGCGGGATCGCCCTTGCCATTGGGCAGGACAAAGTCATGATCGATCGTGGTGACATGTTCCGCCGGCACGCCAATTTCGATAACCTCGATGTTGGGCGATGCTTCGACCACACGGTGGCGGATGCCCGGAGGCTGGGTGACGCAGTCGCCCGCATGCAGACGGATCATATCGCCCTGATCCTCGTACAGCACATCAACCCAGCCTTTGTAGCAAAAGATCAGCTGAAATCCGACCGTGTGATAATGCACCATATCAGGCACCGGTCCGCCGTCGGGAATGCGGATGTGGCTGGCGATGATCGAACCGCCCAGACGGGATTCGATCAGGTCGCGGTAATGCATGCCTGCGCGTCCGATCACCCAAGGTGCTTCATCCCGAAGTCGGCGCACGACGAATTCATGCTGCGTCTGGGGCTGCTGAACCTCAGGCGTCAGTGGCACCACTTCGATCCGGGTGCCATTGGGTGCTGTCAGGTGGCGCTGTCCCTGTCCGAATTGGTCTGGTGTGTCGGTCAGAATGCGGATTTTGCCCGGCGGAACATCCGCCCCTTTTTCAATCCGCAACCGCAAACCATGGCCCGAAAAACTGGCCACGCAGGGGTTATCTGCCGGAAAGATATTTTCCATCCGCATACCAAGCACTTTGGTATAGAACGGCAGATCGTCCCGCAGTTCATTCGTGGGAAGCAAAACTTCGGCCAAGATGTCCGATTGAGCCATATCGCAATCCTGTTTTGATGTAATTGACCGCCGCCCTTGGCAAGGCTGATTGCGCATGATGCTAGGCCATTTGCGCCTGAAGTTCCATCACCGTTCTGGGCCGTCAGGGCCGTGCAGCACAAACCGCGTGGCCGTGGCCAGACCTAGGCGGTCTGGCCATCCGTGCTTACCCCAGACGCTGCGCAACCAGCGCGATCAGCTTCTTGTGATCGGCGTCAAAGTTGCGAATGCCTTCGGCCAGTTTTTCCGTCGCCATGGCATCGGCGTTCATTTCCCAGCGGAATGCCGCCTCTGTCAGGGTGATGGCCGGCACGCCGCTGGCGTTTTCAGGGGAAAGAACCCGTGGCAGCACGCCTTTGTCCTGATCCAGTTCGTCAAGCAGCTTGGGTGCGATGGTCAGGTTATCGCAGCCTGCCAGCGCCTTGATCTGATTGGTGCTGCGAAAGGATGCCCCCATCACAACAGTGTCGATCCCGTTGGATTTATAGTAATCATAGATGCGTCGCACCGACAGAACGCCGGGGTCTTCGTCCGGTGCAAAATTGTCGACGCCCTGCGCTTTTTTGTACCAATCCGTGATCCGGCCCACGAAAGGAGAGATCAAGAATGCCTTGGCTTCGGCACAGGCCACGGCCTGCGCCATGGAGAACAAAAGCGTCAGGTTACAATCAATGCCTTCGTTTTGCAGGATCTCGGCGGCCCGGATGCCTTCCCAGGTAGCGGCCAGTTTGATCAAGATGCGTTCCTTGCCAATACCACGTGCCGCATAATCAGCGATGATGGCCCGCGCACGCGCCACTGAGGCGTCTGTGTCAAAGGACAAACAGGCATCCACTTCGGTAGACACCCGGCCCGGCACCTGTTTGGTCAGCTCTGCGCCAACGGCTACGGTCAACGTGTCAGTCACCTGTTCCGGGGTCAGCCCGGCGCTGCGGCCTGCGTCGATCTCATGGGTGATCAATGCCTCGGATGCCGGGTCGGTCAGGGCCGCAAGGACCAAGGACGGATTGGTCGTGCAATCCACGGGTTTGTACTTATTGACCTCTTTGACTGCTCCCGTATCGGCAACAACAATTGTCATTTCTCTGAGTTGGTCGAGGGCGCTGGTCATGGTCTGTTCCTTTTTGTCCGTCTGGCAGGTTTGGAGGGTCACCCCATTGGGCCCCCTGGACCTGCATGTGCCGCCAATTCTATCGCCAAGTTTACCAGCCGTCTTGTCAACATCGGCGGCGGTCTGACCTGACAGGAATCGTACAGCAAAGCAGGTTTCTCATCTCACGCACCGGGTAGCAAATTCAAAGCGGAATTACACCTTCAATTTGCGCGCCCATGTGGTTGTTGCCTGCCCGCCCCTGCCGCTGGCCGGGTTCCCCCTGTGCCACCGCATAACATCCGGCGGCGCATGTGTGCCGCGCCGTCAGGGATGATCTTGGCTTTTGCCAAAGGTCCGGCGACGCAGGAGGTGGCAAGACCCCCTTGGAAATTCAGCCGCCGTTGCGATGCCAATCACAAGTTTCTTAAAACCCTGCAGCCGCCCGCCAAAGTAGTGCTGCATTCAAAAAGGGGGCGATTTAATTTGTGCTTATGGCACGGATTTCAAATTAATTTCCTGAAATGAAAAATGCGGAAATATTGCATTAACCAACTGTTTTATAACAGTAAAAATTAGCGCATGAAGCGAAAAAAACGAATGGAGTGTTCGGCACCAAGCCAATTTTACAATTCCATTACAAACCGCAGAACACTAAAGATAATTTCCACAGTGTTACAAATGCCAAGCCTGTCGAGCCGCAGGGTTCTTGCCTTCGAAAAGAGTTACGATGACCCGTTTATATGAATTGAGAATGATAGCTCGCGTCGCGCAGATGTATCACGAAGAAGATCAAAAACAGACGCAGATCGCCTCGCATTTGGGCATATCACAGGCAAGTATTTCGCGTATGCTGAAAAAGGCGGAGCGGGAGAAAATCGTCTCGACAAAAGTCACGTCCCCCGCCGGAACATACGCCCAGATCGAAGCCAAGCTGCGGTGCCGGTTCAATTTGACCGAAGCGATCGTCGTGGACAGCCCCTGCCCTGACAGCATTGCGATCAAGCAACAGATTGGTGCTGCTGCCGCGCATTTGGTGGAAACCACCATGCAGCCCGACGAGGTAATCGGCCTGATGGATGGGTCTGACGTTTTGCCAGACATGGTTGCCCTGATGCGGCCGATCAAGAACAGGCGGGCGAAAGCCATTCTTAAGCTGGGAGACAGGGGTAATTTCGGCGATGGTTTGGAACAGCCATGCCAGATGTCTGTGCGGCTGGCCGCGCTGACGGGGGTCTCTGCCTCAGCCTCGGATCGTACGCAGGAAGATACGCCAGTTTCCATACAGGAGCGTCTGGTTCAAGATACGACACCATGCCGGGTCACCTTGGGCATTATTGATATCGGGTCGATCAGCGACACAGGCAGAGATATCAGCGCAGGATCGGGCATCAGCAACCAGATCCGCATTCCGCGTCAGACAACGCCGCCCCCCACGATCCCTGAGCAGGCTTTTGGCATGTCTTTGCAGGAATGGGGCGATATTGACCGCGTCCTTGCCGTCATCGACCCACGGACCGAAATTTCCCAGGCCAGGGCTGTGCTGGACATGGGATTTGTCAATTTGCTGGTCATTGATCACAGCACGGCTACGGGTTTGCTGCAGGGTTAACGCAGGCTTTTAGCAACAGCGCGCCACAGCCGCCTGGCAATCACCCCATAAGCGCAACATTATTGCCCCCGACCAGCCGCATCCCAACTGCGCCGCATTGGTCAGGCAGAGAGTTGATGATCCTCAATAATAAGCTGACTGGCTTTTTCACCGATCATGATGGCAGGTGCGTTTGTGTTGCCGCTGACGATCTCTGGCATGATCGAACAATCCGCCACTCTGAGGCCATGAATGCCGTGCACGCGCAACCGCGCATCGACCACCGCATCACCAGATTGTCCCATCTTGCAGGTGCCTGTCGGGTGATAGATTGACGCGGTGTTGTCGCGCGCCCAATGCAGCGTCGCGTCATAGTCATTCATGTCCAGACTTTCGTGCGGCCTGTATTCCTGGGATATCTTTTCCGTCAGGGGGGCGTGGCGCGCGATCTTGCGCGCGATGTTGATCCCTGCAACGACCGTCCGGCAGTCGGTTTCCGTAGACAGGTAGTTTGGCACGATTTTTGGATAGTCCCCTGCATCGGCCGAATTCAAACGGATTTCGCCGCGCGATTCAGGGCGCAGCTGGCAGACCGACATCGTAAAGGCCGAGAATTTATCGGCTCCCTTGCCAGGATTTTCCGCCGAAAGAGGCTGGACGTGGAACTGCACGTCGGGCGTTTCCAAGGTATCGTTCGTTTTCATAAAGCCTGTGGCAAGGCTGGCGGCCATGGTCATCGGGCCCGACCGCGAGGTCAGATACTTCAGGCCGATCTTGGCCTGACCAAACAGCGAACCAACCTCATCATTCAAGGTGGGTTCGTTGCATTTATAGACCAGCCGCGCTTGCAGGTGGTCTTGCATGTTCTTGCCCACCCCAGGCATATCGGCAAGCACCTCAATGCCGTGATCTGCCAATTGCGCGGCCTCACCGATCCCCGACAGCATCAACAACTGCGGTGAATTGATCGCCCCCCCGGACAAGATGATCTCGCTCCGCGCAGTGATCCGGTGCTCTTGGCCGCCGCGGTCCTTGTAAATGACAGCCACGGCGCGTTTGCCGTCCAGAACAATTCTTTGAGCATGGGCATGGGTAATGATGCGCAGGTTGGGGCGCGATTTTACCGGGTTCAGAAAGGCCACAGCCGCAGAACACCGCAGACCGTTGCGTGATGTCAGCTGGAAAAAGCCGACGCCTTCCTGATCCGCCCCGTTGTAATCGGGGTTGAATTTGTATCCAGCCGCCTGGGCTGCTTGGACCCATGCATCCGTGATCGGGCGCTGGATTCGCATGTTCGAGACCGACAAAAGGCCTTTGTTGCCGTGAAAATCATCCGCGCCGCGTTCGTTGTTCTCTGACTTCTTGAACAGCGGCAGCACGTCGTCCCAGCTCCAGCCTTCGTTGCCCATCTGGCGCCAGCGGTCATAGTCCTGGGGCTGTCCGCGCACATAGAGCAGACCGTTGAGAGAAGATGACCCTCCCAGGACCTTACCGCGCGGCCATTCAATCGACCGTCCATTCAAGCCCGGGTCAGGTTCGGTTTTGTAACACCAGTCCACCTTGGGGTTATGAATGGTTTTGAAATAGCCCACGGGAATGTGGATCCAGGGATTGGTATCCTTGCCGCCCGCCTCAAGTAGGACGACCTTTTTGGACGGATCGGCGCTCAGCCGGTTGGCAATGACACACCCTGATGATCCTGCACCTATGATAATGAAGTCCGCATCCACGGCGCTCTCCTCCTGGTTCCTGAAAAAAAGTCTATGCAGGTTAATTGATATAGGCTAGCGTTTTTTGAGACCAAACGTCTCAAAAATGGATTTAGGGAGGAATACTATGGGACTTCAGAACAAATTAAGCGGCATAACCCGCCGTGATCTATTCCGTGTTGCGGGCCGGTATGGCATGAGCTCCACGCTCTTGGCCGCTGGCGGATTTGGCGGTGCGATGAGCCTGGCCAACCTGGCAAGTGCCGCAGAATCGACCTACGAGCGGCGCTTTTCCAAGCCTGCCAAATTCACTTTGAAATTTGGCGCTTCGGGCTTTAACGCACGGAACTTGTTGATTGAACGGGCCGGCGCGTTGGAATTTGCACGTGATCTGGAAAGCCGCACAGACGGCGAAATCCGGGTTGAGTTCATTGGCGACAACCAGATCTGCGGTCAGACATCCTGTGTTGAAAAGACCCAGCAGGGCATCGTCGACATCTATGCGGCCTCCACACAAAACTCTGCGGGCGGTGCCCCATATCTGAACGTGCTGGACTATGCCTATATGTTCCCGACACGGGCGTCACAGTACCACTTCCTCTACAGCCCCAAATCACAGCGCATCCTGCGTGACCCGCTGGAGAAGAACCACGGCCTGAAATTCTTGTTCTCGCATTGCGAATTGCGCGGCATTCAGCTGGGTCTGGGCTGGCAGGACAAACCGACAGTCACATCTGTTGAGCAATTGTTCGGCACCAAGAACCGCGTCACCGGCACACAGCTTGGCCGTATTGCGATGCAGGCTCTGAACCTGAACCCCGTTCCGATCGCATGGGAAGAAACCCTTGATGGTCTCAAGCAGGGCCTGATTGATGGTGCGGAAACATGGGCCTCTGCGGTGGCCTATGCGAACATGTCCCCGGTCGTGTCACAATCCGTCGACCTGGAATTCTTCTGCGGGACCGAACATACGTCAATGTCCGCTTCTGTCTTTGACAGCCTCGGTGGCGAACTTCAGGATGCTGTGAACGAATCCAGCTATTGGGCACAAACCCATGTTCAGGCCGCAAACGAAGCCGCGCTGGTCAAGACCGTCGGCTATTCCGACCCACAGCTGCCGAACACCATCTTTGCCCGCGACAATGTTCGCATGGCATTCCTGTCAGACGCCGAAAAGCGCAAGGCCGAAGAAATGTGTTCACCCGAATTCCAGCCACAGCTCTGGGAGCAGTGGCGCGAGCGGATCAACGGCTGGGCCGGTGGCATCGACACCTATCAGGAAATCTACAACATCGCGCGCGAAATCCCGAAAGAGACTTTGCCAGAGAACGTAGAGCCTCGCCGCTGGTGGAAAGGCTAATCGCCTGAAAAAACGGAGGGCCAGTCGGACGAGGAGGTCTGACTGGCCCTTTTCTAATTGCGGTACAGGTGGCTATCTGTAACCGTCACTTTGGGGGGAGAGGGCAATGTCAATTTTGTCTGATATGGGTACCATCATCCATACCATGACCGTGGGTGAGGTGGATTTTTCATCCGTCCGTGCATTCCGATCAAATGCCGCATGGTATGTATTCGGGCCGCTGACAGCGATCGGCGCGGTTTTGGTTCTATACATCTATAAACTGGTGCCATGGCTTGATCGCCATCTTGAGCGATCTATCGTGGTCTATACATATATCGTGATCGCCGGGATCATCTTTGTCGGTGTCTTGCAGCGCTTTATTCCGTTCCTGCCGGCCCAGCCGCCCTGGTCGACAACACTGCCGCCCATGCTCTTTATGATCATGGCCTGGTTCGGCTGTTCGTTTAACGTCCGGCTGCGTACGCATCTGAGTTTCAGTGAATTCCGCACGCAGTTTTCACCGAAATGGCAGATGGTCATGCTCTGGATGGATGCGATCTTGTGGTTTGTCTTCTGCGTGATCGTGGTGACGACAACAGCACGGGTTACCGCGAATGCGGTGTCGAACTTTATGATCGTGCCGGGCACCAATGGATTGATGCAGTGGTGGTTCATCATCACCGTACCCTTGGCGTTCATTCTCATGGCGGGCCGTGTTCTGGAAAACCTTATTGAGGATGTTCAAAAATATCGCAGGGGCGCGCCCTTGATTGAGCAGGCTGTCATCGGGGGGGATGTGTGATGACTGACGGTACGTGGATTACCTTGATATCGCTGGCGGTTACGATGCTGTTCATGCTCGGCACGCCGGTACTTTTGGTCATTGTCTATTGGGTCATTGGCTGTTCCTTTGTCATGGGCCTGACCTTGGACAACATCGGCAACGAGCTGTTGAATGTGTTCAACAAGGGTTTTGCCCTTTTGGCGATGCCCCTGTTCATTCTGACCGGGGATTTGATCAACAAATCCGGCATCGCCCGACGATTATCGGATTTTGCCTATGCCTGTCTGGGCTGGCTGCGGGGCGGTCTGGCCATGGCGGCCATCGGCGCTTGCGGTTTGTTTGCCGCGATCTCTGGCTCCAATTCGGCGACCACGGCAACCATCGGGTCAATGCTGCATCCTGAAATGGTCAAAGGCGGCTATGATGAGCGGTTCAGTGCGGCCACGGCAGCGGCAGGCGGTACTGTGGGGATCATCATCCCGCCCTCCATCATCTTTATCGTGTACGGGTTCCTGATGAACCTGCCGATCTCTGATCTGTTCGTCGCGGGCATCGTGCCCGGCGTGCTGATGGTTCTGGCCATGATGATCACCTGCTTCATCATCTGTTCGGTCAACAAATGGGGCTATCTGATCAAGCTGGAACTGAGCCGCGTGATCAAGACCGCCGTGGGCGCTTGGCTGGGTTTCTTTGCCATTGGTCTGGTGCTTTGGGGTATTTATACGGGCAAATTCTCGCCCACAGAGGCCGCAGGCGTCACCGTGGGCTTTTGTGTGATCGTTGGCATGCTGTCTTATCCGATCAACAAGTCCGTCGGTCTGGATGCAGAAACCCCGATCGCGGAAAAATCGGTTGCGTCCATGCTGGTCGTGGAAGGGTTCCGGCTGGTTGATCTGCCATCCATCGTTGTCCGTTCGGCACAGATCACCGGTATCCTAGCACCGCTGATCGCGGTTTCGGTGGTGATGCAGCAAATCATGTCGCTGCTGGGTGCGCAGGAAACCATCGGAAATTTTGTGACTGGAATGGGGGGGTATTACCCTGTGCTGTTCACCTGCATGGCGATCGTATTCGTGGCAGGCATGGTGCTGGAATCCCTGCCGGTCACGATCATTCTGGCCCCTATTCTGGCCCCAATCGCGGCTTCTGTCGGGGTTGACCCGATCCAGTTTGCAGTGATCTTTTTGGTTGGTGCATCCATCGGCTTCATCACGCCGCCTTATGGATTGAACCTTTATGTTGCATCGGGGGTCACGGGCGTCCCGTACTTCCGCCTGCTACGGTACAGCACGGCCTATCTCATCTCTCTGATCTGTATCTGGGTTCTGATCGCGCTGCTGCCAGACCTGTCCTTGATGCTGCTGCCCGCAAGATAGCGCGGGCAGGCACGCAGGGACGATAAGGATAAAAAAGGGCCGCTGAACAGCGGCCCTTTTTCTATTGAGGTCATTCTCGAGAAACCTGCCCCTTGGCCTTTGCTGCAAACAACGATTTCAGCGCCAGGGGTGTACCAGGTATTCAGATCGACGCTTTAGTCCTGCGGGATCACCCGCAGGCCCAGTTCCATCAACTGATCCGAGGTCGGGTCGCTGGGCGCATTCATCATCAAGTCTTCGGCACGCTGGTTCATCGGGAAGAGGATCACTTCGCGGATGTTCTGTTCGTTGGCCAGCAACATTACGATCCGGTCAATGCCCGCCGCACAGCCACCGTGGGGGGGCGCGCCGTATTGGAATGCATTGACCATGCCACCAAAGCGCTTGCGCACTTCTTCTTCGCCGTAGCCTGCGATCTCGAATGCCTTGAACATGATCTCTGGCTTGTGGTTCCGGATGGCCCCGGACACCAATTCATAGCCGTTACAGGCCAGATCATACTGATAGCCCAGCACCTCAAGTGGATCGCCCTGCAGCGCCTCCATCCCGCCCTGTGGCATTGAGAAAGGGTTGTGTTCAAAGTCGATCTTGCCGGTCTCTTCGTCCTTTTCATAGATCGGGAAATCTACGATCCAGGCAAAGGCAAAGCGGTCCTTGTCTGTCAGGCCCAGTTCATCGCCGATGACCGTACGGGCACGACCCGCGACACCTTCAAACGCCTTTGGTTTGCCACCAAGGAAGAAGGCCGCATCGCCCACATTCAAGCCCAATTGCAGGCGAATGGCCTCTGTCCGCTCTGGTCCGATGTTCTTGGCTAAGGGGCCGGCCGCTTCCATGCCGCCTTCAACCTCGCCAGATTTCAGCTTGGCCTGCGCCTCTTTTAGCGAAATACCCATCTCTTGCGCGACCGCATCCGCCGTCTTTTCACGCCAGAAGATATAGCCCATGCCGGGCAGACCTTCCTTTTGTGCGAAGGCATTCATCCGGTCGCAGAATTTGCGGCTGCCGCCCGTGGGTGCGGGAATGGCACGAATTTCGGTGCCTTCCTGCTCCAGCAGTTTTGCAAAGATGGCAAAGCCAGAGCCTGCAAAATGCTCAGACACGACCTGCATCTTGATCGGGTTGCGCAGGTCCGGCTTGTCAGAGCCATACCAAAGCGCGGCGTCCTTGTAGGAAATCTGTGGCCATTCCTGATCCACCTTACGGCCGCCGCCGAACTCTTCGAAAATGCCGCCAATCACTGGTTGGATCGTGTCGAACACATCTTGTTGGGTGACAAAAGACATCTCAAGGTCAAGCTGGTAGAAATCGGTGGGTGACCGGTCGGCCCGCGGATCCTCATCGCGGAAACAGGGGGCGATCTGGAAATATTTATCGAAACCGGACACCATCAACAGCTGTTTGAACTGTTGCGGGGCCTGCGGCAATGCATAGAACTTGCCAGGGTGCAGGCGCGACGGGACCAGAAAATCCCGGGCCCCTTCTGGCGAAGACGCCGTGATGATCGGCGTCTGGAATTCCTTGAAACTCTTGTCCCACATCCGTTTGCGGATCGAGCTGACGACATCAGACCGAAGCACCATATTTGCCTGCATCTTTTCGCGGCGCAGGTCGAGGTAGCGATAGCGCAGGCGGGTTTCCTCGGGGTATTCCTGTTCGCCGAACACCATCAATGGCAGTTCCGCCGCAGCACCCAGCACTTCCATGTCGCGGATAAAGACTTCAACCTCGCCCGTTGGGATCTTGGTGTTGATCAGGCTTTCGTCGCGGGCCTTTACCTCACCGTCAATGCGGATGCACCATTCAGAACGGACCTTTTCGACATCCTTGAACACGGGGCTGTCGGGGTCACACAGGACCTGCGTGATCCCGTAGTGATCACGAAGGTCAATGAACAAGATACCACCATGGTCGCGGACGCGGTGGACCCAACCAGAAAGACGAACAGCATCGCCTTTGTTGGAAATGTTCAGATCGGCGCAAGTATGGCTGCGATAGGCGTGCATATCGGGTCCCTTTCGAGGGCTGGAAAACTTGGCGCAGGTACACCTTTTGACAGCCCAGAAGTCAAGAGTTGTAGCGGCAAATGCGGCGCATTGAGGCGGAGTATCGCGGCAAAGGCCCAAGGGTGCCTGCACCTGACGGGTTTGCCCCTTTCCGCCCAAGGACGGCAGGCGGCAAATTCAGGGCTGTTTTGACTGCGCGATCACCTTGCGCCAATAGGCGGCGTATTTGGGAAAGCGCCAAGCGACATAGTGCTTGCGCTCTTGCAGCAGATCACCGTCTTTGCATTCCGCCAACAGCCATGGCTTGAACGGGCCGCCATCAAAGGTCATGCCGATCAGCGAGGGTTTGTCATAGACATTCAGGCCCAGACGGCTGCGCAGACGCGCAAGGGTCGCGCTGTAGGGGACCGCAAAACAGCGCCGGAAGCGCCCAAAGACGGACAGCGACACACCACGGGTTTTGCCATCAGCGGCCCAGCAAACCAGCAATTCATCCGTCCGCCATGCTTTGGCTTCCTGTCCTGCAAGCGTCTCACCTGCGATGACCCGGTCATAAAGGGTGCGAAATGCCTGGTAGATAAAAGTGAAGTCCCGCGGCGTGAACATCATGAAACTGGAGGTTCCGTAAAAGAAATGGCTCGGTCTTAGCCATTTGACAAAGGGCAGTATCTTCCAGGTCTGGATCATGTGGAAAGGAAGCACATAAAGCCCGGGGTTGCGGGCATGAATGTCAGCAAGCCTTTGAATGTCCCCCATGACCATCGTGTCCAGATCAAAGAAGAACGTCAGCACGTCGGGGTTCAGAACACCCGCGTGAAACAGCCCCAGCTTGAAGCGGCAGCCATCCATCAAGATATCCCAATCAAGATCCATTTCTGGATGCACAACGATCCGAATATCATGCTCAAAACGACGGTCGGGACGGTCGCTCAGGCAGACAAAATCAATCTGTAGCTGGGTATGTTCAAGAATGCTGGCAGCCAGACAATCAATATAGGCCTCACTATATCGATCCCCATAAAGGACAAACGCAACCTGCACGCGATTCACGACTGTTATTCCCCCTGACCTGCTTCAGTTAGAGCTTTCCCTGACGCCCTTACTTGCCGTCGCCCATCCGTTCGGATGACAATTTGGCGCGAAAAGCCTCGGCAAGATGTCCGATATGCTCTGCCAGATCGGATACTGCCAAATCAACATCTTTAACGCGAATTGCTTCGATTACTTGATGATGCTCGCGCAAAGAGCGATCTGTGTTTTCGGTCATGATCGTGAACAGGTGGGTGCGCAGCGCCTTGAGCGGCGAAATCGTGAGGTTGTAGGATTTGGACAGGCTGCGGTTTGCGGCACCATCAATGATCGCATTGTGAAACTGGTTATCGGCCAGCGTGTAGCCGTGTGGGTCATCCGCCGCCAATGCAG
>Ga0213868_10000954_pt1 | contig 28111 bp, 21 predicted proteins | sample PICome_9_FD_160087 | JGI IMG/M metagenome (GOLD analysis project Ga0213868, IMG submission 160087) | Coastal seawater microbial communities near Pivers Island, North Carolina, United States - PICO127 | ecosystem: Environmental > Aquatic > Marine > Coastal | place: USA: North Carolina... | reverse complement strand
AGACAGGAAGTGGGAGAGAATTTTTAAAAGATAAATTGTAAAATAAATAACGGCTGCGTAGTTCAACTGGATAGAATATCAGATTTCGGCTCTGAGGGTTGGGGGTTCGAATCCCTTCGCGGTCACAAAATATAAACCTAATATATTTAATATCAATATGTTAGGTTTTTTGTTTTTTTAATTGTGTCACTTTTAATGTCACTATTGTTCAATTATCTCATTTTTTATTAGGTTGCTGAACAAAGCTGGAAAAAACGGATAAAGTGAGCCACTAAAAACGGAAATTTTTGAGCCACTTAAAAACTCATATAAGTCTAGGGTATAAAAGGGACTACAGTATGTGTTAATATGCTCACTTTAATCCGCTCTGGGTGGCTCACATTGACCGCCCTATCCATCCTATGGCAAGCATTAAAGTCAGAATTCAATTTGCACAACCATTGCATCAAAAAAATATTATCTTTGTTTCGATGAAATTTTTAGCATTCATATTAGCTATAACAATATTAGCATTATCTGCAATGCCATGTTCTGATGGTCAAAATTTTGAAGACCAACAGCACGAGGAAATTAGTGCTGAACATAATCATCAAGAAGATAGTGACGATTCTTGTCCAGTAACTTGTATTTGTAATTGTTGTGGTATCTCAATAACTTATGAGCCTTTGGCAACATTCGAACTGTTAACTTTTCACAAAATTTCCACTCAATTAATATCTATATATCAGTCGAATTATAGATTTGATTTTAAGTCCAATATTTGGCAACCACCACAAGTTTAATTCAGTTTTTATAGGATAGATATATCCTTTTATGATGTTTTCACTTTCACGAAAGCATTTGCATTTTTTTTTAACTGAATTAATACATTTTCTATGATTAATAAAATCATTGATTTTTCAATCAATAACAAATTCATTATTGGTTTGCTAACGCTTACCATAATTGGAGCAGGTATTTGGAGTATGACCAAAGTGCCAATCGATGCTGTTCCAGATATTACCAATAACCAAGTACAGGTCATTACACAAGCACCAAATTTAGGAACTGAGGATATTGAGCAGATTGTAACCTATCCAATTGAGGTGGCAATGAGTAATCTTCCCGATGTACAGGAAATTAGGTCAATTTCCCGTTTTGGCTTATCTGTTGTAACTATTGTGTTCGATGATGATATGGGAACATATCTACCTCGACAATTAGTAGCCGAAAAACTAAACGAAGTCAAAGAACAAATTCCTACGGGTTTTGGCGAACCTACCATGGGACCTATTTCAACAGGTTTAGGAGAAATTTATCAATATACCTTAAAGGTAGCACCTGAATTCCAAGATAAATACACCATCGCAGATTTACGCTCAATGCAAGATTGGATTGTACAGCGTCAAATGTCAATGGTAGAAGGAGTGGTTGAGGTAAACGCCATAGGTGGTAAAATTAAACAATACGAAGTAGCGGTTGACCCAAACGAATTAAACGCTATTGGTTTAACTATTACAGACGTGTTTAATGCACTTGAAGCCAATAATCAAAATACAGGCGGGGCTTATATTGAAAAAAACCATCAAGCTAATTTTATTCGTGGTGAAGGCTTGGTGCGAAGTTTAGAAGATATTAAAAAAATCACTGTTAAGAATATAAATAATATTCCAGTTACTATAGCTGATATTGCTACCGTACAATTTGGTTCTGCAATTCGCTACGGTGCATTGACACAAGATGGCGAAGGCGAAGTTGTGGGAGGTTTGGTTATGATGCTAAAAGGTGCTAATTCCAATGATGTTATTGAAAATGTAAAAGAGCGAATGGCTCAAATAGAAGAGTCATTACCCGAAGGAATCATTATTGAATCGCTGTTAGACCGAAGTAAATTAATTGGCGAGACAACTTCTACAGTAACAACCAATCTTATAGAAGGTGCATTGATTGTCATTTTTGTTCTTATTTTCTTCTTAGGAAATTGGCGAGGTGGTTTAATAGTTGCTTCAACCATACCACTATCTCTATTGTTTGCCTTTATTTTAATGTATGTTTTTGATGTTTGGGTAAACTTAATGAGTTTAGGAGCAATAGATTTCGGAATCATTGTAGATGGCGCAGTAATTATTGTAGAAAGTACTGTATTTCTTATTGCATCCCAAGTACTAAAAAAGAAGAGTCTTACTGCAAAAGAGCGTGATAAAGTAGCATCTAATGCTTCAAAAAAAATGATGAATGCTGCGTTTTTCGGACAGCTTATTATCCTAATTGTCTTTCTTCCAATTCTGGCTTTACAAGGTATTGAAGGTAAAATGTTTAAACCAATGGCATTGACCTTTATTTTCGCTATGATTGGTGCAATGGTACTATGTCTTACTTACGTGCCAATGATGTCTGCTTTAGTGCTAAGAGCACCAAAAAACAATAAAAAATCCTATGGAGACAGATTTGTGAATTGGGTTGAAGATAAATACCAACCTTTATTAGATAGAGCATTGCGAAAAGGAAAATGGGTAATTGGTATTGCTGTTGTATTGTTCGGTATTACGGTTTTTATGTTTACTCGAATGGGTGGCGAGTTTATCCCACAACTCGATGAAGGTGATATTGCATTTCACGCCATATTAAAACCAGGTAGTTCACTTACCGAGACTATTGAAACTACAACCAAAATAGAGCAAATAGTAAAAGACAAATTTCCAGAAGTTGAAAAAATAGTCAGTCGTATTGGTGTTGCTGAAATACCAACAGACCCAATGCCAATGGATTTAGCCGATGTTTTTGTAATTCTGAAACCTAAAAGTGAATGGACAACAGCAGAATCAAAAGATGAATTGATTGAGAAAATGAAAAAAGCGGTTGAAATCGTTCCTGGTGTTAATTATGAGTTTACCCAACCTATTGAAATGCGCTTTAACGAGTTGCTTGAAGGTGTTCGTGAAGATATTGCTATCAAGTTATATGGTGAAGACATTGATGTTTTGTCTCAAAAAGCCGAAGAAATATCTAAAATTATTGCAGGTACAGAAGGTATTGGAGATATGAAAGCGGAAGCCACAACAGGTTTACCACAAATGACCATTTCATATAACAGAAATAAATTAGCACAATACGGGCTTCAAATAAATACGCTTAATCAAACTGTACAATCTGCATTTGCAGGTGGTACAGCAGGTGTGATTTTTGAAGGTGAAAAACGTTTCGATTTAGTGGTGCGATTAAATTCTCAAAACCGAAAGGATATTACAGACGTTCAAAATCTATACATTAATTTACCTTCTGGTGTTCAAATTCCTTTACGTGAAATTGCAGATGTAAGTTACAAAGCAGGACCAATGCAAATCAGTAGAGACAATACCAACAGAAGAACCTATGTAGGTATTAATGTAAGAGGTCGTGATGTGAAATCTTTGGTAACTGAAATTAAATCAAAATTAGATGCTCAACTGGAATTGCCTTCGGGCTATTTTATCAGATATGGTGGTGCTTTCGAGAATTTAGAACGTGCCAGTAATCGTTTACAAACTGTTGTGCCAATAGCATTACTTCTTATTTTTGTATTAATTTATTTTGCATTAAAATCTCTACCGCAAACCTTAATGATTTACATAGCCATCCCAATGGCAACCATTGGTGGTGTTGTAGCCTTATGGTTGCGTGATATGCCATTTAGTATTTCAGCAGGTGTTGGTTTCATTGTTCTATTTGGTGTTGCTGTTTTAAATGGATTGGTAATGATAAGCGGACTCAACGAATTAAAAGAAGAAGGCGTAACCAACTTAAAAGATAGGATTGTAGAAGGCACTAAACGAAGAATCAGACCTATTATGCTAACGGCTTTTACGGATGTGTTAGGCTTTCTGCCAATGGCTATTTCATCATCAGCAGGTGCAGAAGTACAACGCCCTTTAGCAACTGTGGTGATTGGTGGTTTGTTAACTTCTACTTTGCTAACATTGTTCGTTTTACCCATTTTATATAATTGGGTAGAAAACAAATCGTTTAGGTTTAAACCCAACAGAAAGATGGTTACAGCAACAGCAGTATTTATTTTAATGTTTGGTTTTTCAGCATTAGGTAATGCACAACAGGTAAACGATACACTTCCCGAAATAGCATTACAGGAAGCCGTAAAACTTTCTAAAATAAATTATCCTTTATTGAAGCAAAAACAGTTAGAAATCACCAAACAGGAACAGTTAAAAAGTACAGCTTATGATTTTGGTACAACTCAAATATTTACAGGAGGCGAAGAAGTTAATAATGGAAATGGTATTTATACTACTATAGGAGTTGGTCAATCCAACATTAACGTGTTTGGTATTTCTGCTAAAAAACGATTGCAAGAACAACGTATTCAATTAGCCCAAAAAGCATTTCAACTTTCAGAATTAGAGTTGGAATTGGAAGTAAAAAAGGCGTGGGCAAATGCATTCCAAAATAAGAGGAATTATAATTTATATAAAGAGTTAGATTCCATTTATACCAACTTTGAAAAAGCAGTAGCATTGAATTATGAGGTAGAAGCCATTTCAAAATTAGAATATTCGGCAGCTAAAAATCAAGCGTTACAGATTCAAAATAAGTTTATGCAAGCAAAAAGTGAATATAATATTGCATTACAACAATTAAATCTATGGTTGGTTTCTGATACATTCTATAATGTTCCTAATGATATTGAAATTACTAACGATATTGATACTTTTAATCTTGAGTTGCATCCTTTATATGATAAAGCACAATTGCAGGTAACAGAAGCAGAAGCAACATATAAGGCTGCCAAAGCTGATAATTTACCCAAGTTAAATCTTCAAGGTGGTTTGCAAAAAGTAAATGGCAATTCAGGCTTTTACACTTATCAAGCAGGTATTTCAATTCCTTTTTTATCAGGCACAAATAAGGCAAAAGTTAAAACTGCAAAAATCGACAAGGAAATTGCCGATGCAAACATTCAGTTCAAAAAACAAGAAGTGCAATCCAAGTATATGCAATCAAAGGAAAATTATCAAAAATGGAAAACCTCTTGGCTATTCTATAAAAATGAAGTGTTACCGCTTGTTAAAGAACAAAAAACAGGTGCTTTATTAGCTTATAGAGAAGGAGAAATAGACTATACAGGATTTACACAATTCATTAAGGAAGCTATTCAATCGGAACTAGAAGCTCAAGAAGCATTAATAAATTATTTAGAAAGTAAATTTCAATTACAATATTTTAATCACTAAGAAAATGAAAAATATATCATATAAATTTCTAACAATATTTTTATTATCAATATTAGTTACAGCTTGTGGAAATAAAGATAGGCATAGTTCTAATGATGGTCATTCCCATAATGAAGAGCAAAAGACAGAAGAAAAAGAAGAAAAAGAAGAACATAATGAGGGAGAAGAAGTTATGCTTACAGAACAGCAGTTTGAAGCATTACAAATGAAAATAGATACCATTGCATTGCGTAATATGAGTGGTTATGTAGAAGCCAATGGCACATTGGAAGTTCCACCACAAAATGAAGCAGCTATTACCTCTGTTGTTGGGGCAAATGTGGTATCTATAAAAGTAATTGAAGGCGATAAGGTCAATAAAGGTCAAGTAGTAGCATACCTATCACATCCTAATATTATAAAAATGCAGACAGATTATCTAAATGCTTTTAGCAATAGTAATTTTTTAAAGAATAATTATGAACGTCAACAAAAGTTATACGATGCAGGAGTAGGGTCTGGTGCAAATTTTCAAAAAGCTGAAGCTGAATATGAAGCATCTAAAGCGATGGTAAATGGATTAAACGCACAATTACGATTATTAAATATCAATACAACATCAATACGAAATGGTACAATCGCACAAAGTATATCATTGCGCAGTCCAATAGAAGGTTTTGTACAAAAAGTTGAAGTGAAAATAGGGCAATATGTAGAACCACAAACCGAACTGTTTGAAATTGTAAACACGCATCATGTTCACGCAGATTTAATGGTCTTTGAAAAGGATGTTTATAAAGTGAAAAAAGGTCAAAAAGTGTCTTTTACCGTGCAATCCATTACTAATACAGAACTAACAGCAGAAATTTATTCAGTGAGCAAAACATTTGAAGATAATCCCAAAGCAGTTCACGTCCACGCAGAAATAGAAAACAAAAAGGGTAACTTAATTCCTGGTATGTACATTCAAGGAAAAATACAAATTGAAAGTGCTCAAAAGAAAGCATTACCAGAAAGTGCTATCATAAAAGAAGGGGGAAAGTTTTATGTGTTTTCAGTAGAAAAAGAGAATGACCACTGGAGCTTTAAACCTATTGAAGTGATTGTTGGGGGGAAAGATGGTGAATGGATGTCAATTCAATTTACTGAAGAAATAGAAGAAAACACAAAATTCGCTTATAACAATGCTTATTATCTAATTGCTGAAATGAAAAAAGGTGAAGCCGAACATTCACATTAATTATGGAAACAATAGAACAAATATTAGAGTCAAAAAAAATACGTGTTACTGCAATGCGTTTATTGATTTACAAGTTCCTTGCGAAAAACCAAGTGGCTGTAACGTTAAGTGATATAGAGAACGCTTTTGAAAAGGCGGATAGAACAACGCTATACAGGACAGTAAAAACATTTGTAGAAAAGGATATTGTACACCAAATAGATGATGGTACAGGTATAGTAAAATATGCATTATGTGAACAAGATTGCAGCTGTGAAATTGAAACCGATTTACACTTGCATTTCCATTGCAATAATTGTAATGAAACCATTTGCTTAACAGAACACAAAATCCCTAAAATAAAAGTGCCAGATGGCTTTGTTTCAGAAAATATAAACTTGGTGGTAAAAGGTGTGTGTGATAAATGTAGTGGTCAATAATGCACTTCCTTTGCATCCATTTTTATTGCATTTTTGTATCAACATAATTAATATTAGAATCAATGCTATTATTCATATTCTTTATAATTTACTTTCTAATAGTATTTGTAATCAGGTCAGTTTGGCTAAAGATAAAAACAGGAGTGAACCCTTTAACTTTTAATAAAAAAGATGATGCACATGGATATAACGGTAAAGTATTTACGGTAATATCCTTTTTTGAACTAATTGTTGTTGTGATTTATGCTTTTAAAATTGAATGGTACAAATTTTTACTTCCTTTTTGGTATTTAGAAAATGATACTTTATCTAAAATTGGTTGGGGATTTTTAATTCTCTCTCTAATTGTAGTTTGGATTGCTCAATCACAAATGGCTAATTCGTGGAGAATTGGAATAGATGATAAAAATAAGACCAACTTAGTAACCAAAGGAGCGTTTTCAATTTCCAGAAATCCAATTTTTCTTGGAATTATGATTGCGAATATTGGATTGTTTTTGGTTATTCCAAATGCATTTACACTATTGATAATTTCACTATCGACAATAAGTATAAATACACAAATAAGATTAGAAGAAGAATTTTTAGAACGAGAGTTTGGTAAAGATTATTTAGAGTATGTAAAAAAAGTAAGGCGTTGGATATAACCAATTTTGAATTTGAAGTATTAAATTAATAATGAAAAAAAAGAAAGTCAATTTAAGAGATTTAAAACCAAATTTAGAGATGCAACATAGCCATGATGATGGTCATAATCATAGTAGTCCTAGAAGCATTTTAAATTTAAAAATCTATTTGCCAGCTATTTTCAGTTTCGTAATGTTAATAGTTGGTATTGCCCTAGATTATTTTGAAGCATTTCCACATTTTTCTGGATGGATTCGTATTCTTTGGTATGTAGTAGCTTATATTCCTGTTGGCTTTCCTGTAGTAAAAGAAGGATGGAAAAGTATTAAAAAAGGCGATTTCTTTACAGAATTTTTCTTAATGTCTATTGCTACTTTGGGTGCTTTTGCTATTGGTGAATATCCAGAAGGTGTTGCAGTTATGTTATTTTATGCAGTAGGAGAGTTATTTCAAAGTGCAGCAGTAAAAAGAGCTAAAGGAGATATTAAAGCATTATTAGATGTTAGACCAAAAGAAGCCAATGTGTTTCGTGATGGTGATTTCACAAGTGTTTCACCAGAAGATGTAAATATTGAAGAGAAAATTCAAATTCGTGTTGGTGAAAAAATTCCGTTAGATGGTGTATTATTGTCTGAAAGAGCATCATTAAATACCGCAGCTTTAACGGGCGAAAGTAAACCCGATTCCGTGATTAAAAAGGCTAAAGTTTATGCAGGTAGTATCAATTTAGAAAGTGTAATTGAAGTTAAAGTAACGAACAAATTTGAAGATAGCTCTATTGCCAGAATATTAGATTTAGTTCAAAATGCTACAGCACGTAAATCGAAAACAGAATTATTCATTAGGCAGTTTGCACGTATCTATACACCAATTGTTGTGTTTTTGGCTATTGGTGTTACATTTATTCCTTACTTTTTTGTTGATGATTATGTCTTTAGAGATTGGTTGTACAGAGCCTTAATATTCTTGGTTATATCATGTCCTTGTGCGCTAGTAATTTCAATACCATTGGGTTATTTCGGTGGATTGGGTGCAGCCTCAAAAAACGGTATTCTGTTTAAAGGTGCTTCATTTTTAGATGCAATGACCAAAATTAATACTTTGGTAATGGACAAAACAGGAACCGTTACCAAAGGTATTTTCAAAATCACAAATATCAAAGCTATCAATTGGGATGAGAAAGAGTTTATGAAGTATCTCATGGCGATGGAAGAACAATCTTCACATCCTATTGCTAAAGCAGTCTTAGAGTATAAAGCCGAAGGAACGGATTATAAGGCTTCCGAAGTATCTGAAATAGCTGGAAAAGGTTTAAAGGGCATAGTTAATGGCAAAACTGTTTTAGTTGGTAATAAAGCCTTAATGATGGCTAATAATATAAATGTTTTAGAAGAAACTGAAACTATTGTAGAGACCATTGTCTTAGTGTCTATAGATAATGCGTTTGCAGGTTATGTAGTTATTGCAGATGAATTAAAAGACGATGCTAAAGAGACTATTACGGCATTACATAAGGTGGGTATTAAAAATATAATAATGCTCTCTGGTGATAAGGAATCCATTACTCAAAAAGTAGCTTCCGAATTAAATATCGAAATCGCTAAAGGCAGTTTATTACCAGAAGATAAATTGAATGAAGTTGAAATTTTAAAACAAAACCCTAACAATAAGATTGCTTTTATAGGTGATGGTATTAATGATGCACCTGTTTTAGCAGCTAGTGATGTTGGTATTGCAATGGGTGGATTGGGAAGTGATGTAGCTATTGAAACAGCAGATGTTATCATTCAAACAGACCAACCTTCAAAAGTGGTAAAAGCCATTAAAATAAGTCGTTCAACCCGAAAAATAGTGTGGCAAAATATCGTACTAGCTTTCGGAGTCAAAGTAATTGTTCTAATTTTAGGAGTAGGTGGTTTAGCTACAATGTGGGAAGCGGTTTTTGCTGATGTAGGCGTAGCATTATTAGCCATATTGAATGCGGTCAGGTTGCAGAGAATGAGCTGGAGTTAAAATATTTAGTAAATTAAACTTTTGTTAATTAAAACTGTATTTGTTCAAATTTTCTACCTTTGTAATTAGTATGAAACAAGTATTCCATAAAATAATGTCGATGTTAATGTCTTTTGTAGTGTTATTCTCTACAATGTCATTTACTATTGATATGCACTATTGTGGAGATGATTTGGTCGAGACTGCAATTTTCCATAAAGTAGAAGGTTGCGGAATGGAAATGGAAAACCCTTCCACTAGTGACTGTTCGATTACAAAAAAGAATTGTTGCTCCGAAGAACAAATTGCAGTTGAAGGTCAGGATGAGTTAAAAATATCATTTGACAAGTTAACTTTAGACCAAAAAGAATTTGTTGCCTCATTTGTATACACCTACAACAATCTTTTTGAAGGTTTAGAAGAAAACGTTACTTCTTATACAGATTACACACCTCCACTCGTATTAAAGCAAATCTACAAGCTTGACGAGACTTATTTAATTTGATTTTAAACAATAGACTGTATTATCCTACGACTTTGTCTTAAGGATAATTTGCTGTACTCGGTGTTTTCTTAACACTAATGTCTAACTGTTTAATAATCATACAAATGCTAAATAAAAGCATAAAATTTCTAATAGAAAACAAACTCGTAGCGGTTCTAATGCTAGTTCTTTTTGTAGGATGGGGAACTGTAAACGCCCCTTTTAATTGGGACACTGGATTCTTACCAAGTAATCCTGTTGCTGTTGATGCTATTCCAGATATAGGAGAAAACCAACAAATTGTTTTTACAAAGTGGGATGGTCGTTCCCCACAAGATATTGAAGACCAAATAACATACCCTCTAACTACATCCCTTTTGGGAATACCTGGAGTTAAAACTATCCGTAGTTCATCTATGTTTGGTTTTTCAAGTATCTATATCATTTTTGAAGAAGAGATAGAGTTCTATTGGAGTCGGAGTCGTATTCTCGAAAAGTTAAATTCATTACCAAGTGGTTTACTTCCTGAAGGGGTAAATCCAGCATTAGGTCCAGATGCAACAGGTTTGGGTCAAATCTTTTGGTATACACTAGAAGGTCGTGATGAAAACGGAAATGTAACTGGTGGTTGGGATTTGCAAGAATTACGTAGCATACAAGATTACTATGTAAAATACGCCTTATCATCCGCAAGTGGCGTATCTGAAGTAGCCTCAATTGGTGGGTACGTTCAGGAATATCAAGTAGATGTTAACCCTGAATTAATGCGTCAATATAATGTTGGATTGCATCATGTTGTAAAGGCTGTAAAAGAGAGTAACAAAGATATTGGAGCGCAAACTTTAGAGATTAACCAAGCAGAATATTTAGTACGTGGTTTGGGTTATGTGAAATCTATATCAGATATTGAAAATGCAGTCGTTACTTCTGAAGATTACACGTCAATACGAATTAAAGACATTGGTAAAGTATCATTAGGTCCAGCAACTCGAAGAGGATTATTGGATAAAGAAGGCGCAGAAGTTGTAGGTGCTGTTGTTGTGGCTAGATATGGAGCAAACCCGATGGAAGTCATTAATAACGTTAAAGAAAAAATCTTTGAATTAAGTGCTGGATTACCTTCTAAAGTTTTAGCAGATGGACGCACTTCACAAGTTACTATTGTTCCTTTTTATGACAGAACAGAGCTTATAAAAGAAACATTAGGAACACTCAATGAAGCACTTACTTTAGAAATACTAATTACCATTCTAGTCATCATCATTATGGTATTCAATTTACGTGCTTCTATTCTGATATCAGGTTTATTACCAGTAGCGGTATTAATGGTTTTCATAGCCATGAAGTTTTTTGGAGTTGATGCTAATATTGTGGCGTTGTCAGGTATTGCCATTGCCATTGGTACTATGGTAGATGTTGGTGTCATACTTTCAGAAAACATTATTCGACATCTCGATGAGGATGATGGAAACTTACCAATAAATACTGTTGTATATAATGCAACAGCAGAAGTTTCTGGAGCCATTGTTACCGCTGTGATGACAACCATTATTAGTTTCATTCCTGTGTTTACAATGATTGGAGCAGAAGGTAAATTATTTAGACCGTTGGCTTTTACAAAAACCTTTGCATTAACGGCTTCAATAATAGTGGCGTTGTTATTAATTCCACCTTTTGCAGCCTTTTTATTCCGAAGAAAAAGCATAAAAAAGAATTTCAGCTATGTTTTAAATGGTGTTTTAGTCTTATTAGGTTTATTTACTGTTATATCAGGATATTGGCTGGGTCTGGTAGTCATTGCTTTTGGAATTACAGGACTATTGAAACTTCAAGAAAAAGTAACCGAAAAACAAGCAAATCTTATCAATATCATCATATCCGTATTCTCAATTGTAGTTTTATTGGCTGAATATTGGAGACCTCTAGGGGTTGATAAAAGTATCTTCTGGAACCTCATCTTTGTAAGTATTATTTGTTTTGGATTATTAGGTGTTTTTTCATTATTTATAAAGTATTATACACGTATTCTGAGATGGTGTTTAGATAATAAGTTGGTCTTCTTGTCTATTCCTACAGCTATTGTTATTGCTGGGTTTTTCATTATGAAGAATACAGGTAAAGAGTTTATGCCATCATTAAATGAAGGTTCATTTCTTTTAATGCCAACTTCAATGCCACATTCTGGTGTAGAAGAAAACAAACGTGTATTGCAACAACTAGATATGGCTGTGGCTAGTATTCCAGAAATACAAACTGTGGTAGGTAAAGCGGGACGCACAGAATCTGCCCTTGACCCAGCTCCGTTATCTATGTATGAGAATATAATTCAATATAAATCTGAATATATGTTGAATGAAAACGGTAAACGACAACGCTATAAAGTTAATACTAGAGGATATTTTATACATAAGGATGAGAGGCTAATTGTGAACCCTAATTCAACTGTGAGCAGAGATGCTGATGAAAGTCAAATTATTGATGGAGTAGATGCCTTAAAAGTAAAAAAGGAACAATTAATTGAAGATGACAACGGAGAGTTTTTTAGAAATTGGAGACCAGCTTTTAAATCACCAGATGATATTTGGAATGAAATTGTAAAGGTTACCAAGTTACCTGGTGTTACATCAGCTCCAAAATTACAACCCATAGAGACCAGATTGGTCATGCTGCAAACAGGTATGCGGGCACCTATGGGAATAAAAGTCAAAGGTCAGGACTTAAAGCAAATAGAAGATTTTGGAGTTCAATTGGAAACTATTTTAAAACAGGCTGAAGGTGTAAAACAAGAAGCTGTTTTTGCAGACCGTATTGTTGGAAAACCTTATTTACTAATTGATATAGATAGGGAGAAGATTGCTAGGTATGGAGTAACTATTGAAGACGTTCAAAATGTACTTAAAGTTGCTGTGGGTGGTATGGTACTCACTCAAACAGTAGAAGGTAGAGAGCGTTATGGTGTACGTGTCCGTTATCCAAGAGAATTAAGAGCAAACCCAACGGATTTGAAACAAATTTACGTACCTGTAGAAAAAGGGAGTTCAGTCCCTTTAAGTGAATTAGCAACCATTCGTTATGAACAAGGTCCACAAGTTATAAAAAGTGAAGACACCTTTTTAGTTGGCTATGTATTGTTTGATAAATTGGATGGATATGCAGAGGTAAATGTAGTTGAAAATGCGCAAGCTCTAATTCAGGAAAAAATTGATTCAGGGGAATTAATTGTACCTAAAGGTATCAACTATAAATTCACAGGGACGTATGAAAATCAATTACGTGCTGAAGAAACTTTATCAGTTGTAGTGCCTTTAGCTTTAGCTATCATCTTTTTGATTTTATACTTTCAATTTCGCTCCGTTGCAACATCCTTAATGGTGTTTACAGGCATAGCAGTAGCATTTGCAGGTGGGTTTTTAATGATATGGCTATATGGTCAAGATTGGTTTTTAAACTTCAATGTCGCTGGAGAAAATCTACGAGACTTATTTCAAATACATCCCATAAATTTAAGTGTAGCAGTTTGGGTAGGGTTTATTGCACTCTTCGGAATTGCAACCGATGACGGTGTAGTTATGGCAACATATTTAACCCAAACTTTTGATAGAAATACTCCAGAAAACAATAAAGAAATAAGAGCATCTGTAGTTGAGGCAGGAGAAAAGCGAATTAGACCTTGTTTAATGACTACAGCCACAACCATTTTAGCTCTATTACCTGTTTTAACCTCAACGGGACGTGGAAGTGACATTATGATTCCCATGGCAATTCCAAGTTTTGGTGGTATGCTCATAGCATTAATCACATTATTTGTTGTCCCAGTATTATATAGCTGGAAACAAGAATTTCAACTTAAAAGAACAACAAAATGAAAAGAATAGTTTTAATAACAGTTAGTCTTTTGATGTTTAGCTTTTCTAATGGGCAACAGTTAGAAGCACTTATTGATGAAGCTCTAATGAATAGTCCTGAAATCCAAAAATTTGAATTGCAGTATAATATAGTTTCTGAAAAAGTGAACGAAGTGAATACCATTCCCAATACGGAATTTGGTGTTGGTTATTTTGTTAGTGAACCTGAAACACGAACAGGAGCGCAGCGCTTTAAAGTATCGGCTAAACAAATGTTGCCTTGGTTTGGTAATATAACTGCAAGAGAGAACTATGTAAGTTCTTTAGCTGATGCCAAATACGAGGACATTGTAATCGCAAAGCGTAAACTAATGGCAACGGTGTCTCAATCTTACTACACTTTATATGCAATTAAGGCAAAGCAAGAAGTGTTGAAGGAAAATATAAATCTTCTCAACACCTATGAGACTTTAGCATTGACATCCGTTGAGGTCGGTAAAGCTTCAGCGGTAGATGTATTGCGTTTGCAAATGCGTCAAAACGAATTAGAGCAATTATTAGATGTTTTAAGTCAACAGTTTTTAGCGGAGCAGACTAATTTTAATAAGCTCTTAAATCGAGATAAAGCTATTCAAGTTACGCTTGTAAATGAATTGATGATTCCTTCGGAAGATTTTGAAATCAATTCTGAAAATTTAGCATTACATCCTGAATTGCTGAAGTATGATAAACTGTATCAATCAGTAGAACAATCTGAATTGCTAAATCAAAAAGAAAGTAGTCCAATGATTGGTTTTGGATTGGATTATATCAATGTTGAAAAACGACCAAACATGGATTTTAGTGACAACGGAAAGGACATCATAATGCCTATGGTGTCATTGTCTATACCCATTTTTAATAACAGTTATAAATCACAAACCAAACAGAATAAGTTACAGCAACAAGAAATTGAAGCGCAAAAGCAAGAGCGATTAAATGCTTTGGAAACCATTTTAGATAGAGGAATTAATGATAGGATTTCTGCAAGAATTAGCCATGTAACCCAAACCAAAAACCTAAAGCAAGCCAAAGATGCAGAAGGCATTTTAATAAAGAACTACGAAACAGGAACTATTGATTTTAATGATGTATTGGATATTCAAGAACTACAACTAAAGTTTCAGATAAACCAAATCGAATCAGTAAAAAACTACTACGTAAAAACTACAATTATTAACTATTTAACACAGCAATAATGCAACATATATATCACATACACGGAATGACTTGCAATGGTTGTCGCAGTCATGTAGAAGAAACACTTTCTAAAGTTGAGGGCGTTACAAAAGCTACAGTTGATTTAAAAAAGACAGAACATAAACCACAGGGGAAAGGCGCAGGCACGTTCTACTGTCCAATGCATTGTGAGGGTGATAAAACCTATGATAAAGCGGGTGATTGCCCAGTCTGCGGTATGGATTTAGTAGAAGAAAGAAATTTAGGGTCTTCAAGCACAAAATTTACATGTCCAATGCATCCAGAAATTATAAAAGATGAACTAGGTTCTTGTCCAATATGTGGAATGGATTTAGTTCCACTTGAAGCGGATACTTCGGAAGAAGATAAGACTTATAAGAAACTATTAAAGAAATTCTGGATTGCTGTAGCCTTTACAGTACCAATATTTTTAATAGCAATGTCTGAAATGTTGGATAATAATCCTTTGTATTCTGTTTTGGAGCAAAAGAATTGGAACTGGATTCAATTTGCATTGTCAATTCCAGTAGCATTTTATGCTACTTGGATGTTCTTTAAGCGTGCTTGGACATCTATAAAAACAATGAACTTGAATATGTTTACCCTAATAGGTATTGGTTCAGGAATAGCTTGGGTATTCAGTGTATTTGCAATGTTGTTTCCAGAGGTTTTTCCTCCAGATTTTAAAACGACTGAAGGTAACGTATTTGTCTATTTTGAAGCTACAACTGTTATTCTCACATTAGTATTGCTTGGTCAGTTATTAGAAGCAAAGGCACATAGTCAAACAAGTGGAGCAATAAAGGAATTACTGAAGTTAGTGCCTTCTACAGCAACATTGGTTGATAATGGAGAAGATAAAATCATTGCTATTGATAAAATTCAACAAGGTAATTTACTTCGAGTTAAGCCTGGAGAGAAAATACCTGTAGATGGGAGTATTGTTGAAGGACAAAGTAGTATAGATGAATCCATGATTACTGGAGAGCCTATACCCGTAGATAAGCATGTAGATGACAAAGTGAGTTCAGGCACTATTAACGGGACAAAATCATTCGTTATGAAAGCTGAAAAAGTAGGTTCAGAAACCTTACTCTCTCAAATCATTCATATGGTTAACACTGCAAGTCGTTCCAAAGCACCTATTCAAAAGTTAGCGGATAGAATATCTAAATACTTCGTTCCTATTGTATTAATTGTTTCTGTAATAACATTCACGGTTTGGGTAATTTATGGACCTGACCCCGCTTATGTGTTCGCTTTTGTAAATGCAATTGCTGTCCTAATTATTGCGTGTCCATGTGCATTAGGTTTAGCTACACCTATGTCTGTTATGGTTGGTGTTGGTAGAGGTGCGCAATCAGGTGTATTGATTAAAAATGCAGAGGCATTAGAAAAGATGAATAAAGTAGATACACTTATTGTTGATAAAACAGGAACGATTACAGAAGGAAAACCATCGGTTGAAAAAGTAGCTTCTTTAGATGATACTATTGATGAAGATAGTTTAGTACAGTATATAACGTCTTTAAATCAATATAGTGAACATCCTTTAGCAGAAGCCATTGTAAAATATGGTAAATCTAAAAAAAGAGCACCTTCAAAAGTTGATGAATTTGAAGCTATTGCGGGAAAAGGGGTTGTTGGAACAGTAAATGACCTTAAAATAGCTTTAGGAAACAACAAGTTGTTAGAACAATTCTCTATAGATATACCAACAGCCTTAATCAAACAAGTTATATTAGAACAAGAGCAAGGTAAAACAGTATCATATATAGCTGTGAATAATGAGGCAGTTGGTTATGTTACTATTTTCGATGCCATTAAAAAAACAAGTCAAACCGCTATTCAAGAACTACAAAGTAATGGTGTTGAGGTTATCATGTTAACTGGGGATAATAAGAATACAGCCAAGGCAGTTGCAGAACAATTAAACCTGAAGCATTATAAAGCTGAATGTCTTCCTGAAGATAAATTAAAGGAAATTGAAACACTTCAAAAACAAGGTAAGATTGTAGCTATGGCGGGTGACGGCATTAATGACGCTCCCGCTTTAGCACAATCAGATGTTGGTATAGCTATGGGAACAGGTACAGATGTAGCTATTGAAAGCGCATCAATAACTTTAGTTAAAGGAGATTTACAAGGAATTGTAAAAGCTAAAAAGTTAAGTCATGGAGTTGTTAAGAACATTAAGCAAAATCTTTTTTTCGCATTTGTCTATAATGTATTAGGAGTACCCATTGCAGCAGGGGTATTATATCCAATATTTGGATTATTACTCTCTCCTATGATAGCAGCCTTAGCAATGAGTTTTAGTTCAGTTTCAGTCATTGTAAATGCATTAAGATTAAGAAATATTAAAATATAGTAAAATGAAAAAATTTATAATTTACATAGGAATATTAGCTGTAGGGTTACTTTTAGGTTGGTTGCTTTTTGGAGGTTCATCTAAAAATGAACTAGAACACAATCATGATACGGTTTCTGAAACCAATCAAATGTGGACCTGTTCTATGCATCCACAGATTATGCAGCCCGAAGCTGGTGATTGTCCAATTTGTGGAATGGATTTAATTCCAGTTGCAAGTAGTTCAGACGGGTTATTGGCAAATCAATTTAAACTTACTGAAAACGCTATGGCGTTAGCCAATATCCAAACTTTTGTTGTTGGTAAAAATATGATGGAAAACAATACTATCAAGCTTTCAGGAAAAGTGGCTGAAAATGAAGAAGCAAATACGGTTCAGGTAAGTTACTTTTCGGGAAGGATAGAAAAGTTAAACGTGAGTTTCACAGGGGAGGAAATTCATAAAGGACAATTACTAGCAAACATTTATTCGCCAGAATTGTATGCAGCACAACAAGAATTGATAACGGCATTTTCGTTGAAAGAATCTCAACCCTCTTTATATAAAGCTGTACGCAATAAACTAAAATTATGGAAGCTATCGAATGAACAAATTAATAACATTGAAGAAACTGGTAAAATAAAAGAAAACTTTCCTGTATATGCAACTGTTTCAGGTACTGTAACCCAAAAACTAGTAGAACAAGGGGATTATATCAAACAGGGTCAACCTTTATTAAAAATTGCAAATCTTAATACGGTTTGGGCAAATTTTGATGTATATGAAAATCAAATCGATTTGTTAAAAAAGGGACAAGAAGTTAAAATTTCAACTACTGCCTATCCAAATAAAATATATACTGGAAAAGTAGATTTCATTGACCCTATAATGAATACTAAAACTCGTACTGCAAAGTTAAGGATTGTTTTAAATAATAAGGAGGATATGTTTAAACCAGGGATGTTTGTTCAGGGAGAAGTTGAAGCAACACTTTTAGAGAATGACAAAGCCATAACAGTACCATCTTCTGCTGTTTTATGGACTGGGGAACGCTCTGTAGTATATTTAAAGACAGACCCAACACAACCCGTTTTTGAAATGCAAGAAGTTCTTTTGGGGAATCAAATTGGAGACAATTATGAAGTATTGGAAGGTTTGTATGTTGGAAACGAGATAGTAACTAATGGCACATTTACCGTAGATGCAGCAGCCCAATTACAGGGTAAAAAATCTATGATGAATAAGGATGGTGGCAAGGTAATGACTGGACATGAGGGGCACATTGGCATGGATAATACATCAACTAATCCTGAAGAGAGTCATTCGAGTATAGATGAACGAATAGAAGTGCCTCTGGGTTTTCAGAATCAACTTAAAATTGTATTCAATGACTATATCAATTTAAAAGATGCTTTAGTTATAGAGGATTCAAAAAAAGTATCTCAGGATGCTAAAGCTTTACTAAACAGATTGAGTCAGGTGGATATGAAATTGTTGTCAGATAGTAAGGTTCATAATCATTGGATGTCATTAGAAAAAGAATTGAAATCTTCTGCCATTTCAATTTCTAAAACAGTAGATATAAAAGCACAAAAGGACCATTTTAAACATTTATCATCACATCTAATCAATGTTGTGCAACTCTTTGGGGTTAATGAAAAAGTCTATGTAGAGTTTTGTCCAATGGCAGATAATAACAAAGGTGCATATTGGTTGAGTAAAGAAGAAAAAGTAATCAATCCATATTTTGGTGGAGCCATGCTCACTTGTGGAGAAGTAAAACAAGTAATAGAATAAATCAAAACAATTATTAATATTTAAATTTAAAAACAATGAAAAAAGTAATTTTAAGTATTGCTGTAATAGCAGCAATTGGGTTAACAAGTTGTAATAGCCAAACCAAAAAAGAAACTAAAGCAACAAAAACTGATATGGCTATGGCAGACCTCTCTTTTGGAGTAAGAGGCAACTGTGGTATGTGCAAAAAAACGATTGAAAAAGCGGTAAAAGCTGTTGAAGGTGTTGCCAATGTAAATTGGGATGTGGATAAAAAGAAGATAGATGTTTCTTTTGATGATACTAAAACAGATGCAGATGATATTCATAAAGCTATTGCAGCTTCAGGTTATGACACAGAAAAAGTAGCTGGAAATGAAAAGGCTTATAATAGCTTACCTGGTTGTTGTCAGTATGACCACCAAATGATGATGAATCAATCTGGTAAAACAAATAGTGAAGACCATTCAAGTACCAACCATTAAACAAATAAAAAAAGAGCCTTTTTGTAAAAAGGCTCTTTTTTTATTGAATTTTATCTCGACCAAATCTTTGTACATGTGGCTTACCATAAAAGGGCTGCAAAAAATGCAATTAATCTATACAACTAAATAAGATTACATTTATCTTTAGACTATAAAACACCGAATATGGTATACAAATTATCAGCGTAAAATCAATTTTAACCTGTAGCCGTATTTCAGGACAAGACATTTGAAAAAACCTGAGACAATAAATGAATCCTAAAAATAAAAATCAACTTTTCAGACTTTCGGCAGTACTTTATGCTGATAATAATTATATCGTATCAAGTAAAACCACTTTAAGAAAAATTGTCGAAACTGGACTTTTTGCAATGGAAAAAGATTCTGTTAGTATTCATAAAGTCATTGATTTTATTTTCGCAAATTACAATTTGCATCTTGACGAAGAAGAACTAATCGAAATTATATCTAACAAAAAACAAGAATCTTTCTTAGTTAATTTAAAAGATGAAACGCATATTGTTTCATTAACAGAAAGTAGAAAGCAAAAAATACAAGCCAAAATTGACCAAAATACCATTGAGTATTTCATTGACCAATATTTTGCCAAAGAAGATACACCTGACAATTCTATTAAATTAAAAGAATTAATATATCGTTTTCTTTATGATATCTTATCATCAAATGTTGAGAGTTTTAAAAAGCTTATAGATAAAGAAAACACAATAGAAGCTCTTATAAATATTGATAATCACAACTACACCAATGAAGAAAAGGAATTAATAAATGACTTTTTAAAATGGGATAACCTAGATAAAAATAAATCAATTTTTAACATTGCAAGTTTTGCGATTGAATATTGTTTAATATCTAATCATTCTAAGCAAGGATTAGACTTAAATAATTTGAAAAACAAGGTTTTCTATTTAGATACTAATGTTATATTTAGAGCTTTGGGTCTTAATGGAGAAGACAGAAAAAAAAGGTCTGTAACATTTTTAAAAAGATTTCAAGAATCTAAAACAGAACTGTTTATTTCAAAATATACCGACAAGGAATTTAAAGATACATTAGATTATTATCTACAAAGACTTACAAATAAACCTTTTAAAAGTGACGTAAATCCTTCATTATTTAAACATCGTTTTTTTTCAAGTCTAAAAGACATATATAATTACTACTACAAATGGAGAATAGGTAAACAAAATCATTCTCTTGATTTGTTTAAAGCGGACATATTATCTGAATATCAAGCACTCTGTTCAAGACTAAATGTTTCCATTGATTATAGAAATACGCTTAACGAAGAAGATAAAAGCACTAACGAAACTTTAGAGGACTATATTTCATCAATTAGAAATCATAAATCATCAGCCACCAATGGAAGTACTTTAATTGCACACGAGTATGATGCTAAGAATGTTTTATTATTAGAAAATTTAAGAGGCGAAAAAAACAATAGCATATTTGACACAAAACAGTTCTTTCTATCAATGGACCAATCATTGAGAAGATGGGACTTTAATAGAGGTAATTCTGCACCATTGATTATAATTCCTAGTCAATGGATGAGTTTGCTATTAAGGTATCAGTCTAGAAGTACTGATGACTTTAAAAGTTTCGTTAGTTTTTTAAATCTTCCAATTCCTGAAAATCAAATTAGTAGTGAGAATATTCATTGTGTTATAGCAGGAATTTCAGAGGTAACATCTAATTTCGAACAACAATCTTATATAACAGAACAATTAGTTGTTCAAGGTTTCGATAAGATAATGCAAAGGACAAATAATACTGACGAGCTATATGATATCACGATTGAAACATCGGAAAATATTTTAGAACAGAAGTTACTTCAACTTGAGACTAAACAGGAAGAATTAGCGATTTCAAGTAATAAGAGGATTAAAAAATTAGAAGAGAATAACGATTCTAAAGAATCAGTTATCTCTCAGAAAGACACGAAAATCGAACAACTTGAAAAAGAAAAATATGAACTTCACGAAAAAGAGGAAATAAGGAAGTTCCAGAAATCAGCTAAAACTTATTGGATACCACTTGCGATACTTCTAATAACTATAGTTCTTTTTTGCTTTATATTCAGAGAAGAAGAATGGAATTATATTAGTCAATTCATAAATGACATCGATAAAGAATCGAGTACTACTCGACAATGGATGTATCGTATAGGAATTAGTGCGTTGATTACAATTGGTATATTTGGTTTAATCGGGGCATCTTACAAAAGATTGGCAAAAGAAAAAGTAAAAGACCATCGAGATAAAATTAAAAAACGTTACGAAAAATAATAAACGGCATACAACAACGTATCCTATGAAAAGCACTAGCCTATTTATCTAAAATTAATATTTATTTTTTAATTATCTCATAATGATGATTCTGTGGTGTTGGAATATTGATAATTCCGATAGGATTATCAATATTTCAATGCCCTTTAAATAACTTGCTCAGCATCCTATAATAATAAAGTTAAAACCTTTTGGAATGTGCGGATTCAATCAATGACCTAACCACATCACTGGAGTTCTTCCCATATTTATTTTTCTTAGCTAATTGCTCCAGTTTCTGTTTATGCTCTTTTGATATGCGCATCACAAAAACCTCTGTTAACTCACTTGATGGTAACTTCATAATATCTTTTTATTAATAAATAGTCTATACATCAAAAAAAGACCTCAGCATTATAAAAATATTCACCAATCCCATTTATATGTACCTCAAGGGTAGTGTCTCTCCCGTCTAGGACTGGCTATACATCTATTGAGTTGTCGCTTTTACTAGGAAAAAGCACTGTTAGGAGGGAGGTGTCCGTTATCAAACCATGATTTTTGGATTATTTCAGAAGCTCATTATACCCATATAGTCAGCTATATAAGGCTTCTTCGTATCTCTTCTTACATAACACACTGATAATCAGTTGTGTATACGACAGGTCCGTATGGAAAATATTGTGGAATTTGAAAATAAACAATTTAAAGTGATGTATATACATTCGTAAATTTTTTTTTGGAATTTTTAGCAAATAAATTAAGAACTGGTTATTCATCAACTCAAGTGTTTACATTATATGTTATTATGTAAACACTTGATATTTATTAAGTTATTGATAAACAACGTGTTAAGTGTTTTTATCTTCATACTGTTTACACTATATACATATTATGTTGTTTATGTAAACTATATTTTGTATATTAGATATCTATTAAAACGAAGTGAATATGAAGACTCAGCCAATAAATTATCACAAATTATACAATGAAGCTAGAAAACTATTTTTCGACAATTCTAATGCCTATGGAATAGAACGCAAAGCTGAAAACCTTGCCTATTTATTAGCTCTTGAAAGCGGGCTTCGTGTAAGTGATTTACTGGACCAGAAATATTATAATTTTTCATATAACGAGAAATTAGGGAAACATTGCTTCACCACATATATCAAGAAAACGAAAAGCCAACACACAGGTGTTATCTCCAATGAGTTATATCATTACATTCAAGAATATAAAGATGCTGTTAGAACCATTTATAATAGGTCCAGCGAGTATATATTTTACAATTATAAGACCAATAAGCCTTACACAAGACAATGGTTGCATAAGAGAATACAAATGATTGGAAAGAAGCTTAAATTTAAAAATGTTGGGGTGCATTCAATTCGTAAAGCTAGTGCCATACATGTGCTTGATAAGACAGGTAGCCTATCAATGGCGCAATATCATTTAACCCACAAGCGTGCTACGACAACGGATAAGTACTTGAACGTTACACAGTCATCAGCATTAGAGCAACTGGCAAGAGTTTTTTAATAGGAGTAAGGTAATTTATTTAAAGATTGAAATTATGACACAAGGAGAAAGAGAGAATCAATATGTCTGGAGACCAAATACGAATGACTCCACCACAAGGTTAAGGTATGACCTCGAAGTTGAGCATTTTTATCGCTCATTCAAAAGTTCTGAGCTTAAACATAAAACGCCCTCATTTAGTGGGAGCCTAGGCGTGATTGGAATGATTCTGCAATTAGCCTTCACTTTATTATTCTTGATAGGTTTAGCTTTATTTAGGTTTTTAAAATGGGTAGCTTCTTAAATAATATAAAACAGCAAAAGAGCTAACAAAAGCTCTAATGCACAATTGCATTTGATTTACAAGTGAATTCATATGTTTATATAGCTTATGACACTAACACGCCGTAGATAAACCTTGTCTCCAATACTCAGTTTCTAATTTTGGATTGATTCCAAAATACAAACCAAGAAGTCTATTGAATTCCATCTTCAAAATATGTTCATACTGAGTTGTTGTTACAATGGAATCATGAATTGTAAAGAGTGGCATATCTGGATAAATCTCCGAAATCCTCCTAGTACAATAATCCAAAACACAATTGGCTTCAATATTCTGAAGTAAAACAGGAAAGTAATTCTTCTCCCTATTAGCTTTGATAAATTGCGTTATTCTATATATCTCAGGATATTTATTCATAAAAATATTGATGAACTTAGAATGACATTTCTCAGATGAGAATAGAGATTGGATTACAATATCTTTACTTGCCTTTCTTAAGGTTTCATACTTGGTTTGAATGTTTACCCAAGTACCTCTTATTTTCTTTGGTTGACTAATATAACAATGACCAAATACATCTTTAGATACCAACCCCTCATTGTATAATAAATCACCATACAACTCATAGAATGTACCATCCAACACTTGATTAATAAACACTTCTATTTCATTGTAATTAAGAGTATTACGGAAAACCTCGGACATAATAGAGGTATGTAGTATATTATACTCATTATTTAAATAATTATTAAGCCTATTAATACTTGGATTTAGTAATTGATTTAATAAAGAAGCGTAGATAAATGGTTGAGAATTCTTTATATCTAATGATATTAATTCTTCTTGATTATATCTAACAAATCTTCTTAAATCCTTGGGTAGTGAAGTGAATATAGAATGTAACCTATTATCTAATCCCTGTCTACTATAATTCCAACATTTGTTTTGTATGGATTTAATAGTTAATATTCTCTTATTCCTTTTGTTTATATGAGAATCTTCATGATAATTTTCTTTTACAAATTTCATTGCTGAAGTATAGTCAATTGTTAAGAGTTCTGGATTAAACCACTTCGTTAAATGAGCGCATTTGACATCAGCAAGCTCCATTCTATCAATCTTATATTCATTGGTTCTCTTGATGAAGTGGGTATTGTCTTCCACCCAATGAAAATCCAATATATGTTTCATATATGTCATTCCCAACTTATATTTTCTACACTCATTGGATGAGGTGCTATATTCTTTGATTCTTTTATCCAAAAAGCCCTCATTTTGAAGAAACTTGATATAGATAGGATAATTATATATTCTTCTCAAAGTTTCGCTGCAAATTGGAATCCAACCATCTTCATACTTTTTCTCTCTGCTCAATGGGATATGGAACAGTAAGTTCATTATATAAGCAGCCTTCGCCAAATTTAACTGGTTTTCATCTGTAGATTGGTTATAGACTTGGATTTCTCTCTTAAGGGCTTGGAACAGCCTTTTCGGTAGCCAAACTCCAATCTTCTTTTTATTTATAAGTGTTTTCATTATTATTTGATTTAGAGATTAATTAATAAAGAAATCTATATTTGATTCAAGAACCTCAACTTCTTCACCTTGTTTTCCATAGAGCGTAGTGAGATTTTGATAATCGTACAATTCTCGATAAAATTCTGCTTCTTTTATCAATGATGGTACCATAAGTTCTTCTTCTCCAAAAATTTGATATTCAATGCCATCTTCTGGAGAAAATAGAATTTCAATTGTAAATGCATTAAAGAATGCTTCACCTTCAGTCTGTACTTCCAATAGTGATATGAATTTATTCTCAGTTCCACTGGTGAAATAAGTTGTTAATTCTTCAACCATGTCAATTGCTTCGTTCCTTGATTCTATCAATGGTTGATTTTCATAAGTGTATTCGAATATCGAGGAGTTTCTTTTTCCATTAATATTTGACTCAAAAATGGTTGCTTTAATTATATATTTTTCCATGTTATTTTAGTTTTATGAGCTACTTGATTTACACTCTGATTAATATTAAGCTGATTTTTTATGGTTTGAGTTTTTCACATTATTAACTGTTCTATTAATAATTCTATTTATTTGTTCATTGGTCGCAAGGGTACGCAATGACTTTTCAGACTCTTTCTCCAAGCTTTTATCTTCAAAATATTTGTAATAATAGGTCTTAGGGATTTCAGTAATCATGATTCCCTTTTCAACCATGGGATGAATTTTTATCCTAAAAGCCGTTTGAATAAAATTTAAATTTGCTTTTAAACTTGTATCAACAATATATTTAATATCATTTACGGTTACTTCGCACCAAGTATGATATACACCTATCTGTTGACCCTTTAAAGGTGCTCTACCATAATAGACATATTTACTCTTACCGTTTTTCTTTAGTATGGCTAGTTTTCCTGAGACTTTTCTAGCTTTAACTCCTAATTGATTGAATACCATTGTTAAACAATGTCCAGATAGGTAGCATGTTCCAACTGCTTGGTTATTTGATTCATGTTCTATTGCTCTTTGCAATTCTTCCGCTATGTTGTATAAATTATTTATCATGATATTATATGTTTTAAAGGATAAAATCTAAATCTTCTTCAATTACATGAACACAATCCCATTCACCATCTTGATATTCAATTTCAGTTTGAGGTATATCATCTTGTTCAGCATAATGATAAACTTCGGATTGCAAAGTTTCAATGGTTTCTTCGGTGCCTTCGCCATATAGACAACCACCGTAACCATTTTCGGGAAGGAACAGTAAATTGATAGAGTAGGCTTTGAAATCTTTAAAATTTTTCAGTTGTGCTACTAAGGGTGAGTCATAATTCTCATCGCCAAATGCAAACTCGTTTTCAAGTTCTTTAACTTTGGCAATGGCTTTTTTACGAGCCTTAAAAATATTCTCGTCTTTAAAGTTATAGTCATAATCTTTCGATTTGAAATTGCCTTCTTTGTCTGATGTTAAAATGTTAACTGTTACTTTATATTTCATAATAAAATTGATTTGTGAGAACCACATGTTAAGGGGTTGCTCTATTAATAATTGGTTTAAATGATTTAACAGGCTATTGGAGTAAGTGCAGCGTTCACCTCATCGAGTTTATAGTAGACACGTGTGCCTATACTGTAAGCTGTGAGAATGCCTTTTTTGTGCCAACTATAAAGGGTAGGGAAGGACACGTCAAGCATTTTAGCTGCTTCATTTCGGCTAATCCATGTTGGTGGTTGCTGAGGTTGGAATTCTTTTTTAAGCTGCTCTAGCTCTTTTTTAATAGCTGTAAGGATGTTATCCGTTAGCTTTTCTTCTGTAATTTGAAAAAGTTGAACCATAATATGTTTTTTAAATTGTTATTATGGTACAAAGGGGAGGCGGGTCTAGAAAAGGGTCGCTAATTAGCGACCCTTTTTAATAATATTTTTGTTAAAAAATATGTAAACGTATGTTTTCTAGTTATTTATATAGTATTAATATTTTTCTTAGTTTTCAAAAACTATTTGATTGGGTTTATTTCAATTTCATTTCTATTTAGAAATTCATCAATTTTTTCGTTAATAGCAGCCTTTCTTTCTTCATTTTTTTGCTTGTCTTTTGTCTTATATGTATTGTCTAGTAATTTTCTAGCATTATCAAGACTACAATCCATTAAGAGTGCTAATAATTTGTTTTTCTCTTTTTTAAGAGCATTTGAATCATGTATAGCTTTATCAATTTCAAATCGGCAAACTAACTCATACCTTTCAAGAAGACTAAATGAGGGTAACTGAGATTTATTTAAAACCTCTTCATCTAGTTTGTCAAAGTCGGTTTTTTCGTTCTTTACTGGAATTAAATTTAAAAGGAATTTTTTCTTTTCTTTTATAAATTGCACGTAATACCCTAGTTCTAATATTCTATTAGAAATAAAATCTAATTTTTTTTGAGTTTCAATTTTAAAGAATTCTTTTTCATTAGTATTTAAACATCTTTGATATCCAATAACTATTAAATCATCTGTCTCCTTTGCACTAAGATGGGATGGGTTGCTTGGTTTTTTACCCATGTTTATTAGAAGGAAGGATTCATATTCACACTTGAGAAAATTTAATTCATTTGAATTGCTAAATTTTTCTAAATATACCTTTAAAAAATGAGGGAAATAGTTTTTGTATACTTCTAACGAGCAATTATGCCAATACCTGTTTGTTTTTTCGCAATAATCATACAATCCCATAACATGATTGGAAATAGATTTACTGCATTTAAGCCCCCTGATTAAAGTTTCCTTCATCTTAGCTTTTAATTTGTCATTATTGTTGTGCAGTGAAGTATTTAGTTTTTTAGATTGTTCATTGAATAGTTTCAATATATTATGACGTAAAGACACAGAATAAC
>Ga0213868_10000953_pt1 | contig 28117 bp, 24 predicted proteins | sample PICome_9_FD_160087 | JGI IMG/M metagenome (GOLD analysis project Ga0213868, IMG submission 160087) | Coastal seawater microbial communities near Pivers Island, North Carolina, United States - PICO127 | ecosystem: Environmental > Aquatic > Marine > Coastal | place: USA: North Carolina... | reverse complement strand
GTAGGTTTATTTATGGAAGACAAGTGCATTTATGACCATCCACTCTAATTTCTATTATCTCAAGGATTTCAATCTTTATGCAAATCGATCTACATGTATTTTCCTTGAGATGAAAAGATTGCAGGTCTACTGTTGTATCACAAAATTTTAAAAGGACTATTTCTTTGCATGAGTATCAAAGTGAAAAAACAATGTCACGTATGAAAGATTTAGAGTTTATGCACCTATTACAAGATTAGATCAAACGTCTTGCTACTAGATAGTACAAAAGATTACTCAAAAGACTTTAAATACAGTACCTATGTCAAATTAAACATTTAAGTTCTGTTTGCCATACGCTTCCTCTGCATCCTTTCAAGCCTCTTGCGCATACGTGCCTCCTTGACCTTTCTCTTCATCTTTTCCTGTTTGTTCTCAAAGTATCTCCTGTGACGAAGCTCCATCAAGTGTCCAGATTTGTTAACCTCACGCTTGAAACGACGGATAGCAGACTCAACAGGCTCTCCCTCACCAACCTGAATTTTGATGGATACTCCAAGCTCAGTGTTGCTAGTGGCTGTAGGGAAAATGAATGAAAAATGAATGAAATGATGAGAAACAAGTAAAGTAGAAAAAAATGTGAACCATCCATCAGATATTTCCAATATCTCTGCCCCAACGACAAATGGATAGATCTGATTCCAATCACAACCATATGCATGTATGTACATGACTAACATATGTTTTCGTATTTGGAAAAACTCCATCTATCTGGTCAATGATTGGGAATAGATTTTCGAGAGTAGTTACTGGTAGTGGTTGTAAGGAGGAAAGTTGTCCACCAAAAACTGTACCTACCTGCAGTACGGAAAGCTGGAGAAGGGGCGAATCCCATGGCGGAGACCGCAATTAGAAGAACAAGAAGCATAGACTTGTACATATTTCAGATAGTTTTGTTTGCGTATATCCTATGTATAAGAATAAGGCTTGAACAGTAGGAGGTTTGGTGGTTGTTTTTCTTTTCAGTAAACTGGAGAAAGAGGTCTGACGCACTTTAGAACCGCTCATTGTTTCGCGCACTTTTTCGATATCTACGATGTAGTGTGACAATCTCTTGACACAACTTGAAATTCAAATTCAACTTTCTCTTCAGCATAAAAAGCTGACTGCATATTTTACAGAAATGATTTCAACAATGAGATTCTTGTTATTCCTCTTGGTAGCATCAAGAGGTAATGCTTTCTCACAGGGAAGAAACAGGTTCCATTCTACTATCCGCTCAAAATCATATGCTACTGCCACCATCACTAAGAACAAAAACTTCGTGCTTCATCCAACTTTAAGGGATTCTAAAACATCTTTGGGCATGTCTCTTGGAATTCGCGGTGGCGCGGGAATTGCATCTACGGTGATGAATAAAATGAGTGCATCTCCATTAAGTTTATTCAATACAAATCTAATCCTCCTGGGTTTAGCAACTGCCTCGATCAAATTGGTAGACCGAATGAAAACGAATGCTGATAGTTCATCAAAATCGTCGCCTCCAAAGCCAGCAGCTATCAAATCGCTTCAAATACGATTTTTATCAGTATTCTGGTTACTGAGATGTGCAGATTGGCTTCAAGGCCCATATTTCTATGAAGTCTATTCGTCAAAGATTTTCAACGGTGTTCCTGCATCATTGGCAGTTGTTAGTAGGCTCTTTTTAACTGGATTTGCATCTACTGCACTTTTTGGGCCACTGGTAGGCAGAGCGAGTGATAACAAAGGGCGTAAGCGAGGTACAATTGCTTTTGCTTTGCTGTATAGTATCGGTGCTGCCAGCACCAAGAGCAGCTTGTTAACTGTTCTTTTGTTGGGCCGCGTATTTAGTGGTATCGGAACTAGTTTACTTTTCTCGGCTCCTGAATCATGGTTGGTAGGAGAAGCTGCAAATACACAGGAAGGAATGAAATACCTTGGTGAGACATTTGGATTGGTAAGTGTATTTCCAACTGTTTTTGAAAGTACTATCGAAACTTTCGATCAACTCTAATCCATAGCATTTTATGTCTTTGGCTATTCTGAAAATTCCAGGCGTATGCAGGAGACTCCATCGTTGCAATTCTTGCTGGTCAATTTGCAGGATCTGCTGCTGGTTTGCGAGGTCCTTCAGGGCCTTTTGAACTCTCTATCGGATTTCTTGCCGCTGGAGCCCTTCTGACAACTTTACTATGGGATGAAAATAAGGCAGAAAAATCCACTGCAGACGATGGAAAAGAAAGTAAACCCACGATCAGAGATGCTGTAAAGGTGGTTCAAGCAGATCCAAAGATCATGCTGGTCGGAGCAGTCCAGTCACTTTTTGAGGCTGCCATGTACATCTTCGTTTTGCAATGGCCGCCAGCTATTTCAAAGGCAGTCGCTGGAGCTTTCGGAGGAGGTATGACTCCGTATGGAACTGTATTTTCATGTTTCATGGCAAGTTGTTTGCTTGGTTCAACAATATTCGGACAACTGGTGAAGAAGAACGTTTCTACAGAATCTTTCACATCCGTAATGCTAAGTGTCGCCACTATAGCGATGGGAACAGCTGCATGGGTCACGAGTTCTTCGAATGCGATTACGATGCCATTAGCAGCACTAGTCGCGTCTTTCTTTGCTTTTGAGGGATGCGTCGGAATGTATTTTCCTTCTATTGGTACTCTTAGGAGCAAGTATGTTCCTGACTCTCACCGATCAGTGATTATGAATTTGTTTGGTATACCATTGAATGCCTTGGTAGTCGGTGTCTTTTTAAGTATTAAGAAACTGGGTGTAACAGGAGCTCTCAGTGTCAGTACTGGTGCCTTGGCTGTTGCTACCCTTGCTATGATGAAGCTGAAATCAATTACAGGAAACGAGGCATGATTTAAAAGATAAAAGGGTTTCAATTTTATCGAGAAAATATCCATAGTTTTATTACGATTTATCTTTAGCTTTCAATACCACCACCAGAAAATACTCTACCACCTTTCAGGAATCCAGCAAGGGCCCTTGGGGGTGGTTTTAAAGGATCAGGCATAAATCGTGCTTGCAGTGAATTGAATGCATATAGGCTTTGCCCAACGTTCTTTTCGCAAATAGGCAACCGTGTCCCATATACTCGCATCAACGTTGCATTGTCAAAAACACTTTGAGCATCAACAAGAGATATAGAAGTAAGAACACTGCTTAAAAAATGAGATTGTTTGTATGTCACTTGCATTGCAGTCCTGTCCTTCCCACTCTTACAAAAGATAACAGACCCCCCTCTAAGCTTCGATGCTGCAAGTCCAGCTTCGTCAAGCACCCCATGCTCCATTTTCCCAGCAGATGATCGAATGATGTTATAAAGAGATGTTAGCATGGGATGAATAGACTGCACTAGTTGCTGATCGGAATGCGCTGATTCCCATGACACGTCGCCTCTAATAGCTTGTTCAACAGGGTGTACTAAATGGGCGTATGCACTCATTTTCCTGATTGCCTCATGATTCAATTGAATCAAAAAGTCACTATCAGGAATACCAATTTCATCTTCATCCAGCGCATCTTCCTGACTTTCTCCGGACCTAGGTTTTCCAAAGTTTGCGCCAGCATTTGCACCCCACTGTCGAATGTCGACTCCCATCTGATACAGAACAGGGAAAAACTCAATGTGCGAGCGGTTTCTCAAAGGATCAGGAATTCGTTGAAGGTAGTAATTTTTGTCTACACAAAGTTCAACCAGGAATTTGGCACTACTTCCATGACCGGAAGGATGAATTCTCATCCTGGTATGAAATTGAAGTCAGAAAAAGAACGTTTCAAAAGAACAATATGGAACAGAGATAACTTACCAATGCAAGTAAGTGGAATCAGGAATTTGAACTTTGGACTTATCAGAGAGGATCGGATCATCATCAGTAACAAGCACAACTGAAACCATGCGGAGCATGCATATTCCAACAGATGCATCTTCAATCATACCGAGTTCTTTTCCGGCGGCACTGAGTAAACCTTCAAATGTTATCAGAAACCCATGCTGTTTCCAAACCGTTGCACCTCTCTCAGCTTTACTTAAGTCACTAACATGCGAGAGATAACATGTCAATGCAATTCCAAGTGCTTGAGAAAACACATTAGCTCGGCGAACTGCCAAATCCCATGTCAAGTCGTTCAATTTCTCTGTGACAAGCCTGCATTCACTCTGCAACTTAAGTATATTTAGCTCACTAGGAGGAATGTGCCTCTTGCTTCTTCCCTTTACAGTCTCCATGTTTTGATTAAGTGAGTAATACATACTTACTGCGTTTATTAAATCATGTTGCAATGATCGAAGTTTCTCAGAAGTAGCAACACGATGAGATTCAAGACGTCGTAATCCCCCGGAAAAGCCTTTGCTATCTCCTTTTCCGCTGAATCCTCTATAATGATCGGATGGTGCTCCACATGTAGTACTTTGGAAAATGTTAAATGATTTCGCGATGACGCTATCATTTGTGCCATCGATAGACATCGAAGTCAAAGAAAACGTCTGCAAATGAACGTTAAAGCCAATTGAACTTAAAAGTGGTTCCAAGCGACAGCTACTCGGACGAAATGGCCTCGGGTCGCGTCTTTTATCAGGAGGCAGAGTATCATTTTCATCTGCCGGAGAAGTCACTGCTTCAAGATAACGGATCTCTTTTTCTAGAAGACTTTGGAAATCCTTTCTTCTATCTTCAGAGTGTCTTTTCATGAACTCATACGATATAAATTCTCCCATCGTTGCTAACTGACGCGTTCTACGATCAGATACAGGGTTACTACTTGGTAGAAAAAGTTGTTTCGATTTTTCTCTGCTTAGATCAAGATACGGAAAACATGATTTGTCACTTTCCATGAGTGTATCCAATCCAACCATTCCAATTAATCCTCCTTCAACAAAATCAACCTCTACGTCTCGATTGGAATTGATACTAGGATTTTCCACGAGACCGTCTATGCTTGAAACACTTATAATAACCCCCAGAACACCTACACTTATACCACTTTGAATATCAAAGACGTTTACATAAGTCGGACTCGGTTCTGATACATTTACAAAAGCGTCAAGATCTACTAAAGCTTCGAGTTGTCGAGGTTTAGTTCCGATCGATCCGGTGGGTCCAATAGGTGTAAATATATCTCCTCCGACATCCCCGACACTATCTTCATACAGTTGAATTCTTAAATTTCCTATTTGAAACGGTTTCGTTGCACTGCCTGAAATTAATCTAGGGTCTGCTTGATCCACAATTCTCGGATAGAATGGGATGCTTACGGCCGAATTGGAAGGATATCTCATGTTTTGAACATATGTGAAACTGTGAATTTCACCAATTGTGAGGCGATCTTCGAAAATACTGTCAGCCCTTTGCAAGTTTATAGAAAATTTTACTTTGGAACCTCCAGTTGAATCATGTCTAAGGAAGTGCAACACATCTACTTGACATTGTGCATGACCGAGTTGCATCGCTTTCATAGGATTGTTCATAGTACTATTTCGTAAACACTGAAGCTTTTCAGCTAAATCACTAGCGTGTTGGGCAGCATTGTTTGCTGCCTTTGAAAACAGCTGAACCAGAGCTAAGGATGTTGGAAGAACAATGGTAGATTCTGTTGCGCGCTCAGTCGCGAGGAGAAAATGATTCGTTGTAGTTGAACCTCCATTTGTGGAAAAAGTATATGATTGGTCCAATGGTTTGTTGAATAGCATCCTTTTCATTGGCGAAGACTTTACGTAGGCAGTATCTACTCGTGGATCTGTCAAGCTCCATCCTTGTCCACACAAAGAAGGATGTTTGAGATCCGGTAATGCAATTACTAACATTTTCCCTGAATTTAAATAACTTGATTGTAAGCTTAACTTAAAAGTCATTGGTCGCGTTAGTGCCGTTTGCGCCATTTTGGCTAGATTCGATACTCGAAGAGTTGAGTTTCTATATCAAAACATATAAAATTAGACATGATGGCTTGAACACAAAACGTTGAAACGCATGAGATATTTCGAACAACTCACCCAACAAATAAATACCTCCTCAATGCTCTATTTTTTGCAAAGATGGCTGCTCCAGATCTAGCCCAGAGATACAGTTGTATAACAGCTCCTGAACGAATATTATTCTCGTTTAGAACATGGGATGGAATTACAATAGGAATCTGAAACGTGAGCATACCATCGTTTGAACCATCAGGCACTTCTACAGACTCTGTTAATCCTAATGTTTGCATTTCTCCTGTGATTGGATTCTGTACGTAGGCACCTACATTCAACAAGTCACGTCGAATATCATCACCGGTTGCTTTCTGTACATTATTTGCAATAGAATGTATTCCCCTATCAATATGATTTTTCATTTTTCCAAAGAATTTCGAAGATCGAGTTGGTCCTTTTTTCAAATTTGTGGATATACTTGATGATGATGCAACTGAGGCTTGTTCACCAAGAAAATCAAAAGGATTTTCATTAGGAGCTGCATCAGAAATATCAAGATTTTCCATCGATTTTTCAATGGCTCCTGAAGCAATGTCATTTGGATTTGACACCGTTTGTGTTTTGAGTATTGTGTCAACAATACCTTGTTCTATGCAACTCTCAAGTTGAATGATCAAAATAGCTAGATTAGTGATAAGAAAGGATCTCTTGTTAGAAATAACTCATAACAGTAAGAGTCAATTCTGCTGATAAAACAAAACAACAAAGGAAACGTACTTGCTCGAGGTTCATACTGCTTCTTAAGATTGGATATCGGATCGTAATCGTTAGGATTGGGGACCTGACGAAGAAAAGTGGACGTCATTTTCTCAGTTATTTTTCACTGTAGCAAATAAACGTCTATGACTTAAAAAGGGTTTCACGTCCCGTCGTGGATGCTTGTGGTGTCAGCAAAGTGTTATTTCTGATCTGTTTGAGTGTTCACCTTTCGATCACGTTCGTCCAGTTCGTCCATCGTCCACTCGCTCGACAAAAAATGCTGTACATTTGAAAGTTCTTTCATTCTGGCCTGGATAGTATCCCTGACAGAGAGTACATCATTTTCATTTCGTATCTAGCTAGATACTATCTACTAACTACATTCATATATTCATAGGAAACAGGATCTACTTGTATGTTCTCAACAAACATCAATCATTCAATCATATTATATCATTCTATGATTTTAAAAACTTATACTTTCCAAACATACACCAAAATACTTGCATCCATATTTTTTCATCGGTGACGATGAAAAAAGTGAAGATATACCACAATGACCAGAAAAAAAGCAATCACAGCAACTGGAAGGTACGTGTAAACTTTAGCCCACCAATTCAGCTTCTTGGCACCCCATTTGAACTTTTTACTCTCCGACATTAAGTTCGAACTGATTTGACTCACATTCTCCAATTTCTCTCCACGATCCAATACTTGATTGATGTTTTGTTTCATAATGGAATGTATATCACTCAAATCCTGATTCAACTTGTTTGAATTAGCGCTAGATTTCGGATCAACGAACTCTCTTTGCTTCCGTTGGATGATTGGATCTGCTTGTATGAATGCAAATGGCCTCGCAGTCGTTTCTACCTGTCGAAAGTATTGATCGCCATAGGTAGATGTCAGATACTCAAGAAATGCATCTGCAATTTCATCCAAGTACAAGAATGCAAGTCGTTTAGGGTAGGAAGACTCTGTCAATGTTAAGTACACTAGATTTGATTGAATGAGATAATGAAAACAGAAGGGTTTCCCATTGGCAGTTGTTTCTATGGACATTTTCGCTGGTGATCTGAAAGGAAGAAGAAATGAAAACAATGGTGAATACTCCAAAGAAGATGGTATAAGCGTACAACAAAAAATTAGAAGACAATCGATTCGTAGGTCTTTCACAAATGCGAATATTCCCAAGATTCGCACTACAAATGTCCAAACATACCTTCCCTTTGAATTCAATTGTCTTAAAATCTGACGTGCTTCCTGTTTCGCTGATTCTAGATTCTCCAGTGTTTGTGCAAAAGAAGCAACCAATGGCAATCCATCATGTTGTCTAGCAACGAATGTGATGAAAGGAGGCATGAATCAGTGGAGTTGTTTGGAATGATGTGATTACATTTATATGTTGTTGAGATCGTTGCTCGTTAGCGTTGGTCGTTGCTCGTTGGGTTTCGACATGGATTCATTTCAGGGGTCCGTTGTTTAGTTTATCAGTAGACCTCCACGCGTTTGTCTCTAAAAATTGGAAACCCGAAGAAAAAATTCACAAGCATTTTTCTCTCTTCCTCTCCTTTGAAGAGAAAGCAACGATTGAATCACACGCAATTCTCACTCACCAATTTGAATCATGAAGACATCACTCATTGCATCTATTGTAGGCATGTTAATGGCCTCTCCTGCTCTTGCAACAGAATGTGAAGGTAAGTCTTCAAGTCGATGAGGTGTTGGTCGAATGTTGAAATTCAACGCTTTCATGTGTTTCAGATTATGTTACACTTTCTTCTTTTTAAATGCTCACAACTTTATAATTTTATATGACGATAATGATATATTGAAAATATAGTATGCATCAAGGTTATCGATGAAGTTCGATCTGGAATGTCAAAACAGGAACAAAAGGACAAACTTGCCATCGAATCAGCACTCGGTGCCTACTGCGGTCGTTCGGACCTTGGTCCTCGTGAACGTAAAATCTGTTATTATATCGATCCAATTAAGCGTGATGTTGCTCATCCATTCTCGCTTGGTATGCCATCTGAAAAGGTTTGTAAGAGAATCACTGCTAGCAATCCTGAAATTTGTACAGTCAAGTTCCCAGTTGAGACTCAAAAAATGGAAAAGCAGGATTTGAGTAAATTGAGAGTGAAGCAGCTCAAGAGTATTTTGGCTGATAGAGGAGTGGAGTGTACTGGATGTATTGAAAAGGAGGAATTTATTAAGAAGATTCAAGACACGGAGCATCTTGCACAAGTGGAACTTTAAATAAAATACATTGTCACGAGGAAATCATGTTATGTTCGAAAGGAGTATCAATTCATGATCCATGGTATTGACATCGATTCTCATTTGATATTGCAATAGTTTTGAAAATGATGTGTTCTCCTTTCATGTCTACAGTGACATGTAGCATGTCCTATGATAAAATACAAATAAACAAAATACACCACCAGCCATTCAACTACAAATCCTACATGGAATGCTTTGGATGAGTTTTCCTTTCTTTTGTATTCTTTCTGTCTTTCTGAATCAATCCTTTTTTGATATTTCACTTACGTAGATGCATGTTACGTCCTCTCGGTCAATCGTAAATCATTGGTGAGTGATCGGACGGATGAATCAGAGTGGCTCCTAATCCATGAAGGGTTGGTATTTTCTGAGAGAGACGAAAGAAGAAAACAACGCAGATTAGCAGATATTCACTATTATTCACTACTGTTCATAGAAGATTCTCGTTTTAACCAAAACAAAACAGGAAAACAGAACTCCCACATTTATTGTTAAGCTTACATTCAACATATATTATATGAAACTTTCAATTGCTCTTCTTCTCATCGCGCAAACACAAGCCTTTACAATGCTCCAAAGTGGTACAACAAACACGGCTCAGTTTGCTACCAAAGAACAAACTCCTCTTTTCATCGATAAAACGGAAACTCAGAAATCTGTTTCCGAATACTATGGATCTACACTTCAGTCTTCGGGTGATCTCAAGACCAACGCCTGTGTGACTGCGCATGTTCCCACTACTGCTATCAAGGATGCCATCCGTAACATTCATCCATCTGTGTTGGATAAATATTATGGTTGTGGATTCTGCACACCTGATCTTTTGGAAGGAATGACTGTTTTGGATCTTGGATGTGGATCTGGTCGTGATGTTTACATTGCGTCACAACTCGTTGGACCGAAGGGAAGAGTGATTGGAGTTGATATGACGGAGGAACAATTGGCTACTGCCAAAGAATATCAATCCTATCACGCGGAGAAGTTTGGGTATGACAATGTCGAGTTCCATCATGGTCTTATTGAGAAGTTGGACGAGATTGATGGTCTTAAGGATGGATCTATTGATATTATCATCTCCAACTGTGTTATTAATCTTTGTTCTGACAAGGAGGCAGTATTGAAGAACTGCCATCGTCTTCTCAGAGAAGGTGGGGAGCTTTACTTCAGCGATGTCTACTCCAACAGGAGAATCCCTGAATCTTTAAGAGAAGATAAAGTAATGTGGGGTGAATGCTTAAGTGGAGCCTTGTATTGGAATGATTTTCATAACATGGCCAAACAGTGCGGTTTCAAGGATCCCAGGTTGGTAGAGGTACGTGTATATTCGTAGTACATCCTTTTGTATCTGCTTCGCCATCTGGATTATTTCTCAATTTCTCACAAACCAATATGTACATCCTTAGGACGCTCCCATCACTGTCAATAACAAGAACGTACAAGATAAAATTGAAAGTACTGGTTATGGTGAATTGAAGTTTTATTCCGCCACCTACCGCCTCATGAAATTGGCATCATTGGAACCCGCTTGTGAAGATTATGGACAAGCAGTCATTTACAAAGGTACCATTCCAGGTTTTGAATCTGGGTGGTCTCTAGATGATCATCATTATATGGAATCGGGTAAGGTTTTCCCAGTGTGTGGAAACTCCTACAACATGCTGAAACACACCAGGTTTGCAAGTCATTTTGAATTTATTGGAGACTTTAGCAAGCATTATGGTATCTTCGAAGGATGTAAGTTATTTTATTATTATGATCATCTTTCTATATCTGTTTGCTCTTTTTCGAGGTGAATTTGTTTCTAACATTGCATTGTGTATTGTGTTGTAGGTGGAAGTAGCATTCCGTACACCAGCGATGCATCGGCTGTCAAATCTTCCAGCTCCGGTGGTGGAGGAGGTTCTTGTTGCAGTTAATGAAAACGAATAGAAAATTATGAGTAGGATGAATTCTAATGGATAAATTCTAATGGAAGTATGATTGATTTTATGTGATTGCCATTCATGATCTTGATTGATGTGTATTCTATGTATAAATATATCTCCTATTCTGAGCTCTGAGCGAGATGTGTGAAATTTAGATTTGTTACCTTCTACCAACCGGATACGGATCCAACGAATTGAACCTTAATCGTGAACCAGACGTAAACAGAGAAAACCCAAAAAACAAAAAGCGTCACATGAACACGTAGAGACATCCGCACTCTAATATCGAGGTTGCACTACTGGATTCCTTTGAAACCAGACCATGGAGATGAAGAAAACATCAAACGATGATAGTGCAGAGGCAGCAGCTGCTTTGCTGATGATGAATACAGCAAGCTCAGGCTCTTCCTCAACGGGAAAAGCTTTTCGCCCTTCTTCTCTTGCTGATGCTCGTGCTGCCGGCTGCGAAATTCCCATTGGATCCTCTGCTGTTTACGGTAATCGAGTTATCCCTCATGAAAACGATATACTAAATGGACGAGGAAATGGCGTGAACAGTCACCCTGGGAACGTTCAATTCCGAACATTTGTTGCGGCGTTTAAGCGCAGATATGTGGGAGGTGGGATAGCCGTAAAGCGAGAAGTAACGAAACATGTGCTTTCTCTGATCCGGTCCTTGGATCCCCCCGGTCGATTCCTTAAGCAAAATCCATTAACAGATGCATGGGAAGAGCTTGATGAAGAAACATCATTCAAGAAAACTTCTCAAGCACTTCGAGAAAAGGCTCCCGCTTTACGAAAGCAGTACATGCTCATTCCCAGCGCGGCAGATGTGGCATCGGATAAAGAGCCGAGTACCGAGCCAATGGATACCACCTCAAATAAAGAAAAGTCACCTGAAAAGAAGCCATCGCCTGAAAAGAAGCCATCATCTGATAAGACGCCATCGCCTGATAAGACGCCATCGCCTGATAAGACGCCATCGCCTGATAAGACGCCATCGCCTGAAAAGAGGCCACATGAAGAGAAGCCACCTGAAGAGAAGCCACCTGAAGTGGTCCCTTCGCCCGAAAAGAAGATCAAATCGACTTTGAAATCTGCAAAAGAAGCAGCTGCAGCTGCAAGAAAAGCAGCTATGCTAGGTTCTAGATTTCTCTTTTCACCTTCATTATTTGACACCAAAACTCCACTGAAAGAACTTCAGTACATATTTAACTACAGAACGTTCTCCATTTTTCAGTCTTCGGTTAGATCTAGTAAGGCATTGACAGACTTGCACTCATCGCGAAAAAAACTCGATGACTTGGCCGTTGTTGCTTCATCAAACCCATTGAATCTCACAAGTCTTTTTATCATGACCAAAATGTGCTCTGATGCGTTTGAAATTGTGAGTGGTCCAACGAGAATTTCCGTCTCTGATGATGACGTCCTTATCGGTGCTGAATTTAATCGAAGGAAAGCGCATCCAGGAAATGCTGCATTAGCTGCTCAGCTTTACGCATATCATGGTATAAGTGCCAAAGACATTCTTATAACTGATTCAAGTAAAACTGTGAACCATAAAAATACTAGATTTTTTGAAAAAGATAAAAAATCTGGCAGATGGATCATTTTAAGTATGAAGGAAGCAAAAGTTGTGATGGATTCACTTACGGAACAAACCATTCGCTGTTGCTTTGAGCCAAGTAATGTTACAGATGTATTGATGACTCCCATATCGGAACTCCGCGGGTGCAAACTTCCAAAAATGAATCATCCGAAAAATCAATATTTTGAGTTGCTCTTGTATGAAAGTAAAACCTTTTTTAAGGGTTCAGACCAAATGAAGGATCGAATCGCAAGGTACGTTTCAAGATTTCTGAAAGGGATAAGAACCAATATTCAATCTTCTGTCTAACATGTAATTTCATTCTTGTTTATATTCAGAGAGGTTGTTCAAAACATAATGGGAAGACAGGGAAAGTTTCTAGAATATGACCGTTTGAGTGAGACTTGGGTTGTTGTACACCCAACTGCAGCTTTAGACTTCACTTTTAAGTCACTGAATGCAATTATCGATGAAGACGATTCAAATGAGGAAAATTAAATCTAGTGATGCTTAAGACGCATTTTTTTGAAATAGTTCAATGCTTTTTTACTTTGTGTGTATTTAAACGTTATGATTTTACACGAACATATTCATGAGTTGAGGTGTGTGATCTCTCTTCTTTGATTTGATTTCTCCGTACTCGTCATTCCACTCAACGACGCGCATGAGCTCCTTGCCCTTCTCTGAGACACTGCGTTTCAATTTACTGATGGCTTTATCAAAATCTGTATTGGTGACTGGTCGAAGTCTTTGAAGAGCGAAGATATCAGACTTATCACTCAGTGATGAATCTTCATTATTTAATGCCCCAATACCTTCGTCAAGAAGACGAGCTTGTTCGTGACTAATTTGAACAACAGCTTCTCTACATACTTCTTTGATATCAGATCCAGTGTAGCCTTCGAGTCGTTCGGCTATCAAGGTGAGATTTACAGAGGGATCAAGTCTATTTTCGGCAAGAGTTACCTCTAGAATTTCTTTTCTTGTCACAAGATCAGGTAAGTCGACAAGGATACGTCTTGGAAATCTACGCAAGACTGCTTCGTCAAGATCAAAAGGTCGATTTGTTGAACCGATGACAACTACTCGGTTGGACCCAGCTTCTCCTTTTCCATTGGTACCTGAATTTAAACCATCCCATTCACTCATAAGCGTTGTTTTGACGCTTGTGAGTGTGCCATGCGCAGAATCATCTGCACTTCCTTCTCTACTAGAAAGAATCGAATCTACCTCGTCAATGAAAATAACACAAGGCGCTAATCTGCGTGCTAGTGTGAAAACAGCTTTAGCGTTTTTCTCCGATTCACCAAGCCACTTGTTTTCGACGCACGAAGCATCGATGCTTAAAAATGTAGCGCCACCCTCGGTAGCTACTGCTTTAGCGAGCATTGTTTTTCCAGTTCCAGGGGGTCCGAACAATAAAACACCTTTCACCGCTTCACGAGCGATGCCTTCACTGTATAAATGTGGATATTTCAAAGGATATGTGATACTTTGTCTCAAAAGCTCTTTCACGTCTGCAAGGCCTCCAATCATATCATAATTGACTCCAATGTCTTGAGGGGAGACTACTTGTGAGACTAAAGCTCTTTCATGTTTATCTTGAGCAAGTTCCGTTATCTCCTCTCTTGTTCGATGAGTAACGGTATGAGAATCGCCAACAATAGATGCCCCGCTAGATGACGGGCTTATGTGACATATTGTGGATATAGCTCTTTCTATACTTTTCGGATGAAGCTTCTGTTCATAAAAGAATTTTGTATCGGAAACATTGGAGACTCGACCGATTGTATCTTGGGACGTTCTATCAGCAAGAAGCAGTTGTTCAAGTGAAGAGTCAAGTGAAGATTTGTAAATAGTGTGGTTCTTTTGAGTTCTTGCAGCTTCAGTTTCAATGGCACAAGTAATCACATCGTCAATGTCTTCACTGATGTCTTTCACACTCAGCATTTGTCGCAGAGAAGAGCCTAACCCAGAAGTGCCAACGTTCATGTCAATAGTCAAATTACGATCATCGAGCTCACTATTTAGTGCTCTTCTATTTTTTCTGAATATGATAGCACCCTTTTCACGGAGGGCCCATCCATCCCAGGCCCGAGAACGTACTGGATCTGAAGGTGAACCCAAAGGAACTGGTTTACAGAGTGCCTGCAAACGCGATAGATGTTTTTGAATTCGCTCGGCAGTAGAATGTTCACCCGTCTTACTGTCGGGTGTCTTTTTCTTAGCCTCGTGTTCTTTTATCATGGCTGTTGCTGCAGCAACTGCCGCTATGCGGGCCTGCTTATCACGTGTACGCAATTGAACCGATGCAGCCTTGTTAAGAGCATCCGCAATTTCAGGATTCAGGGAATCATCTTCAACACGATCATTATCTCCGTCGTCGTCATCTAAATCAATGGTGGATTCTTCATCTTCGTTATCTGATAAATTTTCAATAACGGTCTCTGCTTGGGGCTTGCTATCATTTGACGTTGATGAGGATAAAATTTTATTTAGCCAGCCACTTACACCAGAATTATTATTCTTCGCTTGACCTATCTGCTTTTTGGATGTTCTCTTGCTAGATTGCTGCTTTGGGCGTTGTCCTGGCATTAGACCACGATTTGGATGGTCAGGTGGAGGTGGCACATACACAGAGAGCATTACTCCTTGGCATCGAGGGTCAACGAGAGCTGGTGCGGCACGAGCAAGATTTTCAGCTATACCTCGTCTCAAACTATCATTTGATAATATTGTAGCATAGATTTTGGCCATTTTAGGAGACATTATACCGTCTTTATCGTCAGCATCCCCATTTCCAATATCGTTTAAGCGCTGCATAACATCAGTTACAGCATTCTCTATTGCCCTTTGTATGATTTCAGGCGGTGGGGCTACCATGCCATTGAACGGTCCATTTGATTTAGATCCCGAACTTCCTTCTGGACTTGTCATCTCAATAGCTGCATGAAAGAACTGAGGGGGTAAAGGCACGCCGTTGGTTCTATTGTTCAGTTCGTGTTGTTCCAAAGCCTCTTTCCACCTCAACATTTCTGTCTCGAACTTTTGTTGAACCTCTTCACTATCACCATCTTCCTGTGATTGAATAAAATTTTCTCTCGCTTGCATAGCTAACATTTGTGGGAAAAGATTGCCTGCTTGTGGAGGAGCTATTGCACCCATGATGCTGGGAGTTCCATCTTTCTCCACAGTCCGAGCAAGAAATATATTAAAACGTCTAGAGCCTTCGGGGTCATTCACACCAGATGCATTGATGTTCTGCTGATTAAAACCAAATAAACCATTATTCAGCGACCCAGGAGGAGAATGGAAGGGCATAGTACCGGATGGCGGAACATTTGACATTCCTGCAAAAGGATTGAGCTGAGGAGTTTGATTATTTGGAAAAAAGGGAGAGAATGGTGAATTATTCGACTGGGATGTCATCATAGATGAAGGTGGTTGTACTGCTTTGGGTCTATGAAAGTGAGTTTTGGAACTTCTACTCGAAGGAAGACTGACAGTCGTGGCGTCAATTCCTTTACCTAGCATTAACATGTGAATACTTCCTTCGTTGAGGCATTCCCTTGCTAAATAATCTACTGCACTCTTCGATTTGAGCAAATTTGGAGAGGAATCAGTTCGAATGAATAAAACAAGTGGTAAAGGAGCACGGGTCTTTGCACTTTCTGAGTGTAAAATCTCAGTCCATGTCTTTTCGTCGGATCGCATGAATTTCATACTCTCAATAGCCAATTGATCGTGAGGATCGTCCAGTCCTAAAGCAATATCCCTTTCCATCCTGGAGCTTATCTTTCCAATAAAGGACGGATGGAATTTCCCCTCATTAGCAAGCCGTATTAAATGACCAATTAAGCTTACATTTCTCAACTCACTCGAATTCGGGTTGAATCCCAAACTTTCATGTTGTACAAGTGTCTGTCTTACACCTTCCAGTCCAATATCATCCAATAATACCAAACCGCAGTTAAGAGAGTGAGCAAAAGCCATTGCAACTGTTTCTTGCATGGCTAATGTGCATTCAATCGGCTCTTTGTCTTCATCTTCGTCATCTTCATAGTGTGGAGACGAAGACTCCTTCTCTTCCATTGTTTCATATAAACGAATCCCTCTCTGGTACCAATCTCCGTCCATATGCCTCCTCCAATCTGGTTGACAAGCTAAGCTTAGTGAGCCCTTAATGGACCTAACTGTGTGTTGGTCCAAATACTTTCTCTTCGCAATAGGAGTATTTGCTAGCTCCAGCAAAAGTGATTCGTATAAAACTCTTCGATCAAGTCTGCGTCGTGATGCAATATCAATTTGTTGTTTATCTATCTTCTCGATGATTGATTCAGGAGGTGGTGGGTAAAGCAGTGGGTGAAATGCATCGATAAGTGCATTATCTAATGGAGAAAGGAATGGTTCTTCTGAAGTGGTCTCAACAAGATCATTTCTTGTTTCATCATCTTCCACTTTATGTTCGAAATATTCAACATTCATGTTTGTCTCGCCATCCTCAACATCCGAAGATACTTCCTCTGCAGAAATTAAAACAGATGATGTCTGAATGCTTGGTGTAGACGAGGTAAGTTCTGGATCTTCAGGATCGTCACTATCGTCATCACCGTCCGAGTCACTAGGATCTCCCACTGCATTTTCTTTCTTTTTCAATTTTACTTCTGCTTCGTTATTTTCGTCGTCATCGTCATCTGATAAGTCGATGGGTTCATGCGCTGCTTTATCTCGAGCTGAAACTTGATCGACATAATTTTGAATCGCATTCGACGATTTATTCGCATTCGTGTCAGCTGTTCCTGTATTATCAGTGTTTTGAACACCTCCACGTAAGCTAAACAATGAATGGCTGCGAAACGATGTGGAAACCGATGCAACAGCTAACAGTACTGTTATAGGAAACTTCATGACAAGTAAATGTGATTGGTTTTATTGAATCTTCTATCGTCTACCATCCAACAAATAGATTGCGTAGAGTTTCTTTGTGTGCTCAACAACGCGTGGATGATGGAAAAACTTCGAAACGGTTCGTTTTATGCGCGCAAAATTTGTGCTCACAAAACCAACTACAGAAGGTTACAAGAATGGCTTCAAAAGTATACAATACAAATATTAGATAGAATAATACCATCACATAGTATACGCATCACACTGAGGTAGTACAACATGGATTAAAAAAGTAACTGATCTTTCATAATCTTACGATTGATTCAATTTATTTCAAATATTATTTCGAGTGCTACAAGTACTTCTGGAACTAAAGGTATCTCGACTACTAAATGTACAGCAACTGAGCGTTCGAGAATGCTTATGCATTTCTCTCATTCGAATTGCAACGTCCAATGAAAATTGGAGCCATAATGCTGCTGTATTCTGTTCAAATGGAACAGTCTGGGATAAGTCTGCGAACCATTTATCTTCGCAAGGATCTGTTGGATGTATAGCAAATAATTTGTGTCGCTGCTTTCTAAACTCTGTTATTGATAAAACTTCAGAACAACTGTCATCGCAAAACATGCTCTTGTTGAGATTCACAGGTAATATTGCACATTTGACGATATCTGCATTATCTCTGATCATGACATATTTTCCATGTTGATTTGACAATGACGAGATATTTACACGGAAATCACTCCTCAGCTTCAAAACTTTCTTATTGAGGATTTCGCTATGATTTTCATAACTCATCTTGGACGCATATACATGTAACTTTCCAGATTGCAGTACGATATATCTCAAATCTTTCCTTTGAATATTCTTTTCATCTTCTAATAAAGCATCTATAAGTCTAGTGCCTTTCGAAAATGCCACCCAACCCTCTAAGATTGTGTCTTTTACCTTGTAATCCATTTCTTTCCGAAAACCATCAGACACTGGTAAATACTGACCTTTATGGCACTTCAAATTCATCGGTGAATTTTCTTGTTTTGATGCAACAGGATAACCATCTGACTTGACTCCAAATAAATCAGTTGATATAGAGTAATTTGTGAAATCAAATGCTTCGTTTTTTCGATGAATTGGACTGCATTGAGAATCATCTTCAACGGCGACATCAACTTGGCTAAGTCGATTCCTGAAACATGGTCGTAACTCCTCATCGTCATCCAATGGACTAATATCATCATCATCTTGTATTCCAAGTCGATTTTTCTTTTTCACCGTCTTTATAGTTTTTGGAATTACCAATTTCGGTGTTGGAGACGTTTCCAAGCTCAATTCCTTCGAGTCGAAAATTTTGACAAGACTTTCGGCTGTGAAGGTATTGCATCCGATGGAAATATTCCTACGGTGTCGTGTTCCATTTGTTTGCATCGTATTTGAAGGTGATAAACTAGTTGATGTTCCTGCCGTAGTATTTCGAACGAGTGCAGGTTGTTTCAATGACGGTCTTGGTATTGTTCTTACTCCTTGACTTTGAATTCCATTTTCTTTGGTATCGTCGCAGTTTAAGTATCCTTCAATTATATTTCTCTACCCAAATGATTTGAAGTAATTAAATTAGAGATTAGTTCGATGACATTGGTAACATTTCCAAAAGACATTGCACTTACCTCAACGGATTCCATGGAATCTATTTCAGAATCTAAACATCTCGAAGGATCTACGATTGGAGATTTGACAAAAATAACATCGTTGTTTTTATCTTCGTCTGATTCATCAAAGTTCAATGTTGATTTCACTCTTTGAATACACCGATTTTTCATATCTACTCTGGTTGCTCCAAAGTCTTTCTCGATGTCAAAGTTCTTAGCGGGAGAGCGATATACGTAATAATCTTTCTTTCCATCAAATCCAGAATAATATAAATGTTTGTCGTTTAATCGTTCTTGATCAAGGTTGGCATGATACACATTAAGCTCTCCATCACGATTCATTTCAGTCTCGTTAACGATGTAAAAGTTCTTTGCCGGTACATTACCATTTGGCACCGTGTTCTTTCGTTTCTCAGTTTTCATTCCATCGATAATGTCATAATCATTTTGTACCGGGGAATTATAAAAGGATGCATTATATGAGTGATCGAATGGATGCATATGATTGTAATACTGTTTCATATCCAAAGGTGTATCAGGGTTTCGACATGAATCGGTCCAAGTTGAACAAAAGTTTGTGTTATCGATACTCTTTCCTCGCCAATTCATGAGATGATTCCATATTGAGGAGAAATCAAAAGAATTGGGTTTTAAAATCGTTTCTACTCCAGATGGAGAATAAAGATCACTTAGATCAGAAGAGCATTGCAAATGAACCGACATGTCATGTATGTGACTATCTGGACTTGATTTGGTTGTAGATGCTAATCCAAGATGCACATGATATGATCCATCATGAGATTGATCGAAACTCTGAAGGGAATCTTGCTGATATAAAGGTTGGATATGTGGGAGTGAGTTCATGTGTTTTCGATTCACATTTTTATTCTTTGGGTGATGGCACGATCTTTCGTTCATGCTCTGATCATCAAATGTTACTGAAGAAGCCTGACTTTTGGCATCCAGGTATCTTTCTTCTGATATTGTACTATCGCATGCATCATAAAATACTGTCGATCCATCATGACTAGGTTCACGTTTACATAATATATTGCGTCGTTTGTCATCCTTGAAATAAGTTGTTGTTGTATGTATTTTCATGTCTCTACTTTGAGGTTCTTCAAAAGAACATGACGACGATTCAATCGATGTCATGGTCGTACTTGCAACTGAATCAAAAGATAATCGACTTATTTTTTCGCGGTATACAGGGGAATTGATGGTAGAGAAAAAGGATTGGTCTGTGCTTCGTTTGTTTTCACGTCGTTCCAAATATCGTGTTGGCGTGGAACAGTCACTATCAAAGTCATTTTCACCCGTTGATATCATCGGTAACTTATGTGTTGTTCAATTTTCTATTGACAGCAATAAATAAAGTTATATGTAGAGCGATGATATAGTGTGGAACTACTTAGTGCTATGGAGAAGTGAGTGTCAATCTCTTTGGACTTGTGAGCATCGCTAAAACGGAACACGAAATGTTTTTAGAGAAACACGAATGAGCAGTCATTCCATCCTCGTTGAAATGTACGTACGTACTATTTTTAATAAGAAAGGGGTGGTGCATTTTTGTTTGCCCCCGCGATCCAAAAAAGGCTCCCTTCAACGTGCCTGACGTAAAGCAAGGATCGCAACCGAGCGAAACGAGTAGCTGTAATCGCCCTAACTCTCCGTTCTGCTCTTCTTGAAAGCAACTTTACATACATCAAGCCTAATTACATTCTGAAAATGGTCAAGATCGCTGCTCTCTCCATGGCTGCCCTCTTTGGGTCTGCTTCTGCATTTGCTCCTGTTGCCAAGGTAGGTCTAACAGACGGAAATGATGACGTAGACATTATTAGCGCATACTTGGAAAACTGATGGTTCAGCAGTGGAAACTTTGGTCTTCGATCGAGACAAATGATGCAATCATGCTCTGTTTTCCACTCCTGGCTGATATAAAGGTTAAAGTCGAAAAGAGGAAGTATCATGTTTAGGAACATGAGATTTCCAATGTGTAGGCATGACTTACTTAACTTCTGCTGCCTCTGGGAAGGATCCTTCCTTGGACAAGAAAAATGAAACGAAGAAGAGGATGAATATGTCATGGAAAATCTTATATTTCAGAAGAGGAAGCTTCTTTCCTTCTTTTTATCGAGTTAATGCAGTGGACCAATAGACTTTGCAGCTTTTAATTGTGGAATAGTTCTTGATCCAGAACTCCAAGACCGTCATCTCAATTTTGTCTACGTTACATTTGATTTATGATAATCAATCAGGATCTCTTGAAATATGATTTGGCATGTTATCTTAATGATGTCTAACAATTCTTCATCAATATCTTTTTACAGTCGGCTACCTCTACTTCTCTCAATGCCGAGATGTCCAAGTCCCTTCCTTTCATCAAGGCCCCTGCCAACACTGCTGGATATGTAGGAGATGTTGGATTCGATCCCCTTGGATTCTCTGATTACTTCGACATGAAGTGGCTTCGTGAGTCCGAGATTAAGCACGGACGCTCTGCCATGCTTGCTTCTCTTGGATTCGTTGTTCAGCAATTCATCACTATCCCTGGATACACCCACGTAGATGATTCTAACCTTGCTCCTTCTGCTGTTGGAGTATCAGCTATGCTTCAAATCGTTTTGTGGATGGGAGTTCTTGAATTCTGGACCAACAAGGGAAATGTAACCATGGAAAACATGTTCAGCGACCCTGCACGTGTTCCTGGAGAACTTGGATTTGACCCCATGGGACTTTCTGTTGGCAAATCTCAGGAAGAAAAGGACAAGTTGGCTTTGCAAGAAATTAAGAATGGACGTCTTGCCATGTTGGCCATTGGAGGAATGATCCACCACAACTGGATCACAGGAGATGCTCTTTTCTAAAGAAGTTTTGTATGAATCATGAAATTTCTCTATGAGGATTGTAGTTGAAGATTCCAGATCATCGTTTATAAACTACAATGGCGGCGGATGGCAGTCAGTACCATATACTTATCGTTGTGGAAGGGACCTGCCTTGATTTGAATTTAGTCTGCGTTGACGAGTAATAGGCTAATGTAAAAACTTAGATACTTGTCAATTTTTTAGCATAATTTTGAATTACTTTTGTTAATACGCAGCGTTATTTGCATCATCGGTCAGCTCATAAGGGTCTTCTACGACGCACTCAATGATTTCAGGAATCCTTCCTTGAAGATATTTTTCAACACGATCTAAGACAGTGGTCCTCTGATGCCAGAATCGACCTGAAATGTCAAAATGTTAGAAAGATAGACTTCGTCTTCGACATTATTTGTAAATGGTACTTACCACTGAGCTTTAGAACCACGGCGGGCCCATCCAACTCAACAAAGTCAACTGCCCCTGTGATTCCAACACCGCGATTCTCAGCAGAGTATCCAAACATTGTTCCGATCTCTTCTCTACACGCTTGGAGCACTCCTTCCACATTTTCATCAGATAACGGAAGCACACTTCCTTGAGGTAGGAATATAGGATCTCCGTCCCAACTTAGCTCAGGAGCTGGTATAGTGCTCCCAATTTCAGCTTTATATTCCTGAGGGTCATTCTCGTCAGCGAAACCTTTCATTTTACCAGGAGGACCTAAATCGTCGTCTATATCATCATCCAATGCCTTGAAGTCTCCCCATTCAGATACGCTCAATTCACTGGAAACTATTCGACTATTCCTCATTATTAAGGGACTGAATCCGTTAACTCTTGTCAAAAAGAATATAAGTGGGAAAAGATACATGTTGATAGTTCAATATTGCTTTCTATGGGTATTTCTGTTCGATGCAATTCGTAGTTCGTACTTCGTCGTCTAAAAAACAAAGAAAAACTCAAAAAATGTAAGATCCTGTATCCCCCAGATTGACATGGATTGTATCGAAAGTCATCAAAAAATGTCATTTATGAAAGCAGAGATTCTATTGCTACTGCGAATGATCGTAAGGCACCAGGAAAGAAGAAAAAGAAATAAGCCTACTACTAATAATCGCAATGCTTCAGAGAAACAGAATTTATAGATTAATTCGACAAAACTGTGAACTATTTGTTCAAATTTTACCCTTTACCATTTAGTTTAGATTGTCAGTGATGCATGCTACTTAGTATAGGTATCGTTTTCGAAGGGGCGTGCCCACATGTTCCCACCCTTTTACATTGTGCTATTTGGTAAATCTACAAGGAAGTCAAAAATGTCTGTTCTTTGAATAGCTTCGCGAATATCTTCTTTTTGCAATGTCCTTCTTTTGTTATTCTCACTGTAACTCCAGCTTCTTAGTGTTAGCTCCAAAATGAACATTTCACAAGCTTTGGCAAATAATACAGGTGCTTCTGCTGAAATCATACGAACATCTTCATCACTTTTCATAATACGTTTAATCCTTGCCAGCGGTAAGTCGTTATGATTCTTAAAGTCTTGTTCTGTCTGCGGGATCGCAGTTCCTAGTTCCCTCATTTGTTGAAGTTGTTCTGTCCAAAAATTATTCAACGTATTTGAAAGTTTTTCAAGAAAAACGGGCGAAGTAGAAGATGCAACGGGTTCATCATTTAACAAGGAAGTAGAAAGAGCGATATTCGAAGGAGTAGAAGCTACAGAAGTCACAAGCTTTGGAGGAACTGCGGTGCGATTCACTGCAGCCCCAGATAAAGCAACACTCTTCTGGCCAGTAGCATCAACTGCAGAATTTTGTTTGCGAAATTCAGCTTGTAACTCTGCCATTTCCACTTGCATTGACTTTTCCAAGTTTGCAAGTTCTTGTTTGTGACGATCTATCATAGTCTTAATTTGAGATTCCTGTTCACTCTGTGTTTCCTGAGATGGAGCAGCTGCTAAATTGGCTTGTTGAAATTGTGATCGAAGATTTATGAGTTGACTTTCGTGTTTTTGGATCATCTCCTTCTTTGTCGAATCATGGCGAGATGATAAGTTTGTTTGCTGAGCGAGCTGATTTGGTGTCAGTGTACTGACACTTTCAGTTGATGACATTGCATTTGTTGTTGCAGGCTTTGATGCTGTAGATACTGCTGGTTTGGTTGCCCCTTTAGCACTTCCATCTCCTTTGTAGATACCAGCAGCAATCTGCGCCTGAGTATGAGCATGAACAAGAGCCTGTGCTTGAAGTGTAATCTGATGCTGAATCTGAGCTTGAGTGGGTTGAATGGGCTTCCCATCTTTGTCAGTCGTTGGTCCACCACTTGCCAACAGAGCTGTCTGAGGTCTAAGAATAGAAGCATACATAATATTCATGATGAGTATCACGTTTATGTGTACTACTATATATATAGTATAAATATACTATTTATATATATATATATAATGATTGTTACTCACCTTGCATGGACAATCGCCTGAGCCTGTATCTGTGACAATGCTGAGACTTGCTGGGCATTCATAGGAACAAGACCATCTCCGCGTGACTTGGCAGCAGAAACGACAGCTTGTGCCTGTGCTGCTGCTTGTACCATAGCCTATATAGAACAATAAAATATGCTGTCAGATAAATCCATAGATATTGTAAAACGGGTTGTTATGAAGTGCACAAGATATTGTAAAACGGGTTGTTATGAAGTGCACAAGATATTGTAAAACGGGTTGTTATGAAGTGCACAAGATATTGTAAAACGGGTTGTTATGAAGTGCACAAGATATTGTAAAACGGGTTGTTATGAAGTGCACATACCTGTGCTTGGGCTTGAATTTGTTCTGGCGTGATATTTGCCTGTTGCCCCCTAGCAGCAGCAGCTTGAAGCTGCGCTTGCAGCTGTTGCTGCAATTGCGCTTGTATTTGTTGTTGAAGCGCTCCCGTTGCTGGGTTAGGTTTCTTAATAGGAACAGCGGTAGCTGCAGCAACTGCTGGTGCCGCTGCTGCAGCCACTGGCGCGGTTTCGTTGTCCTCCGTTTTGACACGTTTCGTTACGGGCTCTTCTACTACTTGGTCTGTCATTTCTATCGATATAAGTATGAATGAAAACGAATTGGATTTCTCAACTTTCAAAATATTTCAAAAGGAAACTAATGATGTTTAAGAAGAATTAGCGCGGGTTCTTTTTGTGCCAGAATTACTGTGAAGCCGCCAAGTGGAAGCAGGAGACCGCCGGTATGTGGTTTGACTCTTGAGTGCGCTTTTGGATGGTGGGGGATGAATGAATGAATCTCCGAAACGGGACTGAAATCGAAAAAATTAGAGTGAACTTTATAAGGAAACTGAACATACTAATCTTGCACGACAACTACAAACAACATGTGACAAGTGACAAGTGACAACTCACAAGAGAACATCAACTATCACTTGTGTCAATAATACAGTCAACTTTCAATCTGATAGTCTCTTGAACCCACGTTCTATAAAGTACAGAGAATAAAAACAATTTATGCTTGAAATCAGCATGGTGTAAAGCAACAATGGCCCTCTATCTAGTGTGAAACTCTAACTATCGATATATCGTTGTACAAGACTATCTATCTAATTATTGAGAAAAAATTGAGTCATGAACGACATGACTCACTCGATCAAAGCACCTCGAGGAGCTCTAGCTATGATTGTCGACTCTACTCATGAAACGAAACTGAATGACCAGGGTTCAACGCGATCAGGAGACACGCTTTGCTACATACCACACGATCCTACAGCGCAAAGAATAAGGAGCAAAAGGCGTCCATCAAGATATGAAGATGGAATTGAAACTCCACCAATCTACTCTCATTCAAAGATTTATCATCCCTGTAATGGAGAATTTACTCTAGTGTACTTTTGTGATTTGGAATGTAGAAATACCTTACGATTTACGAGTATCCTTGGAAGATTCCTTCGGGATGTTATTAAGATGGATACATATATGAATTCTCTACAGCTCATTTGTATAACGAACAATGAAACATGTTCCACAAGAAATGACTATTTGAACCATTCGATTTTCAGTCATTTAGCTTCTGAGACAGAATATTGGATCATGCCTTTTCAACACACGAATCGTCTTGCGTTGATACGGTACGTGAAGCTGTCAGTTTTTTTTTTCACAATTAATATTGAATATTATTCTCATTACACACTGTCTGGTATAATATTAAATTTATTTACCACTTGCCGTCCATTCATAGAATGATTTCTGCATCGAAAGTTCCATCACTTTTTGTTATAAACAATCATACAGGTAGAATAGTCACCGATTTAGGTATGGAAGCTGTTGAATGCTGTGTTAATGTAAAAGAAACTCTTGAATGTTGGAGAAGCAATTCATCAGGAATAGGAATTGGAACTCGACTTCTATCCCAGTGTGTTTTGATGTAAATATACGATGCATTTGATAAAAGAATAAAGTGAATGAATCCAATCACCATGCAGAACATAAATTTGCATCCATAACGCGTTCAGATCGATGTTTTTGAATTGCGTGATTAAGGCTATGTTTGTTTCATTGTGTATCTATTATCTATCTATCTACCATACACCATACGTCATACTTCCAATGATTTGATAATCTTTGAAATGATTTTTCATCTAAACTTGAAGTACTAACCCTAACTTCTTTGAAGCAGAACACAAAAAGTTTGTGGGGCCGTCGGCACTTCTTGCTTCTTGCAACCGTCTGCGCACTTTTTACTTTTTTTAGATTCTCATAAATCATAATTGAAAAAAGAATGATCCATTCATCTGCTTCCACCATTCTTCGCCATGCAGCTACTGCTGGATCTCGTCGCTCCATGTCTGCCATTACTGGTGTGAAGGGACGTGAAATCATTGATAGCAGAGGCAATCCAACAGTGGAAGTTGATATTACTACCAAAGATGGTACTTTCACTGCTTCCGTACCTTCTGGTGCATCCACTGGTATCTATGAAGCCGTTGAGCTTCGTGACGGAGGATCACGTTATATGGGAAAGGGAGTCCTTAAGGCAGTTGAAAACGTAAATACAGCTCTTGCTAGTGCTGTCATGGGGTTGGATGCCGCTGATCAGAGAGCAGTGGACGATGCCATGCTTAAGGCTGATGGAACTGCCAACAAAGGAAATCTTGGAGCAAATGCCATTCTTGGAGGTATGTTGATGAATGATTTATGTTCGCTGCAGTCCGTCTGATTTGCCCATTTATCGCTGTTGTATACTCAATATACTTATTTATACTACAATCATAGTTTCTCTTGCTGCATCTAAGGCGGGAGCCGCAGCCAAGGGAGTACCTCTATGGAAGCATTATGCTGACATTGCTGGAAATCCCACTCCAGATACGCTTCCTGTGCCATGCTTCAATGTTATCAATGGAGGAGAGCATGCAGGAAACAAACTTGCCTTCCAAGAGTTCTTCATTGTACCAACTGGAGCAGAAACCTTTAGTGAATCTATGGTCATTGGATGTGAAATTTTCCACAATTTGAAGAAGGTAATTAAGGGAAAATTCGGTGGTGATGCTACTTTGATTGGTGATGAAGGAGGATTTGCTCCTCCTTGTGATGTTGAGTCTGGACTTGCCATGCTTATGGAAGCTACCGAGGCTGCCGGATACCTTGATAAGGTGTCTGTTGGACTTGATGTCGCTGCCTCTGAATTCAAGGTAAAGGATAAGAACCAATATGACCTTGATTTTAAGTCTCCTGCTGGAGAAAAGGATTCATCTCTTCTTCTATCAGGGGATGAGCTTATTGCTTTCTACAAAGACATGATTTCCAAATATCCTATCGTAACCATTGAAGATCCCTTTGACCAAGATGATTGGAGTAACTGGACTAAGTTTTGCCAGGATATTGGAAAAGATGTACAGGTTGTTGGAGATGATCTTACAGTCACCAACCCTATCAAGATTAAGGAGGCCGTTGGAAAGGGCGCTGCCAACTGTCTTCTCTTGAAGGTGAACCAGATCGGATCAATTTCAGAATCTATTGATGCAGTCAAACTTTCCAAACAAAACGGATGGGGAGTAATGACTAGTCACCGCAGTGGAGAGACAGAGGACTCTTACATTGCAGATTTGGCTGTCGGTCTTTGCACTGGACAGATTAAGACCGGTGCTCCTTGTCGTGGAGAGCGTACCGCCAAGTACAACCAGCTTCTTCGTATTGAGGCTGAACTTGGAGCTGCTGCCAAATATCCCGGTATGGGATTCCGCAAGCCTGGTTGGATG
>Ga0213868_10000952_pt1 | contig 28126 bp, 27 predicted proteins | sample PICome_9_FD_160087 | JGI IMG/M metagenome (GOLD analysis project Ga0213868, IMG submission 160087) | Coastal seawater microbial communities near Pivers Island, North Carolina, United States - PICO127 | ecosystem: Environmental > Aquatic > Marine > Coastal | place: USA: North Carolina... | reverse complement strand
CAACATTCTTGAAGCCTATCTCATTTCCAAAGGTATCGCGAAAGAAGATATCTTTGTGAACTACACCCCGTTTGGCCATTCAGATTGGTCCAAGATTGTGGGCGATGTGGTGGCACTTGGCGCTGATGGTAAAAAAGTTGGCGTGATTTCCACAATCAACGGCGATGCCAATATCGGTTTTTACAAAGAATTGGCGGCAGCAGGTGTCACGGCGGATAAACTGCCCGTGGTTGCCTTCTCGGTTGGCGAAGAGGAACTGTCGGGCCTTGATACGTCAAACCTCGTAGGGCATCTGGCAGCCTGGAACTACTTTATGTCGGCAGAATCACCTGAAAACGCTGCCTTTATTGCCCAGTGGAAAGCGTTCATCAAAGACGATGCACGCGTCACCAATGACCCGATGGAAGCGCATTACATCGGCTTTAACATGTGGGTGAATGCGGTCACCGCTGCTGGCACAACTGATGTAGATGCCGTGTCAGCTGCGATGATCGGGCAGACATTCCCGAACCTGACGGGCGGTATGTCGGAAATGCTGCCCAACCATCACCTAACCAAACCTGTGCTGATCGGTGAAATTCGCGCTGATGGCCAGTTCGACATCATCAGCCAGACCGAGCCTGTCGCAGGCGATGCCTGGACCGATTTCTTGCCGGAATCGGCTGTGCTTGAGGCGGATTGGAAAGACCTGAAATGCGGGATGTATAACACCGAAACCAAAACCTGCGTTCAGCTGACGTCTAATTATTGATGCCTTTGCGGGGGGCAAATGCGCCCCCCGCACCACACGCGATTTGGAAAAAAACATGCGTCATGCCTTTCGTTTTCTGGCCATCGGGTTTTGTTTGCTTTGGGTTGGGTTTGCCCAAGCCCAAGTCGCTCAAGAGATATTGCAGTCTAACAGCGCGCTAGTCGAAAAGGCCTCGCGCCAAACGATAGGCCCCGTGATTGATGCGCTTGCAAACAGCGGTGATCCCGCGGCGGCGGTGATCCTTGGAGCTTGGGCCTCCAAGGGCTTGGGGTTGCGTAAATCTGATGGTCGCTTTGTGCTGATTGCGCCCAATGCCACGGGCTATGCGTTGCGTGATTTGAACAGCAATGATGTTGGAACGGCGACAAGTGCAGAGGTGACCGAGCTGAAACCCAATGCGGGCGTGCGGGGTTTGATCGCCACGGCCTTGGTTCAGTTTAACCTTTCGGACCCTGATCGTGCAAAGCGCGTCGATGCCCTTGCCTCGATAGCCACTGACCCGACCGAAGCAGGCTTGCAACCCTTGCGCGCCTCCATCGCGTCCGAGCAAGACGCAGAGCTTTTGGTCCAAAAACAACGCCTAGAGCGCCTTTTGACCTTGCGGTTTGATCCAGACAGCGCGACCCGCGTAGCTGCGATTGAAAGCTTTGGCACAGGCCTTGGCCTTGACTTGCGCGGTGCCCTGAACCCTTTGCTTGCGACGCGGCGTGTGGCCGTTGCCGGGGATCTGCCCCCTGATGCCAACGTCGCCCAAGAATTGGTTCCCGGCAAAACGCTTTCAATTGTCGAGGCCTATGACCTACTGCAATCAGCGAACCTTGCGCCCGCCTTGCTGACCCTTGCCGACCAGCGCGCGGCTTTGATTGCAAACCTTGAAAACGGCGTTGTGGGCGGTGTGGCCCTTGCCGACCTGAACAGCCAAGCCGCGCGTGACCGTGCCTACACCGCTCTTGAAAACGCGGGGAAGGTATCGCTTGCGACCACCGAGGATGAGGTGACAAGCGCCTTAGCAAACTATCGCTTTGTTGACGTCTACCTAGAGGTCGACCCAGCCGTTACACAGGCCGCGAGCACCGCACTGGCGGCCATCTCGCAGCATGTCAGTGTGATGCAAGCGGCCGATCTAGCACTGGACGGGCTTTCGCTGGCCTCGATTTATTTCTTGGCGGCCATTGGGCTCGCTATCACATTTGGTGTCATGGGCGTCATCAACATGGCACATGGCGAGTTTATCACCATCGGTGCCTATACCGGGTTTGTGGTGCAACAATGGGTACCAAATTACACCGCGTCGATCCTGATCGCGCTGCCCCTGGCCTTTGCCGTGACCTTTGCGATTGGCGTGGCTATGGAGCGGTTGGTGATCCGGCATTTATACAAGCGACCGCTGGAAACGCTGCTTGCGACCTTTGGGATCTCCATCGCGCTGCAACAGATCCTGAAAAACGTGTTCGGCACACAGGCGCGCCCACTGACATCGCCTGCATGGCTGGATGGGGCATGGGTGCTTAATGATGTGGTCTCAATCAGCTATATCCGCATTGCGATTTTCGTATTGGCGCTAGTGTTCCTCACCTTCTTTTTGTGGCTGATGAAGCGCACGCGCTTGGGGCTAGAGGTGCGCGCCGTCACGCAGAACCCAACAATGGCGGCCAGCATGGGCATCAACCCAGACCGCATAAACATGCTTACCTTTGGCATCGGATCGGGCATTGCGGGCATCGCCGGTGTCGCGATTGGTCTGTTTGCCAAGGTCACGTCTGAATTGGGCACAGACTATATCGTGCAAAGTTTTATGACCGTGGTGGTTGGCGGTGTCGGCAACATCTTCGGCGCTTTGGCGGGGGCTGTGATGATTGGTGGACTGCAAAAATCAATTGAATGGCTGAACCCTTCGAACACGCTGGCCGCCCAAACCTATATGATATTGTTCATCATTTTGTTCATCCAATTCCGCCCGCGGGGCATTATCGCCCTCAAAGGCCGCGCGGCAGGGGATTGATATGAGCACGCAACGCCGCCCCCAATCACTGATCATTTTCTTGATCACCCTTCTGGTCTTTACCGTGGTCATTACCATCTTGTCCGAAGGCTATGGCACCGGCCATCTCTCGACTTCTTTTGTCAAAACCCTAGGCAAAACCTTGTGCCTTGCCTTGGCCGCCCTCGCGATGGATTTGATCTGGGGCTATGCGGGCCTCCTAAGCCTTGGCCACATGGCGTTTTTCGCGCTAGGTGGGTACATGATTGGCATGTGGCTGATGTATGCCCGTACGCGTGAGATTGTCGAGGCGGCGCTGTCGGGTGGTGGCCTGCCCGCGACACCGCAGGAATTGGAACAAGGCATCGCAAGCCAGATCTTTGGTGTGGTTGGCGGGTCGGACCTGCCCGTCATCTGGATCTTTGCACACAGCTTGCCATTACAACTCGCCTTGGTGGTTTTGGTGCCGGGGCTGCTGGCGCTGGTCTTTGGATGGCTGGCGTTTCGCGCGCGCGTGACGGGGGTTTACCTGTCCATCCTAACCCAAGCGATGACATTGGCGCTGGCGCTTTACCTCTTTCAAAACGATTCCGGCTTGCGCGGCAACAACGGTCTGTCTGGCCTGCAAAACATGCCGGGCTTGTCAAATGTGTCGCAAGACGCCCTGTCGATCTGGTTCTTTTGGGCCTCGGCGGCAGCCCTTGGGCTGGCTTATTTTCTGATCTCGTGGATCGTCTCTGGCAAGTTCGGCTCGGTGATCCGCGCGATCCGGGATGATGAGGCGCGTGTCCGGTTTCTGGGGTATTCGGTCGAGGGGTATAAGCTGTTCGTCTTTACCCTGACGGCGGTCATCATTGCCCTTGCGGGTGCGCTTTATTACCCACAAGCGGGGATCATCAACCCCGCAGAACTTGCCCCCACCGCGTCGATCTATCTTGCAGTTTGGGTCGCGATTGGAGGGCGAGGCAGGCTTTATGGTGCGGTCATCGGGGCGGCTGTTGTCTCGCTTTTATCCAGTTGGTTTACAGGCGGGCGAGCCCCGTCCATTCCCTTGGGGTTCGGCACGTTGGATTGGGTCGATTGGTGGCAAGTGCTCTTGGGCCTGACCTTTGTTCTGGTCACGCTGTTTGCACCAAAAGGCCTCGGCGGCCTGTTTGATGCGCTTTCAGGCCTGCGCAGCCCAGACCGGCGCGGCGCACCGCTTGGCCCCGATCAAGGCGCCTTGCAAGAACGTGAGGCCCAGAAATGACCGCACTTTTAGAAGTATCTGGCGTCACCGTCAGCTTTGATGGGTTTCGCGCTATCAACAACCTGACCTTTACCATTGGGCCTGCCGAATTGCGCGCGATAATCGGGCCAAATGGCGCAGGCAAAAGTACGTTCATGGATATCGTCACCGGCAAAACCCGCCCTGACAGCGGGTCCGTCTTGTTCGGCGAGCTGTCACGATCACTTTTGAAACTGTCCGAGGCACAGATTGCCCGCGCAGGGATCGGCCGTAAATTCCAGCGCCCCACTGTGTTTGAGGATCAGTCTGTTGCCGAAAACCTGACCCTTGCGCTGCGGGCTGCGCGCAGCCCTTGGCGCGTGCTGCTCTGGAAAGCCAAATCACCAGACCGTGCGCGCGTGGCGGACTTGGCAGGACAAGTGGGCCTTTCCGATCATCTGGCGCGCAAATCGGGCGAGTTGAGCCATGGGCAAAAACAATGGTTGGAAATTGCTATGCTGCTGGCCCAAGAACCCCGCTTGCTGCTGGTCGATGAACCAGCAGCGGGCATGACCCCTGCCGAGCGCGACCGCACTACCGATATGTTGGTTGAGATTGCCAAAACCCGCGCGGTGGTGGTGGTGGAACATGATATGGAATTTGTGCGTCGGCTGAATTGCAAGGTCACAGTGCTGCACGAAGGGGCCGTGCTGGCCGAAGGCAGTTTGGACCATGTCACAAAGAACCAAGATGTCATTGATGTCTATCTCGGGCGCGGCGAGTAAGGAAACGTTATGATAAAAACCAAAGGTCTAACCCTGCATTACGGTGGCTCTAAAATCTTGCACGGCATTGATTTTGAAGCAAAACAAGGGGAGGTGACCTGCATCATGGGGACCAATGGTGTGGGCAAAACCAGCTTTCTCAAGGCGCTATCGGGCGCGCATCCGCGTTCGGGTGGTACAGTTGAAATGGCCGGTGAGACCTTGGGGATTTTGCGCCCCAATGACATGGCACATCGCGGCTTGGCGGTGGTGCCCCAGGGGCGCATGATATTTCCGCTGCTCACTGTGCGCGAAAACCTTGAAACCGCCTTTTCCGTGCTGCCCCAAAAGGCGCATAAAATTCCTGATGAAGTTTATGACCTTTTTCCCGTGCTGAAAGATATGCAAGATCGGCGCGGAGGCGATTTGTCGGGAGGGCAGCAACAACAGCTTGCGATTGGCCGTGCGATGATCATGCAGCCAAAGGTTTTGCTGCTGGATGAACCGACCGAGGGGATTCAACCCAACATCATCCAGCAAATCGGCCATGTGATTGAGCACCTTAAATCCAAGGGCAGCATCGCAATTGTGATGGTCGAACAGTATTTCGATTTTGCCTATACGCTTGCCGACCAGATCTATGTCCTGCGCCGCGGCGCAGTGGCGATAGGCGACCGCAAATCAGCCCTTGGGCGTGACTCTCTGCGTGCCGAGGTTTCTGTTTAACGCGACATCTGGTTCATTGCTGTGGATTTCATGCATGAAGGCCGCCGCTTGGCCGCTTTCCAACCCGAACCGACCGATTCCCATATACCCCAGCTTTTCACGGGTGAAACCCGCATTTCTTTGGTGGGCGGTTAAGCCGGGAAAGCCAGAAACAACAGTTTCAATCGGGCATTCCGGGAGCGGTGAAGTTGGGCTGCAACGGCTAAGCCTTGGCTGACGTTGGGCAGCGGCGGCCGAAGCTTGAGCATAAAGCACACAGGCACGCGTGACACCTTTGTTACCTTCCGTTACTGCACGCTCCTTTCCAAGGCATGGTACATGCGGTAGACCGCGCCGATGGAAAACCAAGCTGTTGTACTGACCCCGCAGGACAAGGCCGATCTTCAGGATCTGGTCGCCTGCCCAGTATGCGACACGCTGGCGCGCTATTCTTCTGTTCCGCAAGGCGGTCAAGGCCGCTGCGCACGCTGTCACCATGTTCTGATCATGCCACGCGAAAATGCGATGACGCGGATCGTGATGCTGGCCGTGACAGGCGCTATCTTGATGGTCAGTGCAGTCAGCTTTCCCTTTTTGACCATTGAAACCCATGGCCTGCGGCAGCAAGCCTCGGTTTTGGATACTATTCTGGCCTACTCGGATGGGCTGATGGTGCCGCTTTCGCTGGCGATGGCCGCTTTGATTGTGGTGTTGCCGCTGATGCGTCTGGCTGCCATTTTATACACTGTAGCCCCGATGGCGCTGTGGCATCATGCGGCGCGCGGGGCGGCGCAGGCGTTTCGTTTGGCGGAAACACTGAAGCCTTGGGCGATGGCCGAGGTGTTTATCGTGGGCGTCGCCGTGGCCTTGGTCAAGGTTGGGGGGCTCGCAACCCTGACAATTGGTCCTGCCTTTTGGGCCTTTGCTGCCTTGGTTCTCGTTACCGTCATGAATGACAACTTTATGAGTAGTTTGATCATATGGAAAACGCTGGAAGCGCGCGGACGTATCTGACCGCCCGTGACGCGGGTTTGATCAATTGCACGACATGCGGCAGGGTAAGCTCGGCCGATGAAACCGCATGTGCGCGCTGTGGTGCCGCGCTTGCCAGCCGCGACACCCAAAGCCTGCAAAAGGTTTGGGCATGGTGGATCGCGGGGATCATCGCCTTTGTCCCGGCCAATCTGTACCCCATGCTGAAAACCGCTACCTTAGGCACGGAAACTGAAAGCACGCTTTTGGGCGGGATTTTGGAATTGGTGCATCATGGATCGCTGGGCATTGCCGCCATTGTTTTCTTTGCCAGCATCGTTATTCCGGCCAGCAAATTTCTTGCCGTTGCCTATTTGGCCTTGAGCATTGGCAGACCAAGCCGGTTCACCGCCCATCGTCGCCACCAAATCTATAAGGTGGTTGAATTCGTTGGGCGCTGGTCGATGATCGACGTGTTTGTCGTTGCAATTTTGACCGCTCTGGTTCAGTTGGGCTCGGCGGCCAGCATCCATCCCGGAATTGCGGCTGTAAGCTTCGCCCTTTCCGTCGCTTTCACAATGCTCTCGGCCCAAAGCTTTGACGCAAGGCTGATATGGGACGCTGACAAGGAACCTCATACATGACACTTCGCAACGTTCCCGATATGGATGTGGTATCGGCAAAGCGGTCGCCTTGGCGCAACCTGTCGCTTGTGTGGCTGGTGCCTATCTTGGCGTTGATAGTGTCGATGGGGGTCGCGTGGCAAAGCTACAACAACAAAGGCACGTTGATCACCATTGTGTTCAAGGACGCGGCAGGGATAACGCCCAAGGATACAACCATCCGGTTTCGCGATGTTATTATCGGGGCGGTCGAGGAAGTGAGTTTTTCCAAAGACATGTCGAATGTCGTGATTTCGGCGCGGATCAACAAGGATGTCGCCGCAACACTCAGCCCAGATACGCTGTTTTGGGTAGTGCGCCCCGAAGTCAGCGCGCGGGGCATCAGCGGGCTGTCGACGGTTTTGTCGGGGGTCTATATTGATGCGGCTTGGATCCCGATTGAAGGGTCTACATCGCGCGACTTTAACGGCTTGTCGGAAACGCCGCTTATCCGGCCTGGCCATGAGGGCACGCGGATCAAGATCCGGTCCAAGAACGGGTCTAGCCTTACCCCCGGCGCGCCTGTGTTTTTTCGCGGGATGGAGGTGGGTCGCCTAGACACGCCGAAGCTGTCCGAGACGGCAGATAGCACCGATGTCGAGGCGTTTATCAACGCGCCCTACGACAAGTTTTTGACCACCGACACGCGGTTTTGGAACGTTTCGGGGTTCTCGGTCACTTTGGGGGCTGCTGGGCTGAATCTGAATGTGGCCAGTCTTGGGTCACTTTTGACCGGGGGTGTTGCGTTTGAAAACATCATCTCGGGCGGTGGGCCTGTGACCGACAAAACAATTTATCGGCTGTTCGCGGATGAGGGTGCGGCACGCGACAGCATCTTTACGCAGCTGAGCGCAAATGCGGTAAAGATGTCGGTTGTCTTTACTGAATCGGTCAGTGGATTGGCCTCAGGCGCGCCAGTTGAATTTCGTGGGCTGCGGATTGGTCAGGTAAGCGCGATTGGTGCGTTTGTCGTGAAAACCCCGTCGGGTAGCACAGTGAATATGCGGGCGGTGATCTCGATAGATCCGCAAACGCTGGGCTTGGATGCCAATGCGACGCCTGAAACCACGCGGGCGTTTCTTGATAACCTAATAGCGGATGGCGTGCGGGCGCGGCTGTCAACCACCAGCATTTTCAGTGCCGCGTTAAAGATTGAGTTGGCTGATGTCCCCAATCCGGCAACCGCGCGGATTGAAGATGACGCCGATGGAACGCCGATTATTCCAAGCGTTCCGTCTCAATTACCCGATTTCACCGCCACCGCCCAAGGTGTGCTGGAGCGTGTGAACAAACTGCCGATTGAAGATGTGATGACCCAAGCGATTTCGCTGATGGCCTCAATTGAAACCATCGCTTCGTCAAAAGGCACGCAACAGGCCCCTGCCGCGATTTTGGGGCTGATTGAGGACGCACGCGGTCTGATTGGCAAAGATGACACCCAAGCCTTGCCCGGCGAATTGCTGGCGGTCATCACCGATCTGCGCAGCATTGTATCAGAGCTGAAAGACCGTGGTTTGGTGGATCAACTCTCTAGCGCCTTGACCAGTTTGGACAAGGCTGCGGGTGATGTTGCAACCGCCTCGGGCGCGCTGCCAAAACTGGTTGAAGATTTGCGCGCCATTGCGACCAAAGTGAATGATTTGAAGGCAGAAGAGCTGATCGCTGCCGTGACGCGCGTGATGGACAGCGCCGATGCTTTGATCACCACAGACGGCGTCAAAAGTATTCCGCCAGCGCTTGCATCGGCTTTGACTGAGGTGCAGGCGGCGCTGCGCGATTTGCGCGATGGTGGCGCGGTTGAAAATACCAATGCGGCCCTTGCGTCGGCCCGCGAAGCGGCAGATGCCGTGGCGCTGGCGGCAAAATCCTTTCCGGGGATGACATCGCAACTGGACGCTGTAATCTCAAAAGCGGATGCGTTGATCGCATCTTATGGTGCAAAATCGACCTTTAGTTCCGAAACGCTGGATCTGTTGCGCGAGCTGAAAACGGCGGCACAATCCGTCTCAAAGCTGGCCCGCACGATTGAGCGCAACCCCAATTCCCTAATATTAGGACGCTGATGTGACCCAACGTATCCTTGCCCTTACCCTCGCCGCCGCATTACCCTTGATGTCTTGTGGCGATACAACTGCGCGTTTTCCCATTACATCCGATGCTGTAGCGGTGTCCAAGGCGCGGGTTGCGGTGCGCACTATTGAAGTGCGTGATGTGTCGTTGCCTGCCTATGCGGCCGCATCTGAAATCGTGGTGGAACAAGATGGCGGCGCCCTGTTTGTGGTGCCAAAGTCGATCTGGGCCGATGACCCGGTGCGCGGTGTTACCGGGGCGTTGTCGCGCAGCTTGGATGAACGGTCTACGGCGTCGGTGGCGTCTGAACCCTGGCCATTGGCCCAGCCTGCCGATGTACGGGTTGAGGTGCGGATTGACCGGATGATCGCCAAGACCGATGGGCAGTTTGAGCTGAGCGGCCAGTTCGCTATTGCTGCCCCCGATGGCGCCATACGCGAGTCGGTTGAGCGGTTTTCGGTAAATGCGCCAATGGCAGGAACCGATCCTGCGGCTGTCGCCAATGCCACGGGCACGGCGATTGACGGTTTGGCAGACCTGATCTTGAACAAAATGCGTCGCTAATTTTACCGGGCTTGTTTGGGTATAGTGACCACGCGTCAAACGTCTGTTTGCAGGGCGCTGCGCAAAGCAGCCATGTCTACCGGGCGACCACTAAATAGGGCCCAAGCGTCAATGCCTTGGCCAAAGAAAAGCTCATACCCTGAAATAATGGTCAGTCCCTGCGCTGCGGCGTCTTGCAAAAATTGGGTATCAACGGGGGTATAGACCGCGTCAAAGGCCCAAGAAGCGCCGACCATCGCAGCGGCGGGCAAGGGCGTTCCACCATAGCCAACCATGCCAACCGGCGTGCAGTTTATCAGCCCATCCGCACCATGAGCCGCCAAGATCGGGTCAGTATAAACTTCAATCTGCGTGGCACTTTTTGTCGCGCGCAACGCATCGGCAAGCGCGCGGGCCTTGCCTACATCCAGATCAACGCAGCGGATAACGTCTGCGCCCAATGCGATAAGGCCAAAGGCCACCGCCTTGCCAGCCCCGCCCGTGCCAATCAGACAGACTGTGCCAGGCGTGACGCCTTCCATCGCCCCTTTATAGGCGGCGATGAACCCTGTGTGATCCGTGTTAAACCCTACCGGGCCATCCGGTTCGAAAATCACTGTGTTAACCGCACCAATCGCCTTAACCAGCGGATCGGAAATATGCACCCGCAGGGTGACCTGTTCCTTGTAAGGATAGGTGATGTTCAAGCCGCGAAATCCACTGCTTTTTGCTGTGTCAAAGACCTGCTCAAAAGTCTGGCCAAGCTCTGGAGGAACCAGCCTGTCATAGACGACTGACACCCCGCACAAGCCCCCAGCCAAGCGGTGCAGGCGCGGCGCTTGGGACTTTGCGATGTTGTCGCCGATCAAGCCAAGCTGCAGGTCCGGCAGGGTCATTTTTGCGCACCTTTGCTGCTGAAGCCACCCGAAATCCACGCTTTTACGACGCGCCAATTCGGGGTTTGGCTGACAAAGACCAGAAACATAGAAATAAACAGAACGAATGACAACGGGCTGTTGGAAATGCGATCGAACAGCTTTGCCAGACTTTCACTGAGAGATATGACCGAACACCCCCAATTGCCACCCAAACGTCGCAACCGACTGCCCCCAAGGCTGTTGCCAATCCTCGGAGAACCTCAATTCGTTTGCGATAGCAAATACCGAACTCACCGGGCGGCCGCATAGATTGCAGGCAAGCCCAAAGGCAAGCACCATCAAAGCGCTGTGACGGGTGACATAACTGGCAATTCCATTGCTTGACCCAAAAGCTCTAGCATAAACAAATTGGTGGCCACCGCCGAAGTCGCGAAGGGTCACAAAAGCAGCGCCAGTTTCCACAATATTTTGTGAGCTGGCTTCATCACCCCCCTTTTTCATGTCACTCATATAGCGCCCAAATCACCTACTTCTCGGCATTCTATGCGCAGCTTGCACAGGCAGAGCCCTTGCAATCCTTGACTTTCGTTAAGGCGCAACCTCGCCCCAATTGGCAAGGTCATCCACAGTCAGCTAGACAGGACACCACATGACCGCTGTCATCGTTTTTTCGAGGATGGCTTTCGCGTATTTTTCAGCACCGCGGCCCTTTTCTTTAACATCGGTATCTGGGTGGTTTGGCTAATCTGGGCAAATCACTTTTTCACATCTTCGATGCCCATCGCCCCCGCGCCCCATTTGTGGCACGCACATGAAGTGATCTTTAATTATGGCGCTGATCGCCATGATTGCCATTCTTGACCGGCGCAAGAGCCCGCCTTTGCCAAAAATGCGATGGTCCAAGCGCGGATAACCACCCATCTGCCTCGCAACCCTATACCTTCGATCGCATTCTTAATTTCTTACACTTTGGCACTTCCTTCGGGGTAACTGCTGGAGATAGGCACGATGGGTGGCATGACCATCGCCGTCATAACCCGCGCATTCTATGGCCATGCTGCCCCTTCGGTCGCGGCGGGGGTACATTTTTGAGGAAGAACTGGCTGCGTCAATTGCTACACCATTCTGAGCGAAGGCGCATATTTCCCGCCCGCCCGACAAACTAATTGATGCCCTATTCGACCGCCCGATCCTGACAGCAGCGGTCTCGCAGCCCCTAACGCGCAAGCGACTTAAGATAGCGACCATAGTCGTTTTTACTGTACAGCTTTCCCCGCTCGATCAGTGCGGCTTTGTCAATCCACCCCGCCGCAAAGGCAATTTCTTCAGGGCAGCCGGTTTGCTGGCCTTGGCGCTCTGTCAACGTGCGCACAAAGTTACCTGCGTCCAGCAATGACGCATGCGTACCCGTATCCAGCCAAGCATAGCCACGCCCCATCCGCTTTACGTCCAACGCACCTTCGCTCAAATACATCTCCAGCAGGCTGGTAATCTCTAACTCACCCCGCGCCGAAGGGATAACCTTGCGCGCACGCTCGGGCGCTGTCCCGTCCAAAAAATACAACCCTGTCACCGCATAATTGGACGGCGGCACCTTAGGCTTTTCAATGATCGACACCGCGCGGCCCTCTGCATCAAAACTGACCACGCCGTAGCGTTCCGGGTCCACCACCCGATAGCCGAACACTGTCCCCCCCACCGCTTTGGTATCGGCCTCCGCCAACATTTCAGGCAAGCCATGGCCATAAAAGATATTGTCGCCAAGCACCAATGCCGATGGCGCCCCGTCCAGGAACGCCTCGGCCAAAATAAACGCCTGCGCCAAACCATCCGGGCTGGCCTGCGTGACATAGCTGAGCGAGATTCCCCACTGGCTTCCATCACCCAAAGTGCGTTGAAACTGGTCCTGATCTTGTGGGGTTGTGATGATGCAAATCTCGCGAATATCAGCCAACATCAATACTGACAAAGGATAATAGATCATCGGCTTGTCATAGATCGGCAGCAATTGCTTTGAGACGCCCAAAGTCACTGGATAAAGCCGCGTGCCAGACCCGCCTGCCAGAATAATACCTTTACGCTTTGTCATAAATCGCTCCTCACTCAAAACACCTCGGCTTGGGATTTGGTCAGATCATCCAAGGCCCGCAATTGCCCGATCAACATTTCCATCTTATCAATCGGGATCATATTTGGCCCATCCGATGGCGCGTTGTCCGGGTCTTCATGTGTCTCAATGAACAAGGCCGATACCCCCACGGCCACCGCCGCGCGTGCCAGAACCGGCGCAAATTCACGCTGCCCGCCCGATGTGGTGCCCTGCCCGCCGGGTTGTTGCACCGAATGGGTCGCATCAAAAACCACCGGATAGCCGGTGCGCGCCATCGTCGGCAAACCGCGAAAATCGCTGACCAGCGTATTATAGCCAAAGGACGTGCCACGATCACACAGCATGATATTGGTATTACCAGTTGATGCGACCTTTTCCGCCACATTCCCCATATCCCAAGGAGCCAAAAACTGCCCCTTTTTGATGTTGATCGCGCGTCCTGTTTCACCCGCAGCCAATAGCAAATCGGTTTGCCGACATAAAAATGCAGGTATCTGGATCACATCACACACTTGCCCCGCAGGGGTGCATTGCCCCGCATCATGCACATCAGTCAAAATTGGGCAGCCAAACTCCTCACGGATGCGCGCCAAAATCTCCAACCCCGCCTCCAGCCCAAGACCACGCTGGGTGGAAATAGACGACCGGTTCGCCTTGTCATAACTCGCCTTGAAAATGAACCGCGTGCCGGTGGGCGCACAGGCCGCCGCAATCCGTTCAGCCATCATCCGCGCATGATCCAGACTTTCCAATTGGCATGGCCCGGTGATCAGCGCAAAGGGTTCCAGCCCACCAATCCGAATATCGCCAACGGTGACTATTTTCGTCTCAATCATTTCGCCTCCAGCGCCGCTTCAATGCGGGCAACATCCGTGGGGTTGTTCAATTCCCAAAACAGCCGCCCGCGTGCCTCTACCTCGACACAGCGCACCGGCGTTCCATTGTGCAAAAACCGCAATTGCTCAAGTCCTTCCAGCACCTCTAGCTGGCACACCGGGCTTTGGGTATAGGCCCGCAGCGCATCGGGGCGGTAGGCATAAACCCCCACATGATGAAACACCGGGATAGGGTCGGGCAGCTTGCCGGGATCGATAAACGGCAGCACCTCTTTGGAAAAATACAGCGCCCGCATCGCACTATCAAATACCGCTGTTGTCCCGCCCACGCGACCGTTGCGGCGGTCTTCGGTAAAGTTCTCATAGGTCTGGCGATCACAGCGCAGTACAGGCGTGGCCATCCCCACAGACGGGTCCGCGTTCATCGCGGCGATCAAATCCTCGACAAACCACGGCGGGGTCAGCGGCGCATCGCCTTGAAAATTCACCACAAGGTCGGGCTTGGCCTCCAGCCGCGCCAATGCATCGGCACAACGCGCGGTCCCGTTTTCACATGTCTCGCTTGTCATCACAACCTGCGCCCCAAACCCGAGCGCCGCCTCGGCAATCCGCTCATCATCGGTGGCCACGTAGACCGCATCCACACCCTTAATCTGAATTGCTGCTTCCCAGCTCATCTGGATCAGGGTTTTCACCGTACCATCAGGCTGACGCAACGGCGCCAAAGGCTTACCCGGAAAGCGGGTCGAGGCATAGCGGGCCGGAATAAAAATAACTGTTTTCACATCACACCTGCGCGCAAAAGATCATGAACATGGACAACACCTACAGGCCTGCGGCCATCATCAACCACCAAAAGGGCGGTCACTTTACGCTCATTGGCAATCGCAAGCGCCTTGGGCAAAAGGCAATCAACAGTAATCGTGATCGGGTCAACATTGGCAATCTCACTGGGGCGACTTTGCATCAGCGTATCAATATTGCGCCGAATATCGCCATCGGTCATCACCCCGGCCAACACCCCATCCCGCACCAACACCGCAATACCAAAGCCTTTTGAAGTCATCGTCAGCAAAACCTGCTTCATATCGACATCAACATCGACCAATGGCATCGCTTCACCGTGGTGCATAATCTCACGCACCGTCATCATCTGCGCGCCCAGCTTGCCACCCGGATGGAACACACTGAAATCCTCGGGCTTAAAGCCGCGCCGCTCCATCAGCGCCACGGCCAGCGCATCCCCCAGCGCCAAGGTCATCGTGGTCGATGTGGTGGGCGCCATCCCGATCGGGCACGCCTCTGGCCGTTGCGGCAAGCACAACGCGTAATCGGCGGCCCGCATCAAGGTGCTGTCAGCCTTGGCCGAAATCCCGATCAACGGGATCGAAAACCGCCGAACATGATACACTAAATCCCGCAGTTCCGCCGTTTCGCCCGAATTGGAAATCAGCAAGCAAATATCATGCTCGGTGATCATCCCCAAATCGCCATGGCTCGCCTCGGCCCCGTGGATGAAAAACGATGGTGTTCCGGTCGATGCAAAGGTCGCTGCAATCTTGCGCCCGATATGCCCCGATTTGCCAATCCCCGATACGATAACCCGGCCCGAAACCGCCAAAATCGCCTCAACAGCGGCGGGCAAAGCGGCAGGCGGGTTTTGCGCCATATCGGCCAAGGCTTCGGCTTCAATTCGCAGCGTCCGTTGCGCCGCCTCTAATATCAACTTCACCGACATCCGTTGTTTCAACCCTGTATCGTTCGCCCAGCGGTATCCGTCACGTTCAACAGCCCGTCTCACAGCTTGTTCTGTGATAAGCGCTTCATCCTGTGCATTCAACGCGATATTGTTTTGCGCTAACCGCAGCCGCTACATGGAAGGCCCTAATCAAGGGTTCTCTGGCCTCAAAACCTGTGTTACGGACAGGGCCGAACAAGACGACCGCAGCGCAAGCCCCCACGACCTGCCCTGCACAATCGCCTGACCCAAAGATGGCATCTTATGACCAAAAAAACGATATTGGTAACAGGCGGGGCGGGCTACATCGGCTCACATGCTTGCAAAGCGCTTCAACAGGCAGGCTTTACCCCTGTCACATATGATAATTGCTCAACCGGTTGGGAACAGGCCGTCAAATTTGGCCCCTTTGTCAAAGGCGATCTGCTGGACCGCGCCCGCCTTGATGCGGTTTTCGTCCAATATCAACCTGCCGCCGTCATGCATTTTGCTGCTCTCAGCCAAGTCGGCGAAAGCATGGAACAACCGGGGCGCTATTGGCGCGAAAACGTCACCGGCGCGCTTAATCTGGCCGAAGCTGCGGTTGCCGCGAATTGTCTGAACTTTGTGTTCAGCTCGACCTGTGCCACCTACGGCGACCAAGACAACGTTGTCCTTGATGAAACCTCGGCACAACGCCCCATCAACGCCTACGGTGCCTCCAAGCGCGCGATCGAAGAAATCCTGCACGATTTTCAATCCGCTTACGGCCTGCGCCATGTCATCTTTCGCTATTTCAACGTAGCAGGCGCCGACCCCGAGGCGGAGATTGGCGAGTTTCACCAGCCCGAAACCCATTTGATCCCCTTAATGCTGGATGCCATAGACGGCAAGCGCGACCGCCTGACCGTTTTCGGCACCGATTATGACACGCCCGATGGCACCTGTGTGCGCGACTATGTGCATGTCTGCGATTTGGTCGATGCCCATCTGCTCGGACTGAAATGGCTACAAGATGGCAAACCCAGCCGCGTTTTCAACCTTGGCACCGGCCACGGTTTTTCGGTGCGCCAAGTCATGCGCCAGAGCCAAGCGATCACTAACCGCGAAGTGCCCCATAAAGATGGTCCCCGCCGCCCCGGCGATTGCGCAAAATTGGTGTCCGGCTCAAACCGCGCGATTTCCGAACTGGGCTGGTCGCCAAAGCGCTCTACCCTAGATGCAATGATCCGTGATGCCTGGCGCTGGCACCAAAACACGCTCAAGCATTACGAAAAGTAGGCCCAATTCACGACGCGCGGTTCACGCTCTCAACGATTTTGGTCAGCACTTCGGTCAACAGCCCGACATTCTCGGCCTCACCCATTACCCGGATCAATGGTTCGGTCCCCGACTTGCGGATCAACAACCGACCCGTGGTCCCTAGCGCAACTTCACCATCGGCAATCGCTTGCTGCACCTCGGCGCTGTCCAGCGGCGCCTTGCCAAGCGCATAGCGCACATTGATCAACTTTTGCGGAACCTGTTCAAACACACGGCCCAATTCGCTGGCCTTCTTGCCGGTTTCCACCATCGCCGCTAAAAACTGCAACGCCCCGATCACCCCATCACCGGTGGTCGCGTAATCGGTCATCACAATGTGGCCCGATTGCTCGCCGCCCAGATTGTAACCTTTGGCGCGCATTGCCTCGACCACATGGCGGTCACCCACGGCGGTGCGCTCCAACCCAATCCCGTGGCTTTCCAAAAACCGTTCCAACCCAAGGTTGGACATGACGGTCGCAACTAAAGCATTGCCTTGCAGCCGCCCTTCGCGCGCCCAATGGGACGCGATTAGCCCCATCATTTGGTCACCGTCAATCACTTGCCCTTTTTCGTCGATCAAGATCACCCGGTCGGCGTCACCGTCCAGACAAATCCCAATATCGGCGCGGCTTTCGCGCACCTTGCGGGCAGCTGCCTGCGGATGCGTAGATCCGCATTCGTCGTTGATGTTGAATCCATCCGGCGTCACACCGATCGAAATAACCTCGGCCCCCAACTCCCACAAAACAGCAGGTGCTGTCTTATACGCAGCGCCATTCGCACAATCGAGAACAATACGCAGCCCATCCAGCCGCTTACGATGTGGAAAGGTGGTCTTGGCATATTCAACATAGCGGCCACGCGCATCTTCCAACCGCCGCGCCCGCCCGATGTTTTCAGGGGCCGCCAGCACCAAATCTTGGCCAATCATGGCTTGGATCGACCGCTCGTCCTCATCGCTCAACTTATAGCCATCCGGCCCGAAAAACTTAATTCCATTATCAGACGCAGGGTTGTGACTGGCGGAAATCATCACGCCCACATCGGCCCGCAGCGAATGGGTCAAATACCCAATCGCAGGCGTCGGCACTGGCCCCAACAAAAACACGTTCATGCCCGTCGAGGTAAACCCTGCCGTCAACGCCGTTTCAATCATATATCCCGACAGACGCGTGTCCTTGCCGATCACCACACGGTGCTCTTGCTTGTCGCGCCGAAAATGCCGCCCGGCCGCTGCCCCCAACCGCAAAGCCACCTCGGCTGTCATCGGCCAAGTGTTGGCCTGACCGCGCACACCATCCGTTCCAAACAGGTCTTTGGACATATCATTCCCCTTTGCGCCCTTGGCATCACAAGGACTTTTACCCCAAATCTGTATCAGCCCCATCGCCACAATGTAAGGCATTTTCACCGCCCCTCTTGCGCGCGCCTTCACATACATTGCATGTTTGAAGCATCTCGACCCTCACAGGCGCACCGCGCAAAAGGCCCCCTTATGAAACGCTCCCGGATAAATGAAATCATGGCCGAAGCAGATGCCATGATCCGGCATTTCGGCTTTGCCTTGCCACCCTTTGCCTATTGGTCCCCTGCCGAATTTCAGGCCAATGCTGCCCGCGCCGCCAATGTCATTTCCGCCCGCTGCGGTTGGGATATCACCGATTACGGCGCAGGCCGTTATGATGCGATGGGCCTGTTCCTGTTCACCTTGCGCAACGGCAGGCTGGCCGATCTGCAACGCGGCGGCGGCATGTGCTATGCCGAAAAGCTGCTCATTTCGAAACAAGACCAACTCTCCCCCATGCATACCCATGTTCTCAAGGCCGAAGACATCATCAATCGGGGCGGTGCCACTTTGGTGGTGGAACTCTACGGCTCGGACGATCAGGGTGGCTTTGCAGACGATCAAGGCGGCACCGTGTTTTGTGATGGCATCCAGCGCGATTATGCCCCCGGCGAAAAGCTGCGCCTCGCCCCAGGTGAAAGTGTCACCTTGATGCCCGGCGATTGGCATGCGTTTTGGGGCGATGGCGGCGATGTGCTGATAGGCGAGGTATCGACCGTGAACGATGATGAAACCGACAACATTTTCCGCGACCCCATCGGCCGCTTTGCCACTGTTGACGAAGATACCGCTCCCACCCATCTGCTCGTAAGCGATTACGCGAAGTGGTTGGCCTGATATGACCACGCCTCGCACATTGCTCACCAATCTCTTCACCACAGCCGTCGCCCGCGCCGACCCGATGCTGTGCTTGGCCGCCCACCTGCCACCCCGCCCCGCGGGCCGCTTGGTCATCATCGGCGCGGGCAAAGCCAGTGCGCGTATGGCCGAAGCGTTGGAGGCGGTTTATGGCCCTTGCGAAGGATTGGTCATCACCCGCTACGGTTACGACCGCCCGACCCAAGGGATTGAAATAGCCCTCGCCGCCCATCCCGTTCCCGATGACGCAGGCGTTTTGGCCACGAAGCAGATGCTTGCCCTTGTGCAATCCCTTGGCCCCGATGACCAAATCATCGCGCTGATTTCAGGTGGCGGGTCGTCCTTGCTTTGTGCGCCCATGCCGGGCCTTACCTTGCGCGACAAGCAAACCCTCAATGCGGCCTTGCTTGCCTCTGGCATGCCTATCTCGCAGATGAACGTGATCCGCAAACAAGTGTCGGCGGTCAAGGGCGGCAAACTCGCCGCCGCCGCCCATCCCGCCCGCATCCTCAGCCTCGTGCTGTCTGATGTGCCCGGCGATGACCCGTCGGAAATCGCTTCGGGGCCAACGGTGGGCAGCACGGCCACCCCTGCAATGGCCCTTGCAGCATTGGACCAATGGCATGTCGACCTGCCTGCCCATATTCGGGATGCCATTGCTGCAGCCCCACCGCCTATTGCCCCCGATGATCCCCGCCTTGCTGGTGCCACCTTGTCAATCATCGCCGCCCCGTCCCAATCGCTCGACGCCGCGCGCACGCAAGCGCAGGCACAAGGCATCGACGTCCAAATCCTTGGTGACGCATTGGAAGGTGAGGCCCGCGATCTGGCCCGCGCCCAAGCAGCTCTTGCCATGCAGATAGCTGCACAAACACTGATGCGCCCGGTTTTGCTACTGTCTGGCGGTGAATGTACCGTTACCCGGCGTGGCGATGGGCGCGGTGGGCCAAACGCCGAATACACACTCGCCGCCGCTTTGGCGCTGAACGCCCATCCCCAAATCCACGTTCTTGCATGTGACACAGACGGCGTGGACGGGGTTGAGGAAGTCGCGGGCGCCTATGCCGGCCCTGAAACCCTTGGCATTGCCACCCAAACCGGAACCTCTGCCGAACTGGCGCTTTCAAAAAATGACGCCCACAGCTTTTTCAAAGCCGTCGGCGGGCAAATTGTCACTGGCCCCACGCTGACAAATGTCAATGATTTCCGCGCAATCCTGATTATGCCAAAAACCTAGTCATCCCCCGGCACACCATAGGACGGGGCCGCCCTCGGGTCCATCGCGCGCTGAATATAGGCGTCAAGCTGCGGCTTATATATGCCCCAAGCCGTGGCCACCGCCTCAATCGGGCAGTTTTCGGTCCAGTCACAGCGCAAATCGGCCACGGGCCAGCTGACCTTATCCATCAGCTTCATCCCCGCCGAATGCACTGGCCCCGCCTCACCGCCCGCCGCCAACCCGGCGCGCATCGCGGCGATCAGTCTGTCGCCCAAATGCCCGTGACTGGTCAAAAACCCGTCGACAATCGCCTGCGGCACACCCGCACCCCGCAGTAAATTGCCGCCCGACGCCACATTCGCCGCCTGCGCCTCTGCCCAAACCCCCAGCGCATTTGGCCCCGAATGAATGGCCGTTTGCCCAACCGAATCGACCATCAGCACCTGCCGATAGTCCATAAATGTCCCCTGCCCCCGCAAGGCCTCCAGCGCATCCCGCGCCCCCAAGCCTTGCGCCATAAGGTCCAACCCCAATGGCCCCAAACTGGGGTCGGTCACATTTTGCGATGCCACAGCGCCAACGCCTGCCCGCGCATAAGAACAGCGTGCAGCCACCGCGGGCGACGATGAAGCGATCGCCACGCCAAACATGCCCGTAACCTCACAGCGTGCCACAATGGAAAATGTCATCGGCCTAATCCGGAATAACGGCGGTGCCGTCAATTTCCACTAACCAATTCGGTCGCGCCAATGCTGTCACCACCAGCCCGGTTGAAACGGGATGCACACCTTTCAAATACTCACCCATGGTGCGGTACACGGCCTCGCGGTGCCGTACATCGGTGACATAAACCACCACCTTGACCAAATGCTCCATTCGCCCGCCACATTCCTCGATCAGCTGCTGAATGTTTTGCATCACCTTATGGGTTTGCTCGACCGGATCATGGCTGCCGATATCCTGCGCATCATCCAGATTTTGCGGGCATTGGCCGCGCAGATAAATAGTCCGACCGCCCGATGTCACAACCGCTTGGCACAGATCATTGTCCAACTTTTGCTCAGGATAGGTGTCTTTGGTGTTAAACTTGCGATGCCGATAATGCGCCATAACGCTCTCCGTTTGGTCTACTTGGGTGCGGTTAGATGATAGTCGCGGTAACTGCGCTGGATGGCAATCTGATCCGCAATGTATTTCGCATCATGCCAAGCCCCCCAAATAAACGCCGACCCCCGCCGCGACAGCCACGGCAGGCCCAGAAAATACAAACCCGGCTCATCCGACACGCCGCAATGATGCTTTGGGCGGCCATCCGGCCCAAACACATCCACCTGCAACCAGCCATAATCCAACGCATAACCCGTGGCCCAGATAATCGAGGTGATCCCCTCAGCCGCCAAATCAAGCTGTTCAATCGGGTTGGTCATGCAGTCCGGCATAGGCCAGACCTTGCGCGCCTCAGGCTCCAGCGGCAACGCCAGCCCATGACGCGTGACATAGGCATCCGCCTCATCCAACACTGACAGATAGTTCGCATCGCCCCGCGCCACATTCGCCACCAGATCATCCGCCACGCGCAACACGCCCGCCTCATAGCTTTGACTGCGGCCCAGCAGGGTAATCCCTTCGGACGCCAACTTTCGAAAATCAATCGTCACACCACCGCGCGCACCGCTAACCGCAATTGTCACATGCTCGGTCCCCGGCGTCGGCGCTGCGGCATTCCATTCGCCAAGCACACCCAACCACCAAACATTGTCACGGCCGCGATAGCTGCGCGGTGGACGGCCATGCGGACCAACTGAAAGGTACACCTTACGCCCGGCCCGCTGCAATTCATCCGCAATCTGCGCACCCGATGACCCTGCCCCCACCACCAAAACCGCCCCTTTGGGCAATTGATCCGGGTTGCGATAGTCCGACGAATGGATCTGAAACAGCCCCTCACTCTCGGGCACCAATGCAGGCAGAACCGGTTTTTGAAACGGGCCCGTAGCGGCCACTACCTGATCCGCCTCAATCACCCCGTCCGAGGTTTCAACGGTAAACCGATCCGAATTGGGTTTGCGCCGCACCGATTTCACATCGACCCCACAGCGAATAGGCGCGTTGATATGCTTGGCATAAGCCTCAAAATAATCGGCGACCCGCTCTTTGCCAACAAAGGCCTTGGGGTCCACACCCGCAAACTCCATCCCCGGAAAGCGGTCGTGCCATGCAGGGCCATTAGCCACCAACCCGTCCCAGCGCTCGGACCGCCAGCGTTCGGCAATCCGGGCGCGTTCCAGCACAATATGGGGGATACCCTCTTTGGTCAGATGCTCGCTCATCGCGACGCCGGCTTGGCCCGCACCCACCACAAGCGTATCTATCTTTTCAACGACCATCGCCAACCCCATGCAGTTTCGCCCAAACCATAGCCGAGATTTGGCCGAACAAAAGCCCCATCATGCTTTGGCAAAACTCACCTGCTCATGCCCTAGCGCCGCAATCACCCCACGCAATTCCGCCAACCCGCGCATCCGTCCAATCAGCGGATAGCCGGGATGCGTGCCCGACCCCTCATCGTTCACCAACTCATGCCCGTGATCGGGCCGCCACGGCAATTCCCAATCACCGCGCCCTGCCTCACGCCGCCGCTGTTCTTCGGCCAACAGGGCGGCGACCACTGCCACCATATCGGTGTCGCCTTCCAAATGCGCCGCTTCCTCAAACGACCCATCCGCGAACTTGCGGACATTGCGAAGATGCACAAAGTGCACACGGTTGGCATACGCCTTTGCAATCGCAGGAACATCGTTTCCAACCCCCGCACCCAGCGACCCGGTACACAGTGTCAACCCGTTCTCCACCGTGTCTTGCTGCGTCAAAACCCACCCAATATCCTCGGCACAGGTCACCACACGCGGCAGGCCAAAAATGTCACGCGGCGGGTCATCGGGATGCACGCAAAACCGCATTCCCAGCTCATGCGCCGCCGGAATAACCTCGGCCAAAAAGCGGGCATAATTGGCTCTTATCTCGGCCCGCCCAATCCCGTGATACAGCTTCAACGCCTCGCGTAACGCCGGTACATCATAGCGGTCATAGGCCCCCGGCAAACCCGCCATTACAGCATTCACCAACCCTTCGCGGTCCTCTTCGGTGGATCCCTCAAACCAAGTTTTGGCGCGCGCTTTCACGTCTTGCGAATAGTCCTGCGCAGCCCCCTCGCGCCCCAGCATGTGAACCTCCAGCGCACAAATATGCGCCTGTTCAAACCGCAAAGATGTACCCCCATGCGGTAAAGGATGGCGCAAACCGGTCCGCGTCCAATCGATCAACGGCATGAAATTATAGCAGATGGTCCTCACCCCTTCGGCCGCTAGATTGGCCATCGATTGGCGGTAATTTGCAAACAATCCCGAAAGATCACCGTCCCCGCGTTTGATCCGCTCGTGGATCGGCAGGCTTTCAACCACCAGCCAGTCTTGCCCATGCCCCGCCTGCGCAATAAGGCGTTTGCGGGCCGCAATCGCCTCGACGGTCCAAACCTCGCCATACGGGATTTCATGCAGGGATGTGACAATCCCCATCGCCCCCGTCTGCGCAATCTGGCCCAAACTGATCTTGTCCAATGGCCCGTACCAGCGCCAGCTTTCCCGCATCTTTCTCTCCTAAAATCTCATCCGCCCAAGGCGTCATCTGTAAACCACGCGTGGTTCTCGGCCTTGATTTCTTCAATCTGCACAGTAATCCGCGCCAAATGGGTGGTCATCGCCACGGCCGCGGCATCCGGGTCATTGCGCGCCATCGCATCGCGGATCAAAATATGTTCGGCCAGCGCATTTTGCTGCGACTTGGAACTCAGCGACAACAGCCTGATGCGGTCCATATGCGCTTTGCAGTCGTGGATAATATCCCAAGCATAGCCGACCCCCGCACGCGTGCATATCTCGCGGTGAAACTGCTCATCCAGCGCATGAAAGGCGTCTTTGTCATTGTCGGCAACCGCCCGCGCCTGATCATCAATCAGCAGCGACAGCGCCGCGAAATCCTGCTGCGTCAACACCCGACAGGCTTCACGGCAAGTATGGGTTTCCAGCGCCGTGCGAATGAACCGCGCTTTCACAACCGCCGCTTCGGAAATATAACTCACCATTGTGCTACGCTGGGGCCGGATCTGCAAAAAACCCTGCGCAGCCAAGCGCTTGAACGCTTCGCGCACAGGCTGGCGCGACACGCCCATCTGCCCTGAAACCTCGGCCTCGGACAGCTTAGATCCGGGCGGTAGGTCCAGCGTCAGGATACGGGCCTGCACCGCTTCAAACACTTGATCAGCAGCTGATGGCCGCGCAATAGGTGCCAGTTTTAGAAACCCTTTTCCTACCACCATCGCCCTCCTACCCCTTTGCCAAACTACCACCTTCATCATAGCCACAGTTTTTGATTTGCCAACTGGGATATTAGTTGACTAGAATGACCCCACCGCTGGGTAGTTGCAAAAAAAGGGGGCTAACCCGTGCTAGACAACGACCGCTTATTCCCGACCGATCCTGCCTTACGCACAGCGGCACGTGATCTGTATAACGGTGTTTGCGACCTGCCCATCATCAGCCCGCATGGCCATACCGACCCGCGCTGGTTTGCCGAGAACCAACCTTTCCCAGACCCAGCACAGCTGTTTGTTACCCCCGATCACTACGTCTTTCGGATGCTGTTTTCCCAAGGTATTCCGCTCGAATCCTTGGGCATTCCGCGCATTGATGGTGGCCCCGTTGAACAAGACCCCCGCAAAATCTGGCGGTTGTTTGCAACCAATTTCCATCTGTTCCGTGGCACACCGTCTCGCATCTGGATCGAACATGCATTTGAACATGTCTTCGGCATAACCCAGCGCTTGGATGCCACCAGCGCCGATGTGATCTATGATCAAATCGCCCACCACCTAACCCAACCCGCCTTTCGCCCCCGCGCCTTGTTTGACCGCTTTAACATCGAAGCGATTTCCACCACCGAAAGCCCACTCGATGATCTGCGCTGGCACAAAATGATCCGCGACAGTGGTTGGGGCGGCAAGGTTGTCACCGCCTACCGCCCCGATGCCGTGGTCGATCCTGAATTCGACGGCTTTGCCCAAAACGTCGAACAACTCGGCGCATTGACTGGCCATGATGCCACTACTTGGACAGGCTATCTTGCCGCCCACCGCACCCGTCGCGCTTTTTTCAAAACCTTTGGTGCCACGTCCAGCGATCACGGCCACCCCACCGCCCGGACCGAATATTTACCCCAAGACTTGGCCGCCACCCTGTTTGACCGCGCCTTGCTAGGCAAATGCACCGCAGATGAGGCCGATATGTTCCGCGGCCATATGCTAACCGAAATGGCACGAATGAGCCTTGATGACGGCCTCGTTCTGCAAATCCACCCCGGTTCCTTCCGCAACCATTCCGCCCCCATCATGGCCCGCTTTGGCCGCGATAAAGGATTCGATATCCCGACCCGCACCGATTACGTCCACGCCTTGCGCCCCATGCTGAATGCCGTTGGCCACCGCGCAGACCTGACGATCATCGTCTTTACCCTTGATGAAACCAGCATCCCGCGCGAACTCGCCCCTCTTGCGGGCGTCTATCCTGCGCTGAAACTGGGGCCGCCCTGGTGGTTCCATGACAGCGCCGAAGGGATGCGCCGGTTTCGCGAAACCGCGACCGAAACTGCGGGCTTTTACAACACCGTCGGCTTTAATGATGATACCCGCGCCTTTTGCTCTATCCCCGCGCGCCATGATGTGGCCCGCCGCGTCGACTGCGCCTTTCTCGCAACGCTGGTTGCCACGGGCCGCCTGCACCCTGATGACGCCCCAGAAGTGGCCCATGACCTTGCCTACCGCCTTGCAAAAACCGCCTACAAACTATGACTCCTTTTGATCAGGATACCGCGATGCTGACAACGTTCCCAATCGTCCAACTCGACGCCCATGCCTCGCGCCAAGTGCTGGCTGATAGCCCTGCACTGATGGTTGTGGCCTTTACCTTTACCGCAGGCGGGGTTGGCAAATTGCACAGCCATCCGCATGTGCAATCGACCTATGTCCAAAGCGGGCAATTCGTGTTCACCGTCGGTGGCGTGGACACGACGGTCGGGCCGGGTGACAGCTTTGTCATCCCCTCCAACGCCGATCACGGCTGCCGCTGCATTGCAGACGGCCAGCTGATCGACACTTTCACCCCCCGCCGCGACGATTTTCTATAACCAACCGATTTTCCAGACTGCACAAGGAAGAACCCCATGCTGACCGTCCAAACCCGCCACGCCATTCACCCCGACCACGCCAAGGGCATGGACACCGCCACCCTGCGCCAACATTTCCTGACCGAAGGCCTGTTTGCCGATGGCGAAATCCGCCTCGTCTACACGCATTACGACCGCTTCTCGATGGGCGCTGCCGTGCCCGCAAGCGGTTCGCTGACGCTGGACAAGGTCGATGAAACCCATACCCCGTCCTTCCTTGATCGCCGCGAAATGGGCATCGTGAATATCGGTGACACAGGCACCGTCACGGCGGCTAGTGAAACCTACGCCATGAACAACGGCGATGTGCTTTATCTTGGCATGGGCTCCGGCCCTGTCACCTTTGCGGGCGCTGGCCGCTTTTACATTACTTCAGCCCCGGCGCATCGCACCTGTCCGTCGCGGTTAGTTACCGTGGCACAGGCCAAAGAGGTCAATCTGGGCGCCCCTGAAACATCTAACCAACGCACCATCCGCCAGTTTATCCACCCGCTTGTGATGGACAGTTGCCAATTGGTCTTGGGCTATACCACCCTGCACAACGGCTCTGTTTGGAACACCATGCCCGCCCACACGCATGACCGCCGCATGGAAGCTTATCTCTATTTTGGCATGACCCCCGAGGCCCGTGTTTTGCACCTGATGGGCGAACCGCACGAGACTCGTCATATGTTTATCGCCAATGAACAAGGCGTCTTGTCGCCACCTTGGTCGATCCATTCGGGCGCAGGTATCGGGGCCTATCAATTCATCTGGGCCATGGCCGGCGACAACGTCGACTTCACCGATATGGATATGTTGGAACTGGGAGATTTGCGATGACCAACCCCTTTTCTCTTGATGGTCGTCGAGCGCTTGTTACCGGTGCCAATACCGGTATCGGCCAAGCAATCGCCGTGGGTCTTGCCGCTGCAGGGGCCACGGTCGTTTGCGCAGGTCGCAGCCCTTGCGATGAAACCGTAGCGCAGATTACCGCAGCCGGGGGGCACGCCTCCTCAATCCTCGTTGATTTCACTGATCCGATGGCTGGCCAATCCCTGTTTGCTGATCAAGGCTTTGATATCCTGATCAACAACGCAGGCATCATCCGCCGCAATGATGCGGTTGATTTCACCGAATCTGATTGGGATGCGGTTATGGATGTGAACCTAAAGGCGCTGTTCTTCACCACCCAAGCCTTTGCCCGCGAAATCTTTGCAACCAACGTCACAGGCCGCGTGGTCAATATCGCCTCGCTTCTGTCATTCCAAGGCGGCATCCGCGTGCCCTCCTACACCGCGTCCAAACACGGCGTGGCAGGTCTCACCAAACTGCTGGCAAATGAATGGGCTGCCAAGGGCATCAACGTCAATGCAGTCGCCCCCGGCTATATCACTACCAACAACACGGACGCCTTGCGCGCCGACCCCATCCGCAACGCCGCCATTCTGGATCGCATCCCCGCAGGCCGTTGGGGCGACCCCGCCGACATCGCAGGGGCTGCCACCTACCTTTGCACCCCTGCCGCAGCCTATCTCCATGGTGCGGTTTTGAACGTCGATGGAGGCTGGCTTGCCCGCTAACCGCCTGACCCGCAGCACCAAACCACGGCCCGGCGTTGGTATCGTCCACCTTGGCCTCGGCGCATTCTACCGGGCCTTTGGCGCGATCTATGTGGCCGAGGCAATGGCCGCAAAAGGCGGCGATTGGGGCATCATCGGTGTGTCCTTGCAAAACCCCGCCACCCATGACGCGCTGGCCCCCCAAGGCTGGGCTTATACCTCCGTCACGCTAAGCCCGACGGGTCAGGAAACCGAGGTCATCGAAGTGCTACAAAACGTTCTTGTGGCCCCCGAAAACCCCACCGCCGTGCTGGCCGCAATGGCCGATCCAGCCGTCAAAATCGTCTCGTTGACTGTCACTGAAAAGGGTTATTGCCACAACCCCG
>Ga0213868_10000948_pt1 | contig 28217 bp, 16 predicted proteins | sample PICome_9_FD_160087 | JGI IMG/M metagenome (GOLD analysis project Ga0213868, IMG submission 160087) | Coastal seawater microbial communities near Pivers Island, North Carolina, United States - PICO127 | ecosystem: Environmental > Aquatic > Marine > Coastal | place: USA: North Carolina... | reverse complement strand
CTCCCAGCGCTTCGAAGCCTTCTGGCATGAGACTACGCTTGGTATTCTCACGCTTTGCTATCTGATCTTTAGAGATCTCTTTCTCACCCGCCTGAGTGGCCAAGGTGACGGAAGCCGTGTTCTCGGAGGTGATGACGCCGGCAAAGACTTCGCCTTGGTTGGTGGTGATGTAATGAGCCCAATAGCTCTGCTCGACTTCTCGGTTAGGATCGATGATATGAGCGAGAAGTTCTCTCGGTCCATGGGCGCCCATGCCATCGAGAGCGGGTCCAACCTCGATACCCACGTCGCCGAGCTTATGACAAATCGCGCAGGCACCGTAGAGAAGTTTGCCTTTGGCAGGATCGCCTGCTTTCTCGACCTCGGGAATGAGATCGGCAATGAGTTTACTCTTAGCCAAGGAGGCCGGGCTGAGCCGGTCGAGAACGGCTTTCGCGCGCCGCGCAACGCCTTTGGCAGGATGATTGCGCAGACGGGCTAGGTTTCCCGGATTAAGGACGGCAGGATCGATTTCGGCCTTCTCTAGGAGATTGAGCATCCGAATGGATCGGGAAGGACGCCTGACGATCTGGTCAAAGGCGACGCCCTGGAGTTCGGAGGGAAGAGCCGCGAACCCATCGACTATCATTGCTCCAATCGTGGGGTCATCGACGCCGCCGAGGACCGCAATGAGATCCCGCTTGAGAGCTAGCGCATTCGTCCCCGCGAGCACCTCTTTGAAAGCTGGCAGGATTTCGTCATGGTGCTTATGAAAGGGAATGAGGCCGCGAGCGGCGGTGGTGCGCTCTGCGTCAGATGAACCTGAGTTCATGAGCTTGCTGATAAGTTTCTCTGTTAGCCCCTTCGTGACCTCAGCCATGGAGTGATCTTTGTCCCAGCGACCGATTAGCGAAAGAGTGCGTGCGCTCGCGTTTGGGGATTCCAAGAGTACACCCAGTTTATCCTTGATTGCTGGAGTGAAGCTCGGTGGCCTTAAGTTCGGATCAGCAAGCCCCGCGAGCACCTTGTCGATAATGGGTGCCGATTCCGAAGGGGTGCTGGCACAGGCACTGAGGAGTTCAGCCGCATTGTTGGTGCCGTCCTCGTTCCAAAGAGCCTGAGGCGCAAGTGCCTCACAGAACTCGAGTATCGGCTCGATAGGCTTCGACGTGAGCGCGGCCTGAATCATCTCGGGCGCACGATCCGAAGACGCGGCCACGAGTGCGGACAGCGTCCACGGGTCAGAAGCCTCGGCCACCAAGTCGATCACGCTAGCAGGTTCGTCGAATTGGGAGGCGCGTTGGAATAGTTTGACGGCCGAGCTGCCCACGATCTTGCCTTTAAGACCGTGATCCTCGCGCAGAAGGCGTTGCGCGGTTTCGCGAGTGTGCTTGTTCGGGCTGCTGGCAGCCTTCTCTAGACCGTTGCGATCAGAGCGGTCGAGACTGAGTGTGGGAAGCGCCTTCGCTTCCCGGTGCTGCACACGCCAAAGGCGACCGTAGTAGTGATCCCGATCCGGCCTCACGGCAGCATTTGCGGGGCCGTGAATCGGGCCACGGGTATCATTGTGAATGATGGCTTGATTGCAGAAATCGACAACGTAGAGCGCACCGTCAGGACCTGTGCGCACCTCAATGGGACGAAACCAGAGATTCTTGCTGCGAATGAACTCTGTTTCTTTCCGGCTGGCTTCCTTAGCCGCTGTGTAAGTCACGCCCGAAGGCTTGAGATTGAAATGACCGACGATGTTAACGGTGGGCTCGGTCGTGAAATAACTGTGGTTCCACTTGGCTGGCCAGGCGCCTCCCTCATAGATGACGGTTCCCGCGCCAGCCGTGTAGCGCCCGACCTGATCAATTTGGACGTAGGCTTGTTGCTCCCAGCGCATGGCGGGCACGGTCGCCGCACCCGGAAGCAAGCCATGCGTGCTGGAGACACCCGGCAACTTGCCCTGGGCGAGGATGTACTCGGGGAGGACAACTTGAACGAGCGGGTTCCCTGTTGTGGGCTGTGTGAAAAACACTTCGCCCTCTAGCGTTGTTTCGAGGCCCCAAGTGTTGCCGCCTTTTGAGGCGAACTGTTCGAACGCGCTGCCGTCAGGCTTAAAACGAACGACGCCACTACCAATGGCACCAAAGGGCACGTTGCCATCGCCTGAGGTGACGTTGTCAGTAGAGGAATAGCCGTGGGCGGCATAGATCCAGCCGTCACGTCCCCATCGCATGTTATTGATCACCGCGTGGGTGTCTCGGGTGCCGAGGTTTGTGTAAAGTTTGGTCCGTTCATCGGCGACCTCATCACCGTCGGTATCCCGGAGATACCAGATATCAGGAGCGCTGCTAGCAATGACGCCATCGCGGTAGAAGACCATGCTGGTCACGAGTTCGAGCTTGTCGGCGAAGACCTTCTTCCTATCCATGACGCCGTCGCCATCGGAATCGGTTAGCATGCTGATACGATCGAGAGGATCGCGGCGGTAGACGCCAGGATTCGCTGATCCGGAGTCCATCCATGCCGCAACGTTCGCCTCTCGGAGACCGTTAGGATACTCGGGCGATTCAACGACCCAGAGGCGGCCTTTCTCATCCCAGTTGATGTTCATGGGATTGTTGATCAGAGGTTCAGAGGCAACGAGCGAGATTTCAAACTCGGGATGAACTTCGAGTTCCTTGGAAAGTACTGCCGGCTTGGGAGCACCACCGTCAACGTAGCGAAGCGCTTCCCCAAGCTCCTCTTGCTTGCAGAACGCGTCCACGTCCTCACGCTTGCCTGCCCATGCGATACCGCGAAGCAGCATGGTGCGGACACCATTGTGCGAGAAATTCTCATACCAATGGCCGGGGATATGAACAAAGGCGCGGTAGGGTTCCCGACCGCCGTTCACGGTCCGTTCGCAGGTCCAAATCTGGGGTTGGATGTCGTAGACGTTGACCATGTCCGGCTGCGCAGCCGCCTCACTATCCTTGCTGGAGCCAATGGCTTTGGGCGTGTAGGCCGCAGCGAGCACAGAGACTTCAGGAAGGAGATCCATGTCATAGTAGATCTCGTCCTCAAGGTCGAAGTTGGAAATGCTCCTAGTGATAGGATTCTCGCGGTCAGTGAAGTAGAGGCTCATCGGGCCTTCTAACCACTTTGTTATCCCGAAGCGCCAGGACCCGCCGATGATGCTCTTGTAGTAGTCTGGGTCCCTGGACACCGCGCCGCCGTGGATGACCACGAGCCCGCCACCGCGGGCAAGAAAGGCGTCTAGATTCTTGCGCTCTGTTCCAATCTCGATGTTCCCCGATTCTTTCGAGTGCAGGATCAGGACATCTGTGCTCTCTAACTGTTTCTTGGTGGGGAATGCTAGGGCGCCATCGACTTCCAAACCACGAGCTTCAAGCATGGGTTTCCATTCCTTCAGAAAGCGGGGGTAATCGTGCGTGCCGGGGGCGTGGGTCTTCTCGCCTGCCCGAATGAAGACGCGCAAGGGCTCGGCTGCTTCTGCCATCGAGCAGAGCATGCCGCAGGTGAGGGCTATTGTTAGAAATAGACGCTTCATCCTAGAGATTCTTTTCAAACTGACTCACAGGTCCGCCTTCTAATTCTTTGACGATGGGTTGCTGGTTCTCGACATGGGTCCATTCGGGAAGGTAGATACGCTCGCCACCCTTAAGGGCTGAATCGTGCGAGAGAATGCCGCTGCAGGTGATGTTCGCGCCCTGACGTGCATTCGGATAGGGTTCCCGGTCCTCGATCAGCGCTGAAAGAAACTCGTGAACAAGATGCGGGTGCGAACCGCCATGGCCGCCACCTTGGGCGAAGCTGAGATGTTGTTCACCATCCTCACCGCTGTAGACGCCCTTTGTCGTGAATGGCTGGATCTCCTCTGGGAGACGACCGGCGTAGTCTGGCACTTCCACACGCTCAGGTTTCTCGCCTTTGTGTAAAATGTGGCCGTCGTCCTCGATGAGGCTCCACTCAAAGCTCTTCTTCTCGGCGTACACATCAAAACTCTCTCGGTACTGTCGGGATACATTGAAGAGCGAGCGTGTCACTTCCGCCCAAAGATCCGAGTCCTTGAACTTAATGTGAGTGGACTCCATGCAGAACGGCGAGCCGTACTGCTTGTGCATGTGCGCCTCAATCGTTCCCGAGCCAGCACAGGTCACGTATTCAGCTTGATCTCGGCCGAGAGCAAGCGTCGGAGAGATGGCGTGAGTGCCGTTGTGCATCGGTGGCAATCCTTCCCAGTACTTCGGCCAACCGCCCATGTCCTGGACGTGGGAAGACCGAAAGAACTGCAACTTCCCCATCTCGCCCTTATCGTAGAGCTCTTTGACATAGAGATACTCGCGGCTGTAGACCACGGTCTCCATCATCATGTATTTCTTACCCGACGCTTCTTGAGCGTCCACGATGCGCTTGCAGTCCTCCACCGAAAGAGCCATCGGAATGGTGCACGCGGCGTGTTTGCCAGCCTCGAGTGCGGCCACACATTGGTCGGCGTGGAGAAAGGGAGGCGTGTTGATGTGGACGATGTCGATCTCGTCGTTTTCTAGGAGCTTGTCATACTCCGTGTAGCGTCCTTTTGCCGGGATATTGAAGGCGTCGCCAACTTGGTTGAGTTTACCTTCGCTACGTTGGCAAATGGCGACCATCTCGGCATTGGGATGGCGTTGATAAATGGGGATAAACTCAGCACCAAAGCTGAGCCCCACGATGGCGACCTTGTAGACGGGATCTTGAGACATAAAGGTTAGGGCAATTTCTGTTTCTGCTCACTATCACTGCGCCAGGGAGGTGCAGCGACGACAGAAAGAAGACCCGAAAGCCCGATTCGTCTTGCTACCGGTGGAACCGTTTTATTATAAATGCGACATTATCTCTGAATGATCAGCACCTCTGAAGCACGCGAACGGCGAGATCTCCTCCTCGATTCGATCGGACCCGAAAACCGATTCTACCATCTCTTTGAATACGTCGAGGGACTGTCGTTCTTTGCCAAGGACTGCCAGGGAGTCCTCCTCGCCGCGAACCATCACCTTGTGGCGCTCTACGGATTCAAGACCGAGGACGAGTTTATCGGACACACTGATTTTGATCTGTTGCCTAGGCGACTGGCGGAGAAGTTTCGGCAGGATGATCTAGCAATCATGCAAAGCCGCCAACCGGTGAGAAACCTGGTGGAACTCTTTCTCAATCGCCAAGGAATCCCCTCCTGGTTCGTCACGAGTAAAATCCCGATTATTTCGCGAACCGACAAGGTCTTGGGTATTATGGGAATCATTCAAGACTACCAGCAATACGAGCAGAGATACGCTGGCGGACGAGACATCCGAAAGGCGATGGACTTCATCTACAGTCACTACCGGGAGAAGATATCCATCAAGGCCCTAGCAGAATCTTGCGAAGTGTCACTGCGACAATTTGAACGCAAATTTAAAGGCTATTTCAATCTGAGTCCGCAGCAGTACATCATGAAGATGCGTATCCATGATTCCTGCGAGATGCTTAGGACCCACTCACTATCCATCGGAGATATCGCGTTCGAATTGGGGTTTTACGACCAGAGTTCATTCACGGTGAAGTTTAAGAAAGCGATGGGATTGACTCCGCTCCAATACCGGAAGCAGTTCATCTGAGCAGGTCGCACGGAGTCACCCTCGAATTAGCGTTCGCCTTGCGGAATTTCCCTGGTGAGATTCCGTCTACCTTGTGGAAGATTGCGTGCAACTGCTGCAGTTCGATGCCGACGCTTTCCGCAATCTTGTCCAAGGTGTAGTCGGTCTGGAGGAGCAATTTCTTGATTTCCTCGACCTTCTTCTGCCGCATGAACACTGCCACGGATGTCTGGAGCTGTTCACGGAATCGATACTCAAGGGACCGTCGGGAAATCCCCGCAGCCTGAGCCACGTCATCGACTTTGAGTGGCTTTCGAACCGACGTTCGCATGAATGCCAGGGCTCTGCGGAGGTTGGGATCATCAACGGCTTCCATGCCGGTGGAGACCCGTTCCACCACGCCAGTCGGTTGGATAAGCGGCACGGGGTCTGGCTCGCGTTTGTGCATCATCGCGTCGAGGCGCTCCGCTACCGCCAATCCCGCAGCAGAAGCGTTGGTATCGATGCTAGAAAGTGAGGGATGCGAGATCTGGCAGAGGAGTGGATCGTTGTCCACCCCAAGAACGGACAACTGTTCGGGAACAATACGGCCACAATCGGCAGCAAGTCCGAGGATCTGAGCAGCGCGTTCATCCGTGGCACAGAAGACAGCACAGGGATTGGGAAGCGACCGCAGGAACTGTCGCGCGGCTTCTTCCTGATCCACCTGGTGGACCTCAGCCCTGCTGGTAATGAAATCTTGAACGGGCGGGTGACCGGCCTCCTCCACCGCTGCGTGGAAGGCTTCATGGCGCATGTTAGAGTAGACCGCATCATGAAAGCCGACAAAGGCGAAATGGCGGAACCCTTTCCTCATGAAATAGGTCGCCGCAAGTTTCCCAATGGCTTCCTCATCAGAGTTAGGAACATCCTTTGGGCGAGGCCCCATAGGATCGCCGTCCCACCGAATGACCGCCATGCCCTTCGCCGCAAGCTTGGGTGAGAAGCGCATGCGAGCCGCGCGAGTGATCACGCCATCACCCTGCCAATCACGTAGCCATTCGGGCTCCTCGCGATTCAGCCCACCCTGCTCGTAATGCAGCCGCCACCCCGCCAACTGGGCATACTGCGCCACACCTTGGAGCATGTTTCGCCCATACTGGGTGGAACTCTCGATAAAGACAGCAACGTTACGCATGAGAACCCACCTTTCGGCGGCGGGACGCCACCGCTACGAAACTATTTCAGGGTGGCAATGTAGGCGAGGACGTCTTCGATTTCTTGTTCGCCTAACAAGAGATTCATCGGTGGCATAGGAGAGACCGGCGCGGGATAATTCTCGGCGATGTCGGCGTTGGGTTCGACGAGTGATTTGCGGAGGTAGTCTTCACCTTTGCGGGCGGCGATGCCGTCGAGCGCGGGGCCGATGTTGCCGCCTTCGCCGCCGACTTGGTGGCAACGATTGCAGGCGGCGACTTGGTGGGTGAAGAACAAGGTCTTGCCAAGTTCTGCATTGCCTGGCTCCAACTTGGCCGCCGTTTCTTGAGAGACGACTGGAACCAGCTCCTGCAACTTGATATCATCATACCAAGCCGTGCCTGTGGATTGTCCCCAACCTCCAAAGAGCGTGTTGATCGAGATTTCACTGCGTCCTTCTGAGTTAAAGTCCACACGAACCTCCGTCCAATCCTTGTTTCCTTTGAGGCCTTTCGTTAGGGCGCGATTGTCGCCTCCTTGAATCTCATGCACGTTGAGCAAGGCGCCCATGGCATTTCCCTTCACATCCTTCGTCTTGATCTTGCCGGAAAGACGGTAACGCGTGTTGGCTTTCACACCGATGACCGTGTGAAAGGAGGTGTCCATTGGCTTGGTCACGACAATCTTTAGGCAATCCGAGCCCTCGATGCCTTCACTGTCAGGCTTGGTGTAAGTGCCTGCATCGTCGTCGCCGCTGTAGGTGCGGGGAGTCCACTCCGCTTTGGTCAAGAGATCGGCACCCGGCTCGAAACTGGTGGCATCGAAGCCGTCCACGCCGTGGCGTTTGGCGCTGGCCTTGAGAGCCGCCGAGAGCCATTCGTCGTTCAAGTTTTCAGCATTGCCTAACAGATTCTTGACGGCGCTCTTGATCGGGTCCGAGGTTGGGAACTCGGCGAGGGCTACGAAAGCGGCAAGTCTTGTCGTGAGATCGGGATCGTTGATCACGGCAGATTCGAAGAGCAACGCGACACCAGCTTCACTCTTGGAGAGAGCGCGTACTGCATTGCGACGAAGTACGGGATTTGTAGAGAGGAGGGCGGCACGATGGGTTTCGGCGTCGAGCTTGCCCATGCCATGAAGAGCCCAAAGGGCATGCGAAGCGCCGATGCCTTCTTTGGTGGTGTTCGTCTTGAGCACTGCAACAGCATCTTCACTCTTGCCTTCAACGATCAAGCGTTGGGCAGTGAGGCGCCAGAATTGGTTCGAATCGTGAAGCGCGCTGACAAGCTGTTCCGTTGAGGCATCTGCCAGAGAGGTGATCTCGCTCTCAGGCGATTTGTCCCACACGAGACGATAGATTCTGCCGTGCTCACGATCCCGATTCGGATTCACGTGGGCATTGCCAGGACCGTTCTTGGCATCGTAGCCGCCTCGACCAGAGCTTGGCGTGGGATTGTGTTGGATGATGAAATTGTACCAATCGGCGATCCAAAGATTGCCGTCTGGACCGACTTCAGCAGCGACCGGCGAGAACCATTCATCGACCGAAGCGACGAGGGCGAAGGCATTCTTGCTCGTGAAACCCGCGCCGTCGCGCTCTGCCTGATACTGGCCTAACAGATTGCCAGTTGGTCCGGCCACGAAGGCGCGTTTGCCACGCCAGGATTCTGGAAAGGCGTCGGAGTTGGCAAAGGAATGCCCGGCAGCGGCGGTGTAAGCGCCGAAGGCATCGACTTGGCGAATACGCGAAGTGATCGGATGGAACTTCGGAGTGGAGGCGATCATCTTGGCTGACAATCCTTTGCCCTCAGGCAAGACCGTAGCTGGAATACCGCCATAGAAAGAGGGGTTGTTGTTCGCTGTTGAGCCGAAGACATCACCAGTGTCATTGAAGCCCAGGCCCCAAGTGTTGTTGTTGAACTGGTGCAGGAAATCCATGGACTTGCCATCTTGAGTAAAATGATAGACGCCCATACCAAAGCGCTTCTCTTCACCGCCAATCTGGCCGTTGAAGGCAGAGTAACCGACGGTGCCCCAGATCTTATTATCGATTCCGTAGCGGAGGTTGGAAGGGCCCGCATGCGTGTCTCCGGGGCCCCAGCCATCGATGAGGGTTTCCTTCACATCGGCACGATCGTCGCCGTCCGTGTCTTTGAGATACAAGGTGACGGGCGCTTGATGCACGATGACGCCACCATCGTGGAAGGTGAGTGAGGTGGGAATGTTAAGCCCGTCAGCAAAGACAGTGATCTTGTCACAGCGACCATCGCCGTCGGTGTCTTCCAGGATCTTGATCTTGTCGTCTCCTTTGCGCTCGGCGCGAACTTCGTTCGGATAGTCGGTTGTTTCGATGACCCATAGGCGACCGCGCTCATCCCAGGAAAGTTGCATGGGATTGACGATGTCGGGTTCGGAGGCAAACAATTCGAGTTTCCATCCTACGGGAACCTGGGTGTAGGCCAAGGAATCCTCGGGTTTTAGCGGCAATTGATAGGGAAGCGGTTCATCCCGTCGTTCGTAGTTGGGAATGTTGTCCCGCTTCTCATAGGCCATCGGCTTGCGTGCGCCGACGAACTTCTGATAGGAGGCTTGGCGCTCATCGCCAATCGCCCAAAGGATGCCGGACTTGATGAGTTGATGAAAGGCGTCTTGTTTCCAAACGCGATCATCGTGCCCTGAAGCGGTGTAGAAGACGCGGCCTTTGCCTTGCGTGCGGATCCAGGTCCAGGGTTCGGGTTCTTTGATATTGTCCTCGTCACCAGCAGGTTCGCGCACCATGAGGATGGTGCGGTCTTCTCCATGACCGGTGTGCACATAGGTTTCGTCCCAGGTTTCGAACTCCTGCACGTCTTTCATGGCAGGGTGTTTGCCATCGACGATCTTGGCGGTGAAGGTTCCGGTCTTGTGGTGTTGGAATTGACCCCCCACCAAGTTGATGAAGCCTAACTGATTGCGAAAGCAGAAGCTGGCGCAGTGCACGGGGATGAAGCCGCCGCCTTCCTCGATGAATTTGACCAAGTTGTTATACAAACGACGCTCGATGGTGTCGTGATTTGCATAGAGGAGGACACCATCGAACTGTGATAGGTAATCATAGTCGCCAAAGGCTTCCTCGACATCGGTGTGATAGTCAAAGTAGATCCCATCGGGCCCCAAGCCTTCTGCCAGCATGGGGTAGTAGTCGTTTGACGGATGATGCTTGGCGTCGTGTCCTAGGAAGAGGATACGGACTGGGCCTTCCGTCGGTCTCCCCATGAGGGAAGTGGAGATGGAAAGCGTGATGAGAAGGGCAACGAGTATGCGCATGAGTTGGTTAGGCTAAAGTGAATTCAGGCAGGCGCACGATATCGCCACCTTTCTGCGCGGATTCGTGGGCAAGGATACCGGTGCAGGTGATGTTGGCCGAATGCACAGCATTGGGATAGGCATCTTCTCCACTTAATAACATTTGGACAAACTGATGGGCCAAATGTGGGTGTGAACCTCCGTGACCAGCACCTTGCGTAAACGAGAGGTGGTCTTCGCCTTCGTCACCACCATAGACGCCGCCTGTGGTGAACGGCGCGATTTCATCTGGAAGCAGATGACCGTAGTCAGGACACTCTACTTTCTCAGGAATCTCTGGCTCGGGTTTCTTCGCGGTGTGGACGATGAGCGGTTCGCCTTCGATCAGCGGCCATTCTACCGCCTTCTTGTCACCGTAGACTTCGAAGGACTCGCGGTACTGACGCGCGACATCAAAGAGGGAGCGATAGACGAGCGCAGAGAGATCACTGTTCGCGAACTTGATATGACACGTCTCCACGGCGTAGGGTGATCCATAACATTCATGCATTTCTTTGCGAATGGTGCCGGAGGGGAAACAGCTGACATACTCCGCCTGATCCTGACCCAATCCTAAGACTGGCCCAACACAGTGCGTTGCGTAGTGCATCGGCGGCAGGCCTGGCCAGTACCCAGGCCAACCGTCCATGTCTTGCTGGTGTGAGGCTTTAAGAAATTGGAGTTTGCCCAGCTCGCCTTTGTCGTAGAGCTCCTTCATGTAGAGGAATTCGCGCGCGTAGACGACCGTTTCCATCATCATGTATTTCAGGCCGGTCGACTTCGTGAGTTCGACGATCTGTTTGCAGTCCTCGACAGACGTCGCCATGGGCACGGTGCAGGCGACGTGTTTGCCAGCCTTCAGCGCCGCGATGGATTGTTCGGCGTGATTGGGGATCGGTGTATTGATGTGGACCGCATCAATTTCAGGATCCTTGAGGAGCTCGTCGTAGCTTTGGTAACGCTTCTCGATGCCGTACTTGTCACCGATCTCATTGAGCGTGGCTTCGGTCCGCTGACAGATGGCCGCCATGTTGGCGTTTGGGTGGCGCTGATAGATTGGGATGAATTCCGCCCCGAATCCGAGACCGACGATAGCAATGTTAACTTTCTCCATAATCCTTCACTAAACCAGACTTGGCCTCCGTTTGCATGTATGAATACGGTAAATTTTGTGTATGATTGCGTCATGCTTTCCGCTACTGAACGCGATCAATGGCTGGCGGACCTACGCCCAGGCGGCATGCGGGAGCTGTTCGAGCACCTGCCAAACACGCTCTTCTTCGTAAAAGACTCGCAGACGCGCTTGATGGCAGGAAACCAGGCTTTCGTCGAGCGCTGTGGCTACGTAAGCGAAACGAAAATGATCGGTCATGTGGACAAGGATATCTTTCCTGAAGAGCTGGCGACCAAGTACGCTGCAGACGATCGCGAGGTCATCCAGACTGGGAAATCACTCATCGGCATGGTGGAGCTCTTTCCAAATCAGTTAGGCGATCCTGAGTGGTATATCACGGACAAGGTGCCGGTTTACACCGCCAATGGTGAGCTGGCGGGGCTTTGTGGCACGGTGCGAAGCTATGAAGGGGCGCGGGCAGCACTGCAGCCGTATCTCGATCTCGTGCCGGTGATCGACCACCTAAAAGAACACTTTCGCGGGAACGTCTCCATCCCTGCCATGGCTCAGCTGGCGGGTGTTTCCATGCGCGTCTTGCAGCGCCGATTTCAGGAAACGCTCAAGACAACGCCGCGCGAGTTCATCATGAAACTGCGGATTCATGCAGCCTGCGAACTCCTGAATAAGAGTCAGGCCAACATGACCGATGTCGCTATGCAGGTAGGATTCTACGATCACAGCGTCTTCTCTCGGCAATTCTCTCGCCTGATGGGCATCTCGCCCTCGGCCTATCGACGCCGCTCCAAAACGGGATGACGCCAGATGGTGTAAGAATACGTAAGAATCTCCTTGCCAGCGGGTCGTTCAGCTGAAAGGAGCGGCCCATCTTTATGCTCGCACAGAGCTACAGAGGCACAGAGAATTACCGACATGCTCACCGTGCGAACCTCCGAGCCCACCCCCCCTCTGTGCCTCCGCGCCTCCGTGCGAGTTCTCCTCATCCTCGCAGCGATCAGCCACGCTCACGCCGATATCACCACCCGAAAGCCCCTAGCGCCCCGCGTCCCTAGCAATTCCCCCACGCTCTTCCAAGACCTCCCTGCCTCGCAAACCGGACTCGACTTCCGCTACAATTGGCAACCACCAGCCAAGTACGAACACGAAATGGTCAACGCCGTCACCGGTGGCGGCGTCTGCCTCGGCGACTATGACAATGATGGCCTAACAGACGTCTTCCTCACTCAGCCATTCAAGGGCAACCAGCTCTACAAGAACCTCGGCAACTGGAAGTTCCAAGACGTCACCGCCAGCGCTGGCCTCACCAAAGAACATCTCTGGGGCACCGGTGCCTCCTTTGCTGACATCGACAACGACAACGATCTCGATCTCTTTGTGTGCGGGTACGATTGTGAGAATCGCCTCTACCTCAATCAAGGCAACGGCACCTTCATCGAAAGCGCCGAGAAAGCTGGCCTCAACTATCGTGGTGCCAGTATCATGATCGCCTTTGCCGATTATGACCTGGATGGCAATCTTGACGCCTACCTGTGCAACAATCACGTTGATCCTCAGGAAGCGCCACTTTGGAAATACGAGAAAGACGCACGCGGCATGCCCATCGTCACAGCAGATTTGAAAGGGATCGCGAAGCCACTCTATCGTTCTGATCTCAAAGATGGGATGCTGATTCCCGCAGGCGAAAGCGACATTCTTTATCAGAACAACGGGGACGGCACCTTCTCAGACGTTTCCGCCAAAGCGGGCATTCACGACGAAGACTTCGGCCTCTCTTGCACCTGGTGGGACTTCGATCACGACGGCGATCCCGATCTGTACAATTCGAACGACTTCTACGGCTCGGATCACCTCTATCGCAACAATGGTGACGGCACCTTCACCAATGTGAACAAGCTCGCCCTCCCCCACACCCCCTGGTTCTCCATGGGCAGTGACGTCGCCGATGTGAACAACGACGGCTGGCTAGATTTCATGGCTTCCGACATGCAAGGCACGACGCATTACAAGCAGAAGATTTCTATGGGCGACATGCAGGGCTGGTTTCTTGAGACGGCGGTTCCTCGGCAGTACATGCGCAATGCCCTTTACATCAATTCCGGCACCTCCCGCTTTCAAGAAGGTGCGTTCCTCGCGGGCGTGGCATCCACCGATTGGACATGGTCGCTCAAGTTTGGAGATCTTGACAGTGATGGCAAAGAAGATCTCTACGTCACCAATGGCGCGGAGCGCTATTGGGACAACAGCGACATCATGAATGCCGCCCGTGGCGCGCAACGCATCAACACACCAGAGTTAAAGAAGGTCTGGCTTCCCTCTCCCGTCCGCAACGATCCCAACCTTGCCTATCGCAATCTTGGTGACCTCAATTTTGAAAACGTCAGCAAGGCTTGGGGGTTGAGCGCTGCCAAAGTCAGCTATGGCGCTGCTCTTGGCGACCTCGATCTAGACGGTGATCTCGACCTCGTCGTGAATAATTTCGATGAAGCCGCCAGTCTCTATCACAACAACAGCTATGAGAATCAGTTAGCGCTGCTCTCATTGCAAGGTAGAGAAAGCAATCGCGATGGCCTCGGAGCCCTCTTCAAGATCAATGCCACCTCTGGCAAACAAACCAAATACCATACCATCACACGAGGCTTCATGTCAGCAAATGCCCCCATGATCGCTATCGGCCTTGGCAAAAGCACCCAATTTGACCTTACCATCGAGTGGCCCAGCGGCACGCATCAAACCCTAACCAATCTCGAAGCCGGTCACCATCACACCATTAAGGAAGCCAAGGGCACAAAGGAACCCAACAACTCGACTGAAACCCTATTCGTCGTTTCCGACGCGCTTCGGGGAGCGGCGATTGCAGAGAACCCCTTCGACGACTTCGCCCGCGAGCCACTTCTACCCAACAAACTCTCACAACTCGGCCCCGGGCAGGCCTGGGGAGATCTCGACAACGACGGAGATGACGACCTCGTTCTCGGACGCCCAACCAGGCACGCCACGACCGTCGTTCAAACGCAGCCCGTTGGCTTCAAAGTAATGGCAAATCCTTCTTTCGATGCGCATGCCGCCAGTGAAGACATGTCCCCACTGCTCTTCGACGCTGATGGCGATGGCGACCTGGACTTGCTTGTGACCAGCGGTGGTATCGAAGCCGACATCAAGAGCCAAGCCTACCAAGATCGCCTCTACTTGAACAACGGTTCAGGCAACTTCAAGCCCGCACCGAAGGGTCAATGGCCTGACACTCGCACCAGCAGTAGCGTGGCAGTCTCAGCGGACTTCGATCGCGACGGCGATCTCGACGTCTTCGTAGGTACCCGCGTTCGCCCAGGCGCTTACCCGCTCTCCGAGTCCAGTCAATTGCTACGCAACGACAAAGGAAGCTTCACTGACGTCACAAGCAAAGTCGCCAAGTCTTTGCTGAGCGCCGGCATGGTCACTAGCGCTGTCTGGAGCGATGCAAACAATGACGGCTGGCTCGATCTCTTCGTTCTCCGTGAATGGGGCGCGCCTTTACTCCTACAGAATAATAAAGGAACACTGACAGACACCAGCGATGCGGCAGGCTTAAAAAAACTGACTGGTTGGTGGAACGGCATCGCCACTGGCGACCTCAATCATGATGGTGCCATGGATTACGTGATTACAAACGCTGGGCTCAACACCAAGTACCACGCCGATCCCAGCCATCCGGCCCGTCTCTACTACGGTGACATGGACGGTAGCGGCTCTTCCCAGATCATCGAAGCCAAAGTCTACGGGAACACATGGCTGCCCATTAGAGGCAAGAGTTGTTCCCAGAATGCCATGCCCGAGATCCGGTCACGCTTCCCTTCCTTCAAAAGTTTCGCCTCCGCCACCCTGACAGAAATATACACACCAGCCCGCTTAAAGAAGGCGAAAACCTTCAATGCCGTCGAACTCCGATCTGGTGCGCTCCTCAATGACGGCCAAGGCAAATTCACCTTCTCGCCTCTTCCCCGCATTGCGCAGATTTCATCCGCCTTTGGTGTCACCATCACCGAAATTGACGGTGACGGCCACCCTGACATCTACCTACTTCACAACACCTACAGCCCTCAGCCCGAGACCGGTCGCACCGATGGCGGCCTCAGCCAGCTCCTGCGAGGTCGAGGTGATGGCACCTTCAGCCCCGTGCCTACACACGAAAGCGGCCTCACCGTCAGTGGAGATGGCAAGAGCTTGGGTGTCGTCGATCTCAACCGTGATGGCTGGGTGGACCTGATCGCCGCTTGCAATAGCGGGCCCATAATCACGTTCATCAATCGAGGCAACGCGCCGAACCACACCATCAGTCTCCGCCTCCAAGGTCTTCCTGGGAATCCCACAGGTATTGGAGCTCGTTTAAAGCTCTTTAGCAAGAACGGCCCCACACAAACCACTGAAATCCAGGCTGGTGGGAGTTACCTATCTCAGAATCCCGCTATGGCGTTCTTTGGTGTTCCGCAAGGCTCGACTCCAGACCGAGTCGACATACGTTGGCCCGACGGCCAGCATTCCAGTGTGCAACTAAGTGCCATCAAAGGAAACCGCCTCCTCGTGCGCCACCCAAAAGTAACGCCTTAGAAACCAAATAGGTTCTGTCAACAAACCGGCGAAGCCGGTTTCTATCCTATTCTGGAGGCCGATCCTCCGTAGAATCCGAATTGTTATGGTGAGGATTTCTCTGCAAACACAGCCTTCTTAATTAATAACAGTGCGGACAAAACCACGCCATCCGAAATTGAAGCCTCACCTAACCGATTTCAACTATTACAGGGCCCATTGTTACCCATCGGCTCGACGGCTTTTCCGTACAACTCCGGTCGTCGTTCCTGGAAATTGCGACTCGTGGACCGGATCTTGCGGATTCTCCTGAGATCAATCGTTGCTGAGATGTAAGCCTCCCTTTTGTCAGGGCAACGAGCAAGGATACGGGTTGGCCATTTCGACGGATCACCGATCATAGTGCCACTTCCGTATGCCTGATTCGCAGTCACCATGGCAACGTGACTCTGAAACATAGCCGTCTTCATGATAAAGTCTTCGACGGAACCGCCACGCCCATTGATCCAGACAATGAGCTCTGCGCCCTTGAGCGAGAGAACCTGGAAGGGTTCAGGGAACCAACCATCATAGCATTTGAGGATGCCCACCCTGCCAAAATCAAACTCGAAGACGGGGAGGTCATTGCCACGGTTCATGATCCACTCCGGATCGTTCTTGAGAAACCATTCGCGGCTCTTGTCAGAGGGAGGCCGTGACCACGCTGGTGTCCCTTCGTAGTGATCCACCGCAGCATGGGTCTTGTTGTATTTCCCCATGATCTTTCCGTCTCTGTCAAAAACCAGCGCTGTGTTAGCAAAAGTATCATCGTTATAGACTTCCCAACAGCCCACAATGACATAAATGCTATGCTTAGCCGCAGCCGTGGCAATCTTCTCAGTCGATGAACTCGGAACCTTAATATGACCAAGGATGTATTCTGGGAAGACCACCAACTGAGCTTCATCTTCCCCCGCTCTCCCAATATCGGGGATAAGCTCATCGGCAGCATCATAGCCTTCGCGCCGCTCGTCGCCCTTGTCGTAACCACTGGTTTGTACTGCCGCAATCTTGACCTGATCACGGTTCACTTCCTTGACCACATCCTCTGCCAAATCCCGCGGTAAAGATTCGCTGGATGTGTTAGGCATTTGAGCCAGCAGAGACAGAGCTGAGCCCAGGAGGCAAATGATTATACTTTTCATCAATTGTGCATGTTGAATCTACTAAACCAGCGCATTCTTCTATCAACACCTTAAATTTGGAAGTTCAGAGAGAATTGTCTCGCTCTCCAGTATTCTGATCATCTCGAATTAGCAGGGTCCTGGCTAGAACAAGCTACGATACACCGCAAACACTGCCTCAGCCATGTGCTCGGTCTGATGATGCTTCTCAATGTTCAGCTGAGCGTCCACGCCCATCTTATAGCGCCCTTCCGGATCTTGAAGGAGATCGATGAGTTTGCGAGCGAGGTCCATGACATCGTTAGGACGGTGCAGATAACCTCCCTGAGTTTCCTGGATGACTTCAGGATAGATTCCGGAATCTGGTAGCACACACGGAATTCCAACAGCCATCGCTTCCAATGAAGAAAGCCCTTTGGGTTCCTCGTAGACACTAGGTACGGAAAAGACATCGAGCCCGGAGAAAAAGGAGTATTTGCCATCTCGATCTGGCGAGCCTGCGTGATGGAATGCCCCCATCGCACTATGACTCCGGATCTTCGCTACTTGTTCTTCGAAGTAAGGTCGATCTTGTTTCCCCATCCAGCCTGCCACATGCAATCGGCAATCTTTGAGTGCGGGAACCTTACGAACTTCGAGAAAGGCGTCCACTAACAGGTGAAAACCTTTGTGAGGGCAGATACGCGCGAAATAACCAATCGTAGGCGGACGGTCAGAGGATCGAGTCGTTCGGCTATTCGTTAACTCAATTCCCAGAGGAACCAGACTAATCCTATCGCTTTCAATGCCCAACATCGAACTCATCTTGTCCGCATAGAATTGACTGTAGACGATAAAACGGTCGATCAAGGGTGCCAGTGCTCGAAAGCGAAGTAGCACTTCATCTCGGACCGCTCTTGGCAGGCCCTCCAGAAAAAAATCATCTCCTTGCAGCGTCACGACAAATTTGGATCGAAGAGTTGCCCGCAACGCGGGAACGCAGCCGGCGATCAGAAGATTCGAGAGGTTCACGATTTCAGGTGGTCCGGCAGGTCTCGCCCCGAGCCATTCAACGAGCCGCGCAAGCTCCTTCTTCTGCCGACCATCGTGGCCAGCCAACATGGATAGTGTAAGTGCCCCAATTGCTCCGGGCTTCATACCGGTTGGATTCCGCACAAGCTTTCTGAGAATCCCTGGCCTGTTTAGCCATCCGTCGATGCATCGAGGCATGTGGCGCAACCAAGGGAAACACTGCTGTAGGTAAACATTTACACCACCGTAGAAGACCCTGGATTCCGAAATGTCCGCCTCGTCGGTGCGTATCGGCGTATAAAGCGGCAACAAAGTCACGTCATGGCCCGACCTGCGCAGTCCAGAAACCAATGTCTGGTCGCGGAGACAGCTGCCACAATACATTCCACCAGCACCTGCGCTCAGATACACGATTCTCACAAAGACCGCCTCGGAAGTTTGGTCAACCAGCCCATGACACCCAGTAGCGCAAAGACCGGCGCCAAATAGATCATCATAGGAAAGTAGCTCCCTGTGGCCTCTTTCACACTCGCCAGCCACCATGGACCTAACGCTGACGCGACGACGGTCATGACTTGGGCACAACCTTGAATTTTTCCCAAGTGGGTCCGCCCAAACGCGTGCCCAAAACCCGTGAAATAGACGACCGAGAAGACGCCCCCACAGAATCCGTAGAGGCTTGCATGAGAAATGACCTGCGAGGCTGTCTGCAATCGGGGGTATGTGAGTAAGACTAAAGCAAGCACCCAAAGGCTCAACGCAACGATCCTTGGAAGCGACAAGTATCGGGTTGCCCACGCGGCAAGGAGGTTTCCGATCAGACCTGCGCTCATGAGACCAGCCATGGCATATCGGAAAGTTGTTACACCAAAACCAAGTTCCTGGAGAATCGACTGATTGAACAGACTTACACCTGCTAGGACACCACTGTAAAGCGCCATCGCTATTCCAAACATCCAAAAACATGGCGTCTGCAGTGCTTCACTCAATCTCAAGTCAGGGCGAGGCTCATCTAAACTCGACAGAGATGGGCCATCAACCGGGGAATCCGCTGGCTTAGGCCCCCGCCGAGCGATGAGCGCACTGATGCAACCTAGTATAATTACGGCAACACCAACGACAATCCAAACGTGTCTCCACCCCAGTGATTCGATCTGTGACTGTATGCTCACGATCGCCACACTAAACCCGATAGCAACCAGCAATGAGAACACTCCCATCGCTATTGCCAATCGTTTCGTGAACCACTTGCCCACGCTCGTGATACTCGTGGTCGAGAGTGCGCTCTGCCCAAATCCCCTGATGAGAATGAGAAATAAGGTGACTGTGCCTGCGCTAACCATCTGGCTCATCGTTAGGACCGTACTCCCGAGAATAAGAAGGATAGACGAAAGCATCACGCGAAGCCCCAAGCGATCGGTGAGGGGGCCCGCCGCTAAGGCAAACAAACTTCCGATCAGCGTAGCGATAACATTGATCTTAGCGAACTGTGTGCGTTCTAAGTCGAGATCAAGAAGCAGTGGTTCGGTGATCAGCCCAAGCCCCACCGTTCTCCCAGGCAACGTGGCTACCATGCTCATCGCGGCCAACACGACAATCACCCATCCATAATATGGACGCTTACTCATGAGGTCCGGCGCTTCTCGATTTGCACAGCTTCACATAGACGCCAACACCAAGCAGTAAAAGGAGAATCGCTGCGCCTAGCCAGCGCACAGGTCCTCGCGCAAACACCACGGCCCCGTTTACAACCATGAAGACAAAAAAACCATGAATGATCCAGTCAATCCATCCAGAACGTCTAGCATACCCAGATAGTCCGACTACCCACCAATACGCCGTATCAGCAATCCAAACCAAGGTAAAGAAGTAGTTCAGATACAAACCAGCTCCCGAATCTTTACCCGTGAGTTCGCGCGTCTGTCTCGCTGTCTCTGCGATGCCTAGGTCATGGCTCCATTGGTAGTAATAGTGAAAAGCAGCAGCCACGTGACCGAGGTAAGCAAACAGCCCCAAGGTCCAACACCATCGCGCGAGCGATCGCAGGTGCTGACGCCGAACTAGAAGCGTGACTGCGGCCACGCTATAACACAGCAATGCAATCCAGACGAGGATGCGAGTAAAAAGCTCACCACTAATCATCTGCAGGCAGCGTCAATATGGATTCCGAAAACATCACCCGTGAGCCTATCATCGATAACGAATCTAGAAACTAGGATCGATCGTGTAAATCGGGCCACCATTGGTAATGAAGAAAGAGGTTCACAGCCATGGTCCTCTGGCTGGACCTGAATTAGCATCGAAACAAGGGATCTAATTGTCGCCTAGAAAGAAACTTGGATGCGGTGGTTTGTTATAGACGACGTTCTGCCAAGCCATTCCCAATCGATATTGGGGATCATGCATCAGAGTGACCAGACGGTGTTCCGTCGAAATCATTGTCGTATAGAGCCGTAGAGATTTTCCATCGGGAGAAGGAATCAACAGTTCTTCGCGCCAATCTCCTAGGATGTCTCCGGTAAGACTCGGACGCCTGCCCCGACGACGGCCAGCGTTGCCTACGCGTGTTTCTAACAAGGTCTCTTCTCGGCCCTTTTCCCAGTTCCATTTGGTGATCGAAGAACCCCGGCCCAACAACTCGCGCAGGAGATCCCCATCCCACCAAAGCGCAAATCCATTAGATTGTGGACAGGGGCCAATATCTTCTCCTGCGGCATTGCGCAGGCCTCCTGGACCGCCCCAGGCTTCCGCTCCAGGGTGGCGCGGATCGATGTCGGCCACAAGACCGGCTTTGACATCCACTCCGGGGCTGTGGCTCCAAAGCACCTTTCCCGTTCGAGCGTCGTGCATCCCTGGTCCCGGAGTTTGCAAGGCCACGGTTCGAGCTTCATTCTCCGTGATCAAGAACAGTTCAAGCCCAGGCCGATCAGGATAGAAATCACTGATGTGCATAGAGTCCCCATGACGCCTCCCAGTCGAGTAGAGCCCCTCACCATTGTCATCAATAACCATTGCTTGATAAACAATCTCGTCTTTGCCATCAGCATCGACATCAGCCACAGAGAGTGAGTGCCCCCCCAAACCGGAGAAAGACGAGGCTCCTTCGTAAGGAGGATAACTCGTCCCCGAATCGAAGGTCCAACGATTGGTTAATTCACCCTCGCGCCAGTCCCACGCCGCCATCACGGTGCGCCCATAAACGCCACGACACATGACCACACTAGGCCAGTCGCCATCCAGGTAGGCCACGCAGGCGAGAAACCGATCACAACGGTTACCGTAGCTATCATTGCCACCATTACCGCCCTTCCCTCCCCAGCCATCGATGGGAGCTCTGCTCGGGATGTAATCGACTGTCTTCAGAGCTGCCCCAGTCTTTCCATCGAAGATGGTTAAAAACTCTGGCCCGTCAAGAACCCGGCCATGGCGCCGATCACCCTCATTCTTGATACGCCAGTCTTTACTCGCATCGCCAATAACCTTACCTGCCCCGTCAATCGTTCCATCCGCCGTCTTGCAAGCCATCTCGGCGCTTCCATCGCCATCCAGATCGTAAACCATGAATTGAGTGTAATGTTCGCCCTCACGAATATTTATGCCGAGATCGATCCGCCACAGAAAAGTCCCATCGAACTCGTAGGCATCCAAAATGGGCTTACCGGTAATTCCAGGATGTGAGTTGTCACGAGCCCGAGAGGTTTGATGCAGGACGATCTCATACTCGCCATCGCCGTCTAGATCAGCGATCGAAGCATCGCCTGGATTATAATCTTTGATCGGCCGTATCGGGATCTCCAAATAGGGTTCATCCCAGGCCCGAACGACGTTAGATGCATCAAGCTCCTTGCCATCTAAGATCGGCCGCACAAAGTAATCTAGTTCCTTGCTAGTGTCACCATCAAGATCGGTGAAATTAGTCGCGCCCGAGATCGGCTTTGGATTTACCCTTGTAGCTTCGCCCTCCCCAGTTCTTCGATAGAGATAAAAAGCAACGCTCTCTGAATCAGTTCCCAATAGTCGCCAACTCACAAACACGCTATCCTCATGCTTCACGGCGACAATTCCTCGCTTCAATACCTCCATCTGGCGTTGTGCCAAAGCGCCCTTTGGTAGGATCCCGCAAACAATGGCAAGGACGCAGCCGAGGTACACAGGATTGAAGTAAGGTGTGAGGTTGCTGAGCAAGCGGAGCCAATTAGGTGGTGGATTTAAGCATGATTCCTAGCATGGCTGTCTTGTTAGTTCAGGCTAGATTGGTTGTCAATGAATGATCCCGGAAGCTTACATATGGGCAATTGTTAGAATGGAGACCGAGGCCGAAATTCTAACAATTGCTCGGTCCCCCCTTCACTTCTTCTCGCTCCAGCTTCGAAAGCAGGCCTCGGTAGGCCTGCCAAGGTGTTTCCCCTCCATTTGCCGTGTGCGGTCTCCAGGTGTTGTAGCGCTCGATCCATTCGCCCAGCAGCACTTCGAGTTCCGGAATCGTGTTGTATTCGTGCAGCAACACCCACTCGTGTTTCACACTTCGCCACAGACGCTCGATGAGGACGTTGTCCATCCAGCGCCCTTTTCCGTCCATGCTCACTCGCGCTCCGAGGTCCTCGACCGCGCTGATCCATTCCACGCCCGTGAATTGGCTGCCTTGGTCTGTGTTGATGATCTCTGGAACCGCACCGGCAACTCCGATTGCTTCGCAAAGCACGTCGAGGCAGAAGTCGACGTCCATGGTGTTGTTCACTCGCCAAGCTAACACTGCTCGTGTTTTCCAATCAATGATCGCTGCTAGGTACACGTGCCCACGACTCCACGGGATGTAAGTGATGTCGATCGCCCAAACTTCATGCGCTTTGGTGATCTGGCGATTACGCAAAAAATACGGGTATTTAGGATTCTCTGGCGCTGCTTGCGTCGTGCATAGACTACAGTAGATGGCCTTGATTCCAAGGTGTTCCATCATCTTTCCTGTCGTCCAACGGCTTGCATGATAGTCGTTTCTTCCTAGCACGATACCTAGTTGGCGTGCTCCCATCGTGGGATCCTTTGCATGGATCAGCGGGATCAATGCTAACATTTCTTTGTGCTCAGTCCTCGGCTGCCATGGGCGCGGACACTTTGGCCTTAGCCGGTTGCGATTGACTCCAAGAAGCTCGCATTGCTTGCGGGTGCTGAGCTGAGGATGGTCTGTTTCCACCATTGTCTTTCTCATGGCTCAATCCCCAGCTCCTTGCACTTTTTTACCAGGAACTCTTTCTCAACGACTACTCGACCCAAGGTTCGTTCCAGTGCGTCCGTGCGCTCTTTCTCCTCGTCGATCTCATGGTTCTTGGCGTTCTTGCGCTCAAAGAGAGCGCTACCTTCGGAGAGTAATTCCTTCTTCCACGCCGTGACTTGTGAGGGCGCTAGCTTGTGCTCTGCAGCAATCTCGTTGATGCTCCTGAAACCTTTCGCGGCCTCGAGGGCAACGCGGAATTTGAACCGCGCGGAGTGTATTCGTCTTTTGTTACGTTTTGGCATTTCTTTGTAGGTTTAATGTTGATTTCTTAACCTACCAGGAATCCTTCAGATTGGCTCCGTTTTGACCAGCCACCTCAAAGTAACTCCGATGATCGATCCTGAATCCACCTTCTGGCACCCTCCTTATGCCTTGCACTACTCAATCTATCTACCGGCCTAGGGCGACCTTTCCGCTCCTCAGCCGGAAATATCCTGAATGAATGCCGACGGATGAGAGACGCGAGGGCGCAAAGTTCGAGACAATTGCCAGGCCGGAAAAGCCGCGAAGAACCTCTGATTTCCCTCACCCACGATCCATTCATTCTTCCTCTTTGCGTTTCAACAGATCCCGTATGTCTAACCTGTTGATAAACGGCCGCGAAAGCAGGCTTGATCGATGAAGTTGCCTGTTGGCGCTCGAAGCAACTAGGAGATCCAGCCTTCCATAGACTCTTAAGCTGCTCCCGGCAGCGCTTCCTAACTCACCAAGAGCGTGGTAAAACCACAGCGATCACTCACCGGCCTTGGAAAGACGCTCGGCCTCGAGTTCTGCCTCGAATTCCTCCTCTTCCTTCCTCTTGGCATCCTCTTCCTGCTGCTTAGCTTCCTCTTCCTGCCTCTTAGCCTCCTCTTCCTGCTTCTTGGCTTTCGCTGCCTCGCGGGCCATGCGCTTATCAATCTTCCTCTGCTCGCGCTCCTGACGTTTGTAATCTTTGCTTGGTGTAACAGCCATCGGTAAAACTTTCTATTTATCGTGGGACAAGTTCGCCTGTCTCGGAGCGGAATCGGCGTAGGCCTCTTCGTCTTGGCCCTTAGCTTTGAGAAGGGGTGGAATCAATAGAAATTTGAGTGCGAACGGGATAATTTAGGGACGAAAGACGATCCGATCATCGAGCAGCTTGAGATCCTTCAGCTTCACGCACACTTCAATCCAGCCAGCCAGAGATAACAGGAGTATTCGGCATGGGCCAAGATGTGCGTTCTTCAAAGAGGCCCCACAATAGGGAGGAGATGGCACTTTTAGGCGGCCGTGGTTGCTCCTGCGCTTCACGTTGGCATTTCCTGCGCTGAGCCGTAGCATGAGCGCTCCACTTCATGCCTGACCCCACCACGCTTCCCATCTGGAGGATCCATTCCGACATCCTGCGTGAGCTGCGGGTTGGCAATCGCTTGGTTCTCGTCGCTCCCACCGGCTCGGGCAAAACCACGCAGGTCCCGCAGATGCTGCTCGATGAAGGAATCGCTGGCGAAAAGATGATCGTCATACTGCAACCCCGCCGCGTTGCCGCCCGCACGGTGGCCACTCGCGTTGCTTCAGAGCGAAAGTGCGAACTCGGTGCTGAGGTCGGTTATCAGATTCGTTTCGACGACCACACCAGCGCCGGCACCCGCATCTGCTTTGTCACCGAAGGTATTCTACTCCGCTGGCTTCAAGATGATCGCACGCTAGCGAACATCGGCGCAGTCATCTTCGACGAGTTTCACGAACGGAATTTACTCAGCGATGTCGCCCTCGCCTTGGTAAAACACTTGCAGCGAACCCAGCGCCGCGATTTGCTCATGCTAGTGATGTCCGCCACGCTCGATGCCGAGCCTGTCGCCACCTACTTGGAAGAATGCCCGATTTTGATCTCCGAAGGGCAAAGCTATCCCGTAGATGTGAGCTATCTTGATGCCCCCGATCAGCGCGCCATCACCGATCAGGCGGCTGAGGCGGTGGAGCGCATTCTCCATGACGATGCTCCTGGAGACATTCTCGTCTTTATGCCCGGGCGCGGCGAGATCAACCGCACGCTGGACGCACTGCGGGGCCTGAGGACGCAAGAGCGAATTTCCTGCATCCCCTTGCACGGCGCATTAGAGCCGAAGGAGCAAGACCGCGCCTTCTCCCCAAATGCCCTCCGCAAAGTAGTCGTTGCCACCAACGTCGCTGAGACTAGCATTACCATAGATGGTATTCGCCACGTCGTGGATAGCGGCATCGCCCGTGTAGCTCGCTACGACGCCGAACGCGGGATCGGCACCCTTCTGTTAGAGCCCATTAGCCGAGCAAGTGCAGACCAACGCAAAGGCCGCGCCGGTCGCACGGCGCCAGGCACTTGTCATCGCTTGTGGACCATGATCGGGCAGAAGAGCCGAGAGGAACGCAACACTCCAGAGATCCAACGAAGTGACCTTGCTGAGGTCGTCCTACTGCTGCACTCGCTCGGCATCCAGGAAGCCGCCAGTTTTGACTGGCTGGACAAACCAGATTTGCAAGCCGTCAATCGCGCCGAGCGCCTGCTCACTATGCTCGGCGCCTTGCACCAAGCAGACCTTACTAACATTGGCAGGCAAATGCTTCGCCTTCCGATGCACCCCCGCTACTCACGCATGTTAATCGAGGCCAGCCAGCTCGGCTGCGTGCCCGACGCCGCCCTGTGTGCCGCCTTGGTCAGTGGTCGCGACTTGCTCACTCGCCCAGATCGCGACGATTCCCAAACCAGGGCCGCCAGAGAAATGTTTGAGGACAGCGAGAACTCTGACTTCATCACCCTGATGCGTGCTTACGAATTCGCCCAGGCGAACGGCTTCGGGTTCGCTCGCTGCCGCAGCCACGGCATCAATGCCCACGTTGCCCGCCAGGTGGAGGAAACCTACAAACAGATCCTGCAAGTCGCCCGTCAGCAGCGTCTCAATGACGGGAAGACCGCGCCAGACAGCACGGCAGCGAACGAGGACTCCCTGCTGCGATGCCTCATGGCCGGCTTCGCAGATCAGCTCGCGAGACGACGCGAGCCCGGCAAACCAGAATGCGATCTAACCGAGCAACGGCAAGGCAAGCTGGTGCGCGAAAGCGTGGTTCAGGACGCACCCTTCTTCGTGGTGGCCAATCTACGGGAAGTACCCTCGCATGGCTCCAACCCGCTAATCTTACTCAGCCTCGCCACTCGCGTGAAGCCCGAGTGGATCGCCGAGATGTTTCCCCAGCATCTGAGCACTACTTTGGAGCATCTCTTTGATGCCTCTAACAAACGCGTTTCAGCAATGAAACTCGTGCGCTATCGCAATCTCATCATCGAGCAGAAGTCACAACATCAAGACCTCGATCCCCTCACTAGCGGACGCTGCCTCGCCGAAGCCCACCTCAGCGGAGCCTTTGAGCTACCGCTGATGAGTCATCGGCTAAAACAGTTCATCGCTCGCGTGAACCTCGTCCATACCAACTTACCCGAACTAGAGTTTGCCCCGTTTGACACCGATGCCATCACCGCCTGTCTCGCGCGTGCATTCACTGGGATCACACTGGTAAAGAAAGCCCAAGCAGCGCCCCTCATCGCCACGTTCAATCAACATTTGGAAGACGGGCAAATTAGTTGGCTAAATGAGTTACTACCGCTCTCCATCCCCTGGCTCGACAGCCGCAAACTGAAAATTTCCTATTTAAACGGATCACCAGAAGGCCAGGTGAAACTGAACGAGTGCTTCTCCCTCAAAGACAAAGATCATCCCACACTCTGTGAAGGTAGACTTCCCCTGCGCCTCAGCCTCTGCACACCCGACGGCAAGAAGCTCGTTAGCACGACAGATTTGCCGCAGTTCCTGGCACGCGACTGGCCAAAGCATCGCCAAGCCGTGGCAAAGAAGTTCCCAGTCCATGTTTGGCCCTAGCTGCGAACCTAGTCGTGTCCGGAAATACGAATCTTACCAGGCCATGCCTACTTGCTACGAAGGCGAGGCGCGAATTCGATGATTCAACAGGAGGTGACTCCTAAGGATAGGAGTCGCGTGAGGTGACAGACCTGATGGAGCTGAAGCACTTCCTGAATGGGCTCAAGAACCCTTTCCCATCAACCACATACCCATTACTAACAGGAGTATATCCACTAAGCTGACTATGCGCACCGGGGAGCCCTAAGCCATCCAAGCGATTGCGGCGGCGAAGATGAAGGTGCTGTCATAGATGGGATAGAGGACGGTCCGTGATCCGCCGCGCTTGAATGCCGCGACGAAGAGAACCATCACGGCCACATAACAAACAACGCCACCTACAAGACGAGCATTTCAAAGGTAAGTCAGGAGCGACTCGATGGCACACTCCGCGCCTGACTTGTAGAGATACTGACCGATCGCATCAGACAAAGTGGCCGCGAGGAACATGAAGAAGCGGCAGGCGTTTGCACAGGGTTACAACACAATGTCACTGAGTTAAGTTAAGGTTAGTTCAAGTAATGGGATTGTAGGGCTGAGCTCGCGGGAGACGGCGGGGTGTTCGTCGCTCGAATGATCTCCCTGCGCGAACAACGGAGGCCGCTCGAAGCATTCTTAGACTTACCCGATTCATGATCTCTTCCCATCGCTCGGCAGAGACGGCGACCAGGCCTACAAAGTGATCTCGCACCACGCCGATCGCTCTTTTAACATGGATCTTGTAGCGCTGCAGACAGCTAGCTCTCTGCCGATCCAGCGCCGGTTGACTAGCGGTGGCGAGACTGACAGCCATATTCTGACAGAGTGACCTAACCCCAGGTAGTGGACAGTTAGAAACTAGAGTCGTGAGGCATTTGTAGGGCTTGCGTTGTCTTTGAGTCAATGCTGGAAAAGGCTGTGTTTGTCGTTTGGGTTCGAGTGATGGGAGGGCTCCCTTCAGATGTGCTTTGATGGCGTCCTCCCTGGGGCGAGACCAGGGCCGCCGGAGGTACACTACGAGTTCCGTTTTGGAGGTTGGTCTTCGCGCTAATAGTGCGCGGCGAATTCCTCTGGTGTTTGGTTGGCTAGGGAACTGTGTGGGCG
>Ga0213868_10000947_pt1 | contig 28226 bp, 31 predicted proteins | sample PICome_9_FD_160087 | JGI IMG/M metagenome (GOLD analysis project Ga0213868, IMG submission 160087) | Coastal seawater microbial communities near Pivers Island, North Carolina, United States - PICO127 | ecosystem: Environmental > Aquatic > Marine > Coastal | place: USA: North Carolina... | reverse complement strand
TTATTATATAAATAATTTTTTTGATATTTTTAAAGTTTGGGAAGGTGGCATGTCTTTTCATGGTGGCTTGATAGGCATAATTGTTGCTAGCATTCTATTTTCAAAAAAAAATAATCAAGATTCTTTTTTATATATGGACTTAGTTTCATTGGTGGCACCGATTGGAATTTTTTTTGGAAGATTGGCAAATTTTATAAACTCAGAACTTTATGGAACACCCACAGATATCCCTTGGGCTGTAACATTTATCCAGGTTGATAACTTATCAAGACATCCTTCGCAACTATATGAGGCAATTTTAGAGGGTGTCATATTATTCATAATACTAATGTACTTTAAAAATAAAGATTATCTAAAAAAACCTGGTTTGATTTCAGGGTTATTTTTAATCTTTTATTCTCTATTTAGATTCTTTATTGAATTTGTTAGAGTGCCTGATGAACAACTAGGTTACTTAATTTTTGAACTATCAATGGGACAAATTATTAGCTTAATATTCTTTGTGATTGGAATAATTTTATTTTATTTTAAAAATGAAAATAAACAGACCTACTAGTTTACCTTTAGATAAATTTATAGAATTTGCTCTTTACGATAAAGACTCGGGTTATTACATGAAAAAAAATCCTTTTGGTAAAGATGGGGATTTTATTACTGCCCCAAATATTACAAGACTTTTTTCAGAAATAATTGCTATTTGGGTAGTAACTTTTTGGAAAAGTATCGGTTCACCTAAAAAATTTAATTTACTTGAGTTGGGTGCTGGAAATGGTGAAATGATGAAGGTTATATGGGCTACACTCAAAAATTTTCCCGAATGTTTTAATAGCTCTAGCTTTTTAATACATGAAAAAAGTGATTTTTTAATAAACAATCAAAAGGAAAATTTAAAATTAGAAAAAATAAGCTGGATCAAAGATATTAAACAAGTCAATTCACATCCAACAATTTTTTTAGCTAATGAGTTTTTTGATGCTTTACCAATTAAACAATTTTTTAAAAAAAAAGAAAATTGGATTGAGCGATTTGTAGATTTAAAGGAAGAAAATAAGGCTGAATTTAAAGAACAATTAATAGATATTAAAAAGATTGAACAACAACTTAATTTTGAAATTTCAAAAAATCAAAATATCATTGAGTATTCACCAGATGCTTTTGAATACTTAAAAAATATTTGTAACATAGTAAAAAAAAATGATGGTGGAATATTAATAATTGATTATGGATATTTGAATTCTAAAATGCATGAAACCCTCCAAGCTATAAACAATCATAAATATTCCAATGTTTTAGAGGATATTGGAGATTCAGATATAACTTATAATATTAACTTTAATTTATTTAACAAATTTATTGAACAATTTAGTGATCTAAACTCAATTGTTAGTAATCAAAAAAAATTCCTAACAAGTATGGGAATACTTCAAAGAGCAGAGATGGTAAGTGAAAATATACCATTTTCAAAAAAAACAGATTTGTTCTATAGAATTAGACGTCTAATTGATGAGAAACAAATGGGTGAATTATTTAAGGTAATGCTGATAAAAAAAACAAAAAATAAATTTAATACAGGCTTCCAGGTTGATTGAATCAAAAAAACTATTAAAGATAAAAAATTTAAAACATGGTTTTTTTAACAGTGTTGGTGGAAAATCAAAAAACATTTATAAAAGTTTAAACTGTGGACCTGGTTCAAAGGATAATACATCAAATGTCAAAAAAAATTTAGATATAGTTAGAAAAAAAATTAGTAATAAAGCAAAAAATATTTTTTTACTTCATCAAATCCATAGCAATAAATTTATTTATATTGATGAAAAATATAAAAATAAAAAAAAACCTAAAGCTGATGCAATAATAACCAATCAAAAATATTTGCCTATTGCTGTGTTGACAGCTGATTGTTCCCCAATATTAATTTATGATGGTAAAAAAAAAATAATAGCTGCTATTCATGCTGGATGGAAAGGTGCCTATAAAGACATTGTAAATAAAGTAATTAAATTTATGATAAAAAAAGGGTGTGAATTAAGTGATATGACTGCTGCAATAGGTCCTTCAATTTCTCTAAAAAATTATGAAGTTAAAGAAGATTTCAAAAAAAAATTTATTAAAAAAAATAAAAAAAATTTAATATTTTTTAAAATCAATAAAAAAAAAATATACTTTGACTTAACCAGTTATATTTATACATCTCTTAAAAAAAATGGTATTAAACATATAGATGTTTTAAAAATTGATACTTTTGACATCAAACATAAATTTTTTAGTGCAAGAAGAGCTTTAAAGCTTAAACATAATGATTATGGTAGAAATATTTCAATAATTATGCTTAATTAGGTTTTTTAATGAAATTATTATCTGGAAATAGCAACAAACCTCTTAGTAAAAATATTGCAAAGTATTTAAAATCTAAATTGGTAAACTCTAGTATTAAAAATTTTTCTGATGGTGAAATTTATGTTGAGATAAATGAAAATATAAGAGGAAATAGTATTTTTATCATCCAATCAATTTCATCGCCTGCCAACGATAATTTAATGGAACTTTTGCTTTGTATAGATGCGCTAAAAAGATCTTCTGCAAAAAATATTACCGCCGTTATTCCTTACTTTGGATACGCTAGACAGGATAGAAAAGTTGTCCCAAGAACTTCAATCTCTGCTAAGCTTGTTTCAAACCTTATTACTAAAGCTGGTGCAGATAGAGTTGTAACTGTAGATTTACATGCGGGTCAAATTCAAGGTTTTTTTGATATTCCAGTTGATAACTTGTTTGCAACTCCTATTTTTGCAAGACACATAAAAAAAAAGATAAAAAGTAAAAATATTATTTGTGTTGCGCCCGATGTTGGTGGTACCGAAAGAGCTAGAGCATTAGGTAAACTTTTAAATGTTGGACTTGCTATTGTTGACAAAAGAAGACCAAAACCTGGCCAATCACAAGTTATGAATGTAATTGGTGATGTTAAAGGAAAAACTTGTATAATTGTTGATGACATCATTGACTCTGGTGGAACAATTGTTAATGCCGCTAAAGCTCTTAAAGTAAGAGGTGCAAAAGAGGTTTATGTATATATTACTCATGGGGTATTAAGTGGTGAGGCTGTTAAAAAGATTAAAGATTCTGTAATTAAAAATCTGGTTATTACAGATACAATAGACAATAATAATAAAATTAAAGGTGTTAAAAACATTGAGGTTCTGCCTATTTCAGCCTTAATGGGAGAAGCAATCAAAAGAATATCTAACTCAACATCTGTTTCAGATTTATTTAAATAATTACCTTGAGTTATTAAAGAACTTGGGCTAAAAACCCATGATTTTATGAATTTATTAGACGCAAACATAAGAGACACAAAAACTAAGGGTGATTTGAGTGTTCTTAGAAATAATGGGAATGTTCCAGCTATAATATATGGTGGTGAGGCTCAAAATGAAAAAGTTTCAATTTCAAAAAAGATATTAAAAGCTTTAATTGAGAAAGAAAATTTTTTATCAAATATAGTAACACTTAATGTTGATGGAAAACCTCAAAATGTTCTTCCGAGAGAAATTAAATATCATGTTATTACTGATGATCCAATTCATGTTGACTTTTTAAGAGTTATTCCTGGTGTAAAATTAAGAATAGAAGTACCTGTACAATTCATTAATCATGAAAAGTCACCAGGTTTAAAAAGAGGTGGTGTTCTTAACATCGTTAGAAGACAAGTAGAATTAAGATGTCCAAGTGAAAAAATTCCAGAAAGTCTCGTAATTGATCTTGATGGAGTTGAAATAGGTGAAAGTTTTAAAATATCGTCTATTAATTTAGAGACAGATGTTACCCCAACAATTAGAGGAAGAGATTTTGTTATAGCAACACTTGCTGCACCAACAGTTATGAAGGAACCTGAGAAACCAGCCGAAGCAGAAGCAGCAGAAGGTGAAGCAGGAACTGAGGCCGCTGCCACAGATGGAGACAAAACAGCTGCTGAAGGTGATAAGAAAGAGGGTGATGATAAAAAACCTTCTGAAGAGAAGAAATAAACTGTTAAAGTTAAATACTACTACCCATTAGAAAAATATGCTTTTATTTGTAGGTCTAGGTAATCCAACACCAGATAGTGAAAATAATAGACATAATGTTGGTTTTAAAATTATAGACTCTATTAATAAAAAATTTGGCTTATCAAAACAAAAACCCAAGTTTAAAGGGCTTCTTACAACTGGAAATGTTGGAGATCAAAAAATTTATGCTATCAAACCTTTAACTTTTATGAATAATTCTGGAATCTGTATTAGGGAGCTTATTGAATATTTTAAAATAGATGCAGAAGATGTGATTGTTTTTCATGATGATCTTGATGTTGAATTTGGAAAGATTAAAGCAAAATTTGGTGGATCAAGCGCAGGACATAATGGAATTGCATCAATTGATAAATTTATAGGTAAAGACTACTCAAGAGTGAGAATTGGGATTGGAAAACCTAAAGAAAATATTGAAGTTGGTGATTTTGTTCTTCAAAATTTCGAAGAGGATGAAATGCTAAATATAGAAAAGATTTCTGACAACATTAATAATTCTATTTCAATTCTGGTAGAAAAAAAATTAGATTTATTCTCCAGTACCGTAAACAATACTAAATAATGAGTTTTAAATGTGGAATTGTTGGTTTGCCCAACGTCGGTAAATCTACTTTATTTAATGCTTTAACTAATTCGAGTAAAGCTCAAGCAGCAAACTTTCCCTTTTGTACGATAGATCCAAACGTGGGTGTTGTTCCTGTTCCAGATGAAAGATTAAATAATTTATCAAAAGTTTCAAATTCTAAAAAAATTATAAATACAACTATTGAATTTGTTGATATTGCGGGCCTAGTAAAAGGTGCATCTAAAGGTGAGGGATTAGGTAATAAATTTCTCTCTCATATCAGAGAAGTCGACGCAATCATTCATATGATCAGATGTTTTGATTCTGATGATATTCAAAATGTTAATCCAACTGTAGACCCTATTAGAGATCTTGAAATAATTGAAACAGAAATGATGCTAGCTGATTTGGAGTCTATCCAAAAAAGACTAGAAAAAAGTAACAAAAAAAATGTTGATGAAGAACAATTAAAGATATTGGAAGTTGCATTAGATTGTATCAATAATGATAAAGATATATCAGTTTTAAAATCTCAATTTGACAACAAACTACTTAATCAAAGCGGCTTATTGTCAATTAAGCCAAAAATATTTGTTTGCAATGTAGATGAACAAAGTGTTCAGGAAGGAAACCAATATACTCAAAAATTTATAGAAAAATTTGGTGAAGAAAATACTTTAATTGTATCTGCTGATATAGAAAATCAAATTAATGAACTAGAATCAAACGAGAGAAAAAATTATATGGAAATGATTGGTTTAAAAGAAACTGGATTAAGTCTGTTAATTCAAAAAGGATACAAAATCTTAGAACTAGATACATATTTTACGTCTGGACCAGAAGAAACTAGAGCTTGGACCATTCAAAAAAACTGTACAGCTCCAAAAGCAGCCGGTGAAATACATACTGATTTTGAAAAAGGATTTATTAGAGCTGAGACAGTCTCTTATAATGATTTTATTACAAATGATGGGTGGGTTAATTCAAAAACTAACGGTAAAATGAGACTAGAAGGTAAAGATTATATTGTAAAAGATGGAGATGTTTTAAACTTCAGATTCAACACGTGACCAGATTTTTTTCATACTAAAATATACCAAGATAGTTAAAATAATTAAATACACAATTGCTTTAAAACCCATTTGATGTCTAGCTTCTAAATGAGGCTCAGCTGCCCACATTAAAAATGTAGTTACATCTTTTGACATTTGCTCAACAGTTGCTTTGGTACCATCTCCATATTCAACTATATCTTCTGAAAGTGGAGCAGACATTCTAATTTTATTTCCATACATGTATTTATTGTAATGAACACCTTCATCTAATGTCATTCCACTTGGTACTTCTTCATAACCTTGAAGCAATGAATAAATATAATCTACCCCACCACCTCTTGCTTTTACTAAAACTGACATGTCTGGTGGATATGCACCACCATTAGCAGCTTGCGCAGCTTTAACATTTTCATATGGCATTACAAATTTATCAGATAGCTTTGCTGGTCTTTCAAACATTTCGCCATCTGCATTAGGTCCATCGGTTACTTCAAAAGATGCTGCAATTGCTTTAGTTTCTGCTTCTGAAAATTCTGGCCCACCCTTTTCTCCTAAATTTCTATAACTTAAATATTTCATCGAATGGCAGGCAGCACAGACTTCCGTATAAACCTGATAGCCTCTTTGAAGCGAACCCCTATCAAATTTACCAAAAAGTCCCTTAAAGCTCCAATCAGTTTTTAAATAATCAATTTTTTCAGCTGAGTTTGATTGGGTAATTGTAAAAAAAAATAAGACCAGAATTGAAAATAATTTAATAAAATTCTTCACTTTATTTATCTAGGCTTTCTTTTTTTTTAGCCATTGCCAAATTTGGAGAGCCTCCAAGAATAGGTTCGGTAATACTTAGGGGAACTGGTATAGTTTTTTCCTTAAACCCAAGTACAGGCAAAATAACCAGAAAGTGAAGGAAGTAATATGCTGTCGCTACTCTTGCTATTAGTAAATAAAGACCTTCGGCTGGCATTGCTCCCATGTATCCTAGTATCAAAACATCGGCGACAAGTATCCAATAAAACTGTTTGTATAGTGGTCTAAATACAGCTGATCTTATTTTTGATGTATCTAACCAAGGTAGCGCAGCTAATATTAAGATTGCAGACAACATCGCAACTACACCAAGAAGTTTATCAGGCACCGATCTTAAAATTGCATAGAAAGGTAGTAAATACCATTCAGGGACAATATGAGCTGGAGTAACCATTGGATTTGCTTCAATGTAATTGTCAGCGTGGCCTAAAATATTTGGTGAATAAAAAACAAAAAATGCAAAGACAATCATAAACATTAGTAATGCAAAACCATCCTTAATAACTATGTATGGATGAAATGGCACAGTGTCTTTTGATGGTTTTTTAACATCTATTCCAATTGGATTATTATTCCCTGGAACATGTAATGCCCATATATGCAAAACAACAAGACCTAAAATTAAAAAAGGAATTAAATAATGAAGTGTAAAAAATCTTGTTAAAGTTGGATTATCAACTGAATATCCTCCCCATAACCAAGTTACAATACCTTCTCCCACTAATGGTATTGCGCTGAATAAATTAGTTATAACTGTTGCTCCCCAAAAACTCATTTGCCCCCAAGGTAATACATAACCCATAAATGCAGCTGCCATCATCAATAAGTAAATAATTATTCCAATAATCCAGATAATTTCTCTTGGAGATTTATAAGATCCATAAAATAAAGATCGAAAAATATGAATGTAAACTGCTAGAAAAAACATTGAAGCACCATTTGCATGAATATATCTAATTAACCAACCATAGTTTACATCTCTCATAATATGTTCGACACTTTCAAAAGCCATATCTGCATGTGCGATGTAATGCATTGCAAGAGTTAAACCAGTTACAATTTGAGTTATTAAACAGAAAGTTAAAATTCCACCAAAAGTCCACCAATAATTTAAATTCTTAGGAGTTGGATAATCAGTTAGATGACTCGCCAATGTAAGTAACGGTAGTCTATCGTTAAACCATTTTCCAAATTTTGATGAAGGTACGTATTCGTGATCACTCATATAATTTAACCAATTTTGATTGTATTAGCGTTAACAAATTCATATTTAGGAACTTCCATATTTAACGGTGCTGGACCTTTTCTAATTCTACCTGAAGTATCATAGTGTGAACCATGGCACGGACAAAACCAACCATCATAATCACCTTTATCATTTAAAGGTACGCATCCAAGGTGAGTACAAACTCCAAGCATCACTAGCCATTGTGGATCTTTTGCTCTATCCTCATCTCTTTCAGGATGTTTTAAATCTTCCATCTTAACAGATTTTGCTTCTGAAATTTCATCTTGAGTTCTTCTTCTTATAAAAACTGGTTTACCTCTCCAAAGTACTGTGATGGTGTTTCCAGGTTTAACTGAACTTACATCAACTTCTGTGCTAGCTAGTGCCTTTACTGAAGCATCAGGATTCATCTGATCAACTAGTGGCCAAACAACTGCAGCAACTCCTACTGCTCCCACAGCATATGAGGCAGTAAATAAAAAATCTCGTCTTTCTGGTTTTTTATCTGACATCTATTTTAGTTGTTTATCTTGTCTAATATTGATTTAAATTACTTAATATACGAATTCATATAATATAAAATAATATTTTTACTACTGATAGAATGACACAGAATTCAACAATTCTAAGACCTATAATTGCACTATATGAGCCTGATATTCCTCAAAATACAGCAGCAATAATTAGAACTTGCGCATGTTTGGGGGCAAAATTAGAAATAATTGAACCCTGTGGTTTTCTTTTAACAGATAAACGCTTTAAAAGAGTGGTTATGGACTATATGGATCATAATCAAATTGAATTCTATCAAAGCTCAGATAAATTTTTTGAAGCTAAAAAGAATCAGAGAATTGTATTGATGACAACAAAGGGATCGATATCTTATACTAAATTTAAGTTTAATTCAGATGACACAATATTGTTTGGTCGTGAAAGTGCTGGGGTGCCAGAAAGTATTCATCAATTAATAGAAAACCGATTAAAAATACCAATGAATAATAATTTTAGATCTCTTAATATTGCATCTTCAGTTGCAATTGTTTTAGCTGAAAGTTTAAGACAAACAGAAATAATATAAATGGATTTAAATATTAAAAAAGACCTAGCTAGCAATTGGTTTAAGCTACTCCAAAATGCAATCTGTGATGATATTATCAAATTAGAAAAAAATAAATTAAAATTTAAATCAACTACTTGGAAAAGAAATAAAGACAAAGATGAAGGTGGTGGTGAATACAGAATTATTAAAGACGGAAAGATTTTTGAAAAAGTAGGTGTAAATTTTTCAAAAGTTCACGGAAAATTTCCAATACAATTTCAAAATAAAATTCCAGGAGCTAGTAAAGATCCTAGATTTTGGGCTTCAGGAATATCAGTTGTAATGCATATGAAAAACCCCAATATCCCAGCAATGCACTTCAATACCAGATATATTTGTACGACACAAAATTGGTTTGGAGGAGGGATGGATGTTACGCCTTCAAGCAAAGATATCAATGAAAAGAAAAAATTTCACAAAACTTTAAAGTCAATGTGTGATCGACATAATAAAAATTATTACAAAAAATATAAAAAATGGTGTGATGAATATTTTTACCTACCCCATCGAAATGAAGCTAGAGGAATTGGTGGAATTTTTTTTGATTATAAAAAAAAAAATTTTGAAAAAGATTTTCAATTTGTAAGAGATGTGGGTGTTACCTTTCAAATGATATTTAATGATATTATCAAAAGAAAAATTAAAAAAAAATGGACTTTAAAAGATAAAGAGATGCAGTATATTAAAAGAGGTCGATATGCAGAATTTAATTTGTTATATGATCGAGGTACAAAATTTGGCTTACAAACAGGTGGGAACGTAGAAGGAATATTAATGTCGTTACCTCCAATTGCAAAATGGAAATAAAAAATGGATAAAGAACCAATCACATTAAATGGTTTAAATAGATTAGAAGAAGAGCTAGTTTTTTTAAAAGAAAAGAAAAGACCAGAAATAGTGGCCGCTATATCCGAAGCAAGATCACATGGGGATCTCAAGGAAAATGCAGAGTATCATGCCGCAAAAGAGGAACAATCTCATAACGAAGGTAGAATAACAGAAATCAACGATATCATAGCTAGAGCAAACGTTATTGATGTTACAAAATTAAATAATGATGGAAAAGTAATTTTTGGTTCCACTGTTTTTTTAGAAAATTTGGATAATGGAGAAAAAATTAGTTATAAAATAGTCGGAAAAGATGAGGCCGATTTGAAACAAAAATTAATCTTTTTTCAATCTCCAATAGGTAGAGGACTAATAGGTAAAAACAAAAACGATTTAGTAGAAATTAAAACTCCGGCTGGAGTTAAAAATTTTGAAATTAAAGACGTAAAATATATCTAATTTTTAGCAATTTTTTCGACTTGTTTATCAGTAATATTAAAATTATTACCTACCCAAATTTCTTCAATCATTTTTAATTTGCTACCCAATGTTTTGCCTTCAGGAATATCATATTTATTCATAAGTAAATTGGCTCCCACTGGCATAGTTGGGATTACTTTATCTTGATAAGTTTCCATTAATTTAATCAGTTTTTTTTCCACTTTACTTGATGTAAATAACTTAAAATTAATAATATCACTTACAGCTTGCTTACCATTATAATAAAAGATCTTATTAAAATTTTTTTCTGTAAAATTTTTAATATCAACTTTTTCTTTATAAAAAAGATCAATTAATTTTAATCTTTTTTGGTCCTTTTTAGACATACTAAATTTATAAAAAAAGTAATCAGTATTATCAGTTCCATCAATTATCATGAGTGCTAGTAGAAAAATAAAATCAATTTTTAATAAATTATCATTTGCATAAGGATTTAATTTTTTAAATCTTTCTAAATTTTTTAATTGAGGAAATATAATTTCTATAAGTTCCAAACTATCTTTGTCTTTAAAAAGTTTTATAAAACCATTAGATTTTGTTAGTTTTTTAAATTCATCTAATAATCTCTCACCAGATAATTTAGATATTCCATCAATATTTCTTTTTATTACTTTAATTATTTCAGGGTCATGTTCATGTTTTGAATAATTGAGAAAAAAACGAATATATCTAAGTATTCTTAGGTAATCCTCTTTAATTCTATCCTCAGTATCTCCAATAAAATTAATTGAACCTTCATCTAAGTCTTTTTTTCCATTATTTGGATCAAATAAATTTCCTTCACCATCTGAATAAATTGAATTAATTGAAAAATCTCTTCTTGAAGCATCTTCTTTCCAATCTAAAGAAAATTCAACTTTTGCATGTCTTCCATCTGTTGTTACATCTTTTCTTAGTGAGGTAATTTCATATTTATATTTATCAATTATTGCCGTTATTGTTCCATGCTCAACACCAGTTTCATAAAAATTAATATTTTTTTTTTTTAGTGCCTCACAGACTTCATTTGGTTTTAAATTTGTTGCTAGATCAATATCATCAATGGTTTCTTTTTTTATAACCTTTCTAATACATCCGCCCACATATCTAACCTCACTACTTTCTGAATAGTTATTAATAGCTTCAAAGATTTTATTGGCAGGCGTCTGGTTAGTAATATCTTTTAGATTTTGACTTATATAATCAAGGTTTTTTGATCTAAAAAAAATTCTATCTAATAAGTTATTCATATGTGGCTGGCCCACAAGGATTCGAACCTCGGATCTCTGTACCAAAAACAGATGTGATACCACTTCACCATGGGCCAATATTTATTTCATATATCACAAAAAAAAAAAATTATATAGTTTTTGATGTATTGCACCAATAATTTTTATATTTCCTTTTAAATTGAACTTTTGCCAGTTCACAATCTTTTTTTGACTGGTAATACGCAATTATTACTGAGCCCGAACCCGTCATTCTTACAAATAATGGGTTTTTTAAATTTTCTAAAAAAGATTTAATTCTTTTGAGTTTTGGGTATCTAGAAAATGCAGCTACTTCCAAGGCATTTTCTTGCCTTGCCAAATACTCAGGATTAAACATTAATTTTTTTGGATTATTAAACTTGGAATTTGTAATTTTTTTTACTCTTGAATAAATTACTTTTGTAGAACAACCAAAATTTGGTTTAACCAGGAGTGTATGAAATATAGGGCACTTAGAAAACTTTTTAACTATATTATTAGATTTCAATATAGCACTTGAATGATTGATTCCTAAAATTACATCAGAACCAATTAAACTAGAAATATTTTGAATTTGTTTTTGACTGATCTTTACAATTTTTTTTTTAATTAGGAAATTTAAAACACTTGATGCATTCATAGATCCTCCACCTAGTCCTGCTTTTTGTGGTATATTTTTTTTAATTCGAATCTTAAACTTTCTATCTTTTAATAATTTTTTTTTATCAAGAATTTTAAAAAGTTTTACAACGGTATTATCACTATCAATATTTTTTGAAAAATTTCCATAAAAAGAAATTCGATGGTCGGGTCCTTTAATTTTCTTAATAAAAATTAAATCACTCAAACTAATGAACGAAACAATACTCTCAATTTTATGTAATAATTTTAATTTACCTGTAACATTCAATGCTAAATTAATTTTAGCAAATGATTTAACTTCAATAAAGCTCATTTAGCTATTTTTAAGACCTTCTATGATTTTAATATTTATATTTTTTCTTATATCTTCATCAGTATCATCAAAGCTTAAAACATTATTCCAAAAATACCTTGCTTGAATTTTACGATTTAATTTCCACAAAATATCTCCATAATGATCGTTTACTGTTGGGTCTTCTGGCATTAATTCTACTGCTCTTTTTAAATATTTCTCTGCCTCAACATAATTATCTATTAAATAATAAGCCCAACCTATTGAATCTATAATGTAAGGGTCTTCACTTTTAGTTGCGTATGCTTTTTCTAACATTTGAAAAGCTTCATCAATCTTATAATCACGTTCCAACCAGGAGTATGCTAAATAATTAAGAGCATATGCGTCATCTGGATTAATTCTCAATGAATGTAGCAGGTCTTCATCAGACTTTTCGTAATTACCCACTCTTTCATAGCTTCCTCCACGTCTATAGAGTAAATCTGACTTCATATCAGACTTATCACTTAATGATGAAATAATCTGTGTATAATAATCTATTGCTTCTTCATACATTTTTGCGTTTTTATAAAAGTTTGCAATATCAAAAACCATTTTTAAATTTGGATTTTTAATTTTATTAAACTTTGTGCTTAAATAGTCTATTCCATCTTCATAACCATCCTCTTTAATAATCATTTGAGCTTCCTTTTTAACTCTAAACCAATAATAGAATTCATCTTCTTTATTAAAGTTTTTCAAAACTTCTTTGACTTTAGTATACTCTTTATTCATATAAAAATTTTCAGCTACAAGAGATAAATTAAATGTGAAATTTGGATTTAAATAATTAGACAAATTTAAGTAAAAATTTGAATTTTCAAAATCATCCTGAGATGAATAAAGATTTGAAACTAAAAACAAAAATTCACTAACTATATCATTATGGTTGTTGCATGAAAAAATTTTATTAAACTCTTTAAATTTTCCATTTTCAATCCAGCTTCTACTTTGAGATAATAATAATGTAGAATTAATATATTCAAGTTGTCCAGCAATCTCTTTAGCTTCTTCTATTTTTTTATTTTCTATTAAATAGTTAATATAAAAAAATATATATCTTGAATAATCTCCTTGTTGATTATTAATCAAGTTTACAAAAAAAGACCCAGTATTACTTTTCTTTAGATAACATCTTTGAAACATTTGGGATATTAAAGATAAGTTTCCAAAATTTTGTTTATTAGATAAAATTTTCTTATTTTTAAAACTGTAAACATATTGTTTTAATGTTTCAGAAATTATTAAATTAAATCTTCTTTGATTTTTAAATTTTAAGCTTTGAGTTAAATATTCTTCAGCTTTTTTAAAATCATTTTTTTTTAAGCTATCAACTACTAAAAGGATATAAGCATTAAAAAAATCTGTGTTATCTTTATTGTTTCTATTTTTAATTACATTGATGGCTTGAGCCACTTTGTTTTCTAAAACTAAAGAATACACATATCTTTTTAAATATATATCATGTTTGTTTATTAGGACTTTAGAAGCATTAAAAAATTTTAGTGCGTCTGTATTATCTTTATTTTCATATGCAATTATTCCCGAAAAATAATTTGTTAAATCTCTTGAATTAAAGTCATTAAAACTAGCACTTTTAGAATATACAGGTGTCTGATAGAATATTACAAAGACTACTAATATTTTAATTAGTTTATTAAACATTTGATCATTCTATGACTAAAAAAGTGATAAATCAAAAAGGCAAATTCGACGAGGAATTAATAAATACAATAGAGCCAAACTTTATATTTAAAGATAAGCCCATAAATAGATTTAATATTGTTGAAAATAGTCATGACAATAATCAAACTGATAAATTAGAATTATTAGAGAAATTAAAACAACAAATAAATTCAATCGAAAATTGTAATTTAAAAAATAATTCTCAAAATCTTGTTCTTGGTGATGGGAATATAAATAGTCCAATTATGTTAATTGGTGAAGCTCCAGGCATTGAAGAGGATAAATCCAGCAAAACATTTAAAGGAGAGGTTGGAGAATTATTAAATAAAATGCTACTAGCAATAGAAATTAAAAGACAAAATATTTATTGCAGTTATGCAATAAACTTTAGGCCTCCTGAAGATAGAAAGCCTACATCTCAAGAAATAAAAAGATACTCGGTTTTCTTAAAAGAGCATATCTCAATCATTAATCCAAAAATTATTATTTTAATGGGTAGTTCGGCAATGGAAGCTGTAACAGGTATTAATAGTAAAATATCGTCTGAAAGAGGAAAATGGCAAGAAACAATATTAAAAAATAAAACTTATCCTGTGATGATATCGTTTAATCCATCTTACCTAATTAGATTTCCAGAAAATAAGAAATATTCATGGGAAGATTTAAAAAAGATCAAAAAGAAAATTACCGAAATGAAGATTGTCATTTAAATTGATATGATTGAATTACATAAAAGATATATTTCTTGGTGGGGGAAAAAACTTAAAATTTCTAATTATGGTCTACTATGGGTTTCTTTTATAAAGGGAGTGTTAGTTGGACTATTAATTTATCACTTCATAATGGTTTAAATGAAAATTACAGCTGGTGTCGACGAGGTCGGAAGAGGAAGTCTAATAGGACCAGTTTATGCAGCAGCAGTAATTTTAAATAAAAATATCAATAAAAAATTATTAAAAGACTCTAAAACTATCAGTAAAAATAAAAGAGAATTATTATCAAATTATATACAAAAAAATTCTATTTGGTCGGTTGGCAAAGCATCAGTCAAAGAAATAGATAAGATCAATATCTTGCAAGCAAGCTTACTTGCAATGAAAAGAGCTATCAAAAAACTTAAAAAAAAACCATCACATGTTTTAATTGATGGAAATAAAATTCCTGATTTAAAAAATTATGATTTAAAAGCAATAATTAAAGGTGATCAAAAAATAGCTTCAATCTCTGCAGCATCAATTGTTGCTAAAGTTGCTAGAGATAAATTCATAACTACATTGGCTAAGAAAAATAAAGGATATGGTTGGGATCAAAATTTTGGATATGGAACAAAGCAACATTTAAAAGCTATTAAAAAACTTGGTATCAATAAACATCATAGAAAAACCTTCTCTCCTATATCAAAATTTAAGACACACAATATCTAGTTACCTACTTTTAAATTAGCACAAATCGAATCCAATTAATTCAATCTCAGGTTGACCCAAGAATCCAATTGGAGTCTAATTATTTTATACAAATGAAAGCTGATTTTAAAAATAAAATTATTAACGGAGACAGTCTCGAGGAATTAAAAAAAATTCCAAGTGAAACTTTTGATTTAGTTTTTGCAGACCCTCCATACAATTTGCAGTTAAAAGGTGAGCTTATTAGACCAGACAGATCTAAAGTCAGTGCTGTAAATGATAAATGGGATCAATTTGAAAATTTTAAAAAATATGACGAGTTTACATACGCATGGTTAACTGAGTGTAAAAGAGTTTTAAAAAAAGATGGAGCCATCTGGGTCATAGGTAGTTATCACAATATTTTTAGAGTGGGTACTGCCATTCAAAATTTAGGATTCTGGATTTTAAATGATGTGATATGGAATAAAAATAATCCAATGCCTAATTTTAGAGGAACACGATTTACCAATGCTCATGAAACATTGATCTGGGCATCAAAGAGTGAAAAATCAAAATATACTTTTAATTATCAATCATTAAAATGTTTAAATGATGACCTGCAAATGAGATCTAACTGGAATTTACCAATCTGCAGTGGCCAAGAAAGACTTAAAAAAAATGGCAAAAAAATACATTCGACCCAAAAACCAGAGTCTCTGCTACATAGGGTTTTATTAGCATCATCCAATAAAAATGACATGATTTTAGATCCATTTTTAGGATCAGGAACAACAGCCACTGTAGCTAAAAAATTAGGTCGGAATTATTATGGTATAGAAAAAGAAAAGAATTATTTTAAAGCAGCTGAACAAAGATTAAAAAATACAAAACCTATTGAAGATAATTTCTTAGATACTTTAAAAAATAATAGATCTAAACCAAGAATACCTTTTGGCTCACTAGTAGAGCTTGGCATAATTAAGCCTGGTACAAATATTTTTGATAATAAGAAAAAAATTACAGCAAGAATTATGGCTGATGGAAGTATTAAACATGAGCAAACTGAAGGATCTATTCATAAAGTTGCAGCAACAATTTTAGGAGCTGAAAGCTGTAATGGCTGGACTTATTGGCATTGTGATATTAATGGAAGAATACTTCCAATAGATTATCTAAGGCAAAGATTAATTTCCAAAAATTAATTCTTATAAATTTTACCCAAATAATTTTCTAAGAATTTCTTATTCTTTGTTAGTATCTTTAAACTGAAATTTCTAAAAAAAACTATGATCGGGTTAGATATCTGAAAAGCAAATTGATTTAGTTTTGATCTATTATTAATCATTTTTACTTTTGAAGCTCTATTTTCATAAAAATTAGTTTTTTTATTTATAATACTATCAAATAACTCTGAACCACTTTCGATAGATTGAGAAGCTCCTTGAGCAAATGAAGGTGGAAAAGCAAAAAAAGCATCTCCAATTAAAAAGATATTGTTACCTGGTTTAAGGTAGCCTTTGCTAACAAAAACTGGAAAACATTTAATATTATTAAGATTATCTAAAATATTTGCTGATATTTTATTTTGTAATTTATCTTTAACACTCTGAATGAAACCTTCCTCTTTAAAAAGACCATAATTATCAAGCTCATTTGTTGTTAATTTATATTTTAAAACTCCAATAAAATTAAAAGCTTCATTATCGTTATTTACTGGATAAATTACGTAATGAAAATTGTTCCCCATAAATAAAGAAATATTTTTTTCATTTAAATTATTAAGGTTTTTTCTTGAAATATTACCTCTAATTGCAATCGAGTCGTTGTAAGTAGGTTTTGTTAAATTATTAGAAATTAAAGATTTACCTTTAGAAAAAACACCATCAGAAATAATCAAATGATCACAAATTACTTTTATACTTTCATTAAAAGTTAAAATTATTTGATTATTATTTTTTTCAATTTTTTCAATATTATGATCATACTTAATTATATCGTCCTCCAATTTATCTTTTAAAAATTCAACTAATTTAGATCTTTTTAGCGTTGTGTATTTACAATTTTCAGAATTAAAATCTGAAATATATAGATCACATATTTTTTTTTCATGATTAATTTCATAAAAATCAATTTTTTCAGGGTTAAATTTATCTTTGTTATCTAAAGTATTAAATCCAATTCTATTAAGAAGTCTGATGCTGTTTGTTGATAGCTGTATTCCATATCCTTCATCTAGATTGATTGAAGTATTTTTTTCATAAATAGTTACCTGGTAATCAAGATTTTCTTTAAACAAGTTTGCAATGAATAAACCTGAAATGCCAGCTCCTATTATTGCAATTTTTTTCATTTATGATTTTCCAAATATTTAACAATTTTTTTCGTAAAGGTTGGTAAAGTATATTTTTTTAGTTTTTTAGGATTAATCCAATAAGAAAACGGAATTGGTTTAGTGATCTTATCATTTTTAATCTCAATATTCATATTCATATTAGACATTTTAAAATTTAAATTTTGGTTAAAGTTTTTAGGTCTAATTAATTCCTGCATTGGAAAAATATTAAAATTTTTTAAAAAATTAAAATTTTTATTTTTGACTAATAAATATTTATCATTTTTTTTATAAACTTTGAGTAAAAAGTATTTATCTTTATTAATTTTTTTAATTTTATTTAAAATAAAATCTTGCTTAGCAAAGGATTTACAGTTTTTTGAGATTGGGCATTTTTCACAAAGAGGATTATTAGGTCTACAGATTAGTGCACCTAATTCCATTATTGCCTGAGCATAATCACTTGATCTACTTGAGGTTCCTAAAACCTTTTTACTTTTGATTAAGTTATCTTTTTGTATTTGGTTTTCTTTCTTTAAGTATAGATATCTTTTCAAAACTCTTTCAACATTGCCATCTAATGGAATAAAAGGTTTATTAAATGCAATAGCTGATATTGCGCTTGCAGTATAGTCTCCAATACCTGGTAATGATTTTAAATCTAAAAAATTATCAGGCAGTTTTTTATTAAAATCTTTAATAATGACTTGAGCAGTTTTTTTTAAATTTCTAACTCTTGAATAATAACCAAGACCCTCCCAAAGCTTAATAAGTTTTCGATTTTCAAAACTAGCTAAAGTTTCTAGATCTGGAATATTTTCAATAAACCGATTGAAATAAGGTATCACTGTTACAACTTGAGTTTGTTGAAGCATAAATTCACTGACTAAAGTGTAATATTGCCTTTTTTTTGAAGAGGTTTTTTTTCGCCAAGGCAATGATCTTTTATTAATATCATACCAATTAAGAATTTTATTTGTTATTATCTGATCTTTCATATGCAATTTAAAAATAATACTAAGCGTGGAAATGTAACCATTCAAGGTTTAAGATCTTTTAAAGACACTTTACCTAAAAATGTAAAAAAAATCATTAATAAGAAGGGTCATATTTATTCTGAAACACTTGATAACTGGAGATATATTGTTGGAGATGAACTATTCAAAGTTTGTTATCCAAAGACCTTCAAGAATTCTAATAGGTTTGGGGTTAGCACTTTATTGGTAATGGTAAAAAGAGGGCATGAAGTTGATTTAGAATATTCTAAAAAAGAAATTTTAGATAAAATGAATAGTTTTTTTGGTTATTCAGTAATAGAAAAGCTCAAATTTATTAGCTTTGATGATGAGCAAAAAATCTTTGTAAAAAAAGAGACTAGCCAAGAAAATGTCGCAATTAATAAATACCAAAGTAAAATTAATGATGTTAAGAATGATAAAATTAAAAAGTCACTTATTGAATTAACCAAAGTATTCAAAGAAAAATGAAAAAAATTCTAATTTTTATAACAATATTTTTTAGCACAATTACAATTGTAAATGCAGATGACATGAAAAGAATTGTTGTAGGCAATAAAGATGCAAAAATAACTATTATCGCTTTTGAATCTTTAACTTGTAGTCACTGTGCAAATTTTCATAAAGACGTATACCCACAACTTAAAAAAGATTATCTAGATACTGGTTTAGCCAAAATTGAATTTAGACACTTTCCTTTAGATATTGCCGCTTTTAATGCTTCAAAAGTTTCCCAATGTAAAAATGATGGTGATTCGAAAATATTAAATAGTTTATTTGCAAATCAACAAAAATGGGTCAAAGGTAGTTCGGCTGAAGAAGCAAATAAGAACCTTGAAAAATTTTTAAAGAATGAAGGGTTTGATATCGATTTTAAAAGCTGCTTAAACAACCAAGAAATTGAGGATTTTGTTTTAAATGACAGAATCGATGGTGTTAAAAACTACAAAGTTAATTCTACCCCTACGATAATAATTAATGATGCTAAGTTCGAAAAAACTCTCAATTACAAAAATTTAAAAAAAGCTCTAGAAAAACTGATATAAGTTAGTGCATGGAGTTTAAAAAAATCCAACTTAATGGATTTAAATCATTTGCTGATAAAACAAATTTTTTAATCGAAGAAGGTCTAACAGGAATTGTAGGTCCTAATGGTTGTGGAAAATCAAACATTGTAGAGTCTTTAAGATGGGTCATGGGAGAAACATCTGCAAAAAGTATGCGTGGCTCTGGGATGGAAGATGTAATTTTTTCCGGTACATCAAACAAGGCCTCTAAAAATATTGCTGAAGTTTCTATTGATGTTGATAATAAAAATAATGAAGGACCAGTTCAATATCGTGAATTTGATCAAATTAGTGTTAGAAGAAAAATTGAAAAAGATAAAGGTTCTAAATTTTATATTAATGATAAAGAAGTAAGAGCAAGAGATGCTCAGATGTTTTTTGCTGACCTATCTACAGGAGCTCACTCTCCATCAATGATTAGTCAGGGACGTATTGGTGCATTAGTAACTGCAAAACCAACTGATCGAAGAGCTATTTTAGAAGAAGCTGCCGGTATTTCAGGTTTACATGTTAGAAGACACGAGGCTGAACTTAGGTTGGGTGCGGCAGAAAATAATCTTAGAAGAGCAGATGAACTTAGAAGACAGCAAGAAAAACAATTAGCAAATCTTCAAAAACAAGCTGAAGAAGCTACCAAATATAAATTAATTACTGAAGAAATAAAAAAAATAGAAGCTGGACTATATTATTTAAAATTATTAGAAATTGATAAAGAAATTAAAATTGAGAATGAAATTAATAATGAAGCTGAGGGAGAAGTTGAGGGTTTTAACAGTAAAATATCTGAACTTGAAAACTTAATTAAATTAGCAACAGATAAAGTTTCACCTCTGCGTGAAAAAAATATTGAGAATTTATCAAGAATTCAGAGACTTAATCTTGAACTTCAAAGTCTAGATGAAGAAAATACTAGAATTCAAGATGAAATTGAGAGTATTAAAGGATCAATTCAAACTCTCGACGAAGATATCTCTAGAGAGAGAGGAATTATAATTGATGCAAATTCAAACGAAAAAAGACTTAAAGAAGAAAAAGCAGATCTAATAGATATAGATTCTAAATATTTTGAAACTGAAAAGTTGTCAAACGACGAATTAGAGAACGCGAAGAGAGAACTTAAAAAAGAACAAGAAGCAGTAGATGAAGTCGTTAGTACTATTGCTGAAGGAACCTTAAATATAAGCGTAGGACCAATTAAAAATGTTAAAAACTCTATAAATAGAGTGAAAGAATTGATTGATAATAACGAAATAAATCAAGCTGTAACCCTACTTGACAGGTGTAATATGGAGCTAGATAATTTTTTAAGTGATTTAAAAGATGAAAAAAGCAGAGGCGAGCTATTAAGTGTAAATAAAAAATCACAAAATATAAAACTACTTCAAGAAAAATATGCTGATGCATATAGTAAAAATCAATCTATTAAAAACGAGTCTATAAAGCGTAATGAAAGGATTAAAACTATCGAAACTGAAATTGAAAGTTGGAAAAACTTACTAGCAAACTCAGAAAAGATGGTTGCAGAGTTAACAGAAAGAAAAAATAAATTTACAACACAATTAACAGAATTAGATAATCAGCCGAAAGTTCAAGCTGAAAGAAAAGGTCAAATTTCAGAAAACCTTAGAATTTCAGATAAAGATAAAATTGATAATGATGTAGTTATAGAAGAAACTGATCAAACAATTGAGTCATTAAGATCACAACTAAACGAGATACAAGAGCAATCGATCCAAATCAGAGAACGTAAAGCAAGCTCTGGGGCAACTATTGAAGGGTTAAATAAAAGAAAAAGTGATCTATTAGATAGAATAAATTCTGAACTTGATTTATCTGAAGAAAATATTTTAGAAAATTCAAATTTAAATGGCATTGAAGAATTACCTGATGCTGTTGATCAAGAAGATGACTTAGATAAAAAAAAACAAGAAAGAGAAAAATTAGGATCAGTAAATTTAAAAGCTGATGAGGAAACAAGTAAATATGAAGATGAAATTAAAAAGATGGAACAAGATCGTGCTGACTTAGTAACGGCAATAATGAAATTAAAAGATAGTATTAATGAACTAAACCAAAAAGGAAGAGAAAGACTAATTGAAGCATTTGAAAAAGTTAATAGAAAATTTAACGAAGTTTACACAAAACTATTTAATGGTGGAAATGCCAAACTGGAATTAGTAGACTCTGATGACCCTTTGGAAGCTGGTTTAGAAATGTTAGTCAGTCCTCCAGGCAAAAGGCTTCAATCAATAACTTTATTGTCAGGCGGTGAACAGGCTCTTACCGCTCTTTCTCTAATTTTTGCAGTTTTTTTAACTAACCCATCTCCTATTTGTGTATTAGATGAAGTTGATGCACCATTAGATGATGCCAATGTAACGAGATTTTGTAACTTACTAGAAGAGTTAATAAAAATTACAAATACCAAATTTATTATTGTTACTCACCATGCACTAACGATGTCCAAAATGAACAGACTTTATGGAGTTACTATGCCAGAAAAAGGGATTAGTCAGTTAGTTGCTGTTGATTTACAAAAAGCAGAGAGTATGGTTGCTTAAACTATTTAAATGTCAAAAGATCCATTTAAAACTCGCTTAGAGATTGCAAAAGACAAGATTTCGAAGAAAAATTTGTATAATAAAAAAGATAATCCATCATCTATTGGAACAGCCTTTAAATTAAGCACTGAATTAGTCTCAGCAGTGGCTGTTGGGACAATTATTGGGTTTATTTTTGACAAGACCTTTGGTACTAAACCCTGGTTTATATTAATATTTTTTTTTGTGGGTGTGGTTGCGGGTATAACCAATGTAATCAGGTCTGCTAAAAATATGCAAAAATAGATAAAAATTTATGGCAGCAAATCCAATGACCCAATTCAATGTTTACAGAATTGGACCTGAAATAAAATTAGGTGCTTTTGACATCTCTTTTACTAACGCAAGCTTATTTATGATTATAAGCTCTTTAGCAATTTTAATAATTTTTAATATTGGCTCTAAAAAAAATTCACTTCTTCCAAATAAAATTCAGCTACTAGCAGAACTTAGTTATACATTTGTGTCAAAAATGATTAGTGATACTGCTGGACTAAAAGCAAAACCATATTTTGCATTTATTTTTTCTCTTTTCATGTTTGTGCTATTTTGCAACATGTTTGGAATGATACCTTACACTTTCACAGTGACTAGCCATATCATCGTGACATTTGTATTGGCTGCCTTTATATTTATTGGAGTAACAATTGTTGGATTTGCAAAACATGGTTTTGGTTATCTAAAATTATTTGTTCCTAGCGGAGTACCTGCGGTATTACTTCCACTAATAGTTGTGATTGAAGTTATTTCTTATTTAAGTAGACCGGTCAGTTTATCAGTTAGATTATTTGCTAACATGATGGCAGGTCACACAATGATGAAAGTTTTCGGAGGCTTTGTAATAAGTCTTGGGATAGTTGGTGGATGGCTTCCACTGAGTTTTTCGGTTGCGTTAACAGGTTTGGAGATCTTAGTTGCTTTTCTTCAAGCATATGTTTTTGCAATCTTAACCTGCATCTATTTAAATGATGCATTAAATTTACACCATTAACTAACATAGGAGGATATAATGGAATTAGAAGCAGCAAAAATGATCGGAGCAGGTTTAGCAGCAATAGCTTTAGCTGGTGCCGGTGTTGGTATTGGAATAATTTTTGGAAACTATTTATCAGGAGCGATGAGAAATCCTTCTGCTGCACAAAAACAGTTTCCTAATTTGCTTTTAGGATTTGCACTTGCAGAAGCAACAGGATTATTTGGATTAGTAGTTGCATTAATCATTCTTTTTGCGTTTTAAATTTAATGATTAAAAAAATATATTTTCAGTCAATATTTTTTAGCTTCCTATTTTCTAAGGAAGCTTTTGCAGCTGAAAGCGGAGGTATGCCTCAATTAAATCCTGAGTTTTGGGTTTCACAGATTTTTTGGTTAACATTAACTTTTGGAATTCTGTATGTAGTTTTATCTAAACTAATACTGCCGAAAATTAGTAACAACTTAGAGTCTCGTAAATCTCAAATACTAGAAAATATTGAGGCTGCAGAGAAACAAAGGGAAGATAGTGAAGCTAAGCTTGAAGAATATGAGGAAATTATTTCTAAAAGTAAACTTGAGGCCAAAAACATCTTCAGCCAATCAAGAGAAAAAGTTTTAAAAGATATTAGTGCTAAAAGAGAAGTGTTAGACAAGCAAATCGATGAGGAAATCAGTAAAGCTGAGCAAGAAATAAATAATTTACGTGAAAGTGCTCCTGATAAAATTAATATGATAGCAATAGAAACCTCATCAGAACTAATACAAAAGCTTATTGGTGCTGAAGTTAATAATAGCAGCATATCTGCAATTGTTGACGATTTGTCTAGAAGAAACGGAGATAAATACTATGGTAATTGATGCAACTTTTTGGGTAGCTGTTTCATTTATTATTTTTTTTGGAGCCTTAATTTATCTTAAGATTCCTCAAAAAGTTACTGAGATGTTGGATAAAATGATTTCTGACATTAAAAATGAAATTGATGAGAGTGAAAAATTAAGAACAGAAGCAAAAACATTGCTTGATAATGCTCAACATAAATTAGACTCTGCACAATCGGTAAGTAATCAAATTCTTGAAGATGCTAAAAAAGATTCTGACAAATTAATTATCGAGTTAAATGATAAGTTTCATAAATCTTCAGAAATAAAAAAAAACTTAGCTGAAAATAAAATAAGTCAAATGAAAGAAGCGGCAATTAAAGAGATAAAGGACGCATCAATTAAAATTGCTGTAGATTCTGTTAAAAAGATTATTACTACATCAGTTGATAAATCTAAACTAGATGCAGTGTTTCAAAAAAATTTAGATGAAACTAAAGAAGAGTTAAAAAAAATTAACTCATAATACTCTTACATTTTCTTCAAAAAACTATAAATTAGAAAAATGAATTCTATTGTTATTGGCTCTGGTTTTGGGGGTATTGCGGCTGCACTTAGGCTCAAAGCCAAAGGTCATAAAGTTACATTAATTGAAAAACATCCAGATCTTGGAGGTAGAGCAAGAGTATTTAGAAAAAATGGATTTATATTTGATGGAGGCCCAACCGTAATCACGGCACCCTATCTAATTAATGAATTATTTGAATTATTTAAAAAAAATCCAAAAGATTATATTAAGCTATCTCCTCTAAAAGTTTGGTATCAGTTTGTTTTTGAAGACAAGTCTAAATTTAATTATTCAGGCAATGAAAATGAAATGAAAGCTCAAATTAAAGAACTAAATAAAGAAGATGTCAAAGGTTATGAAAAATTAGTAAATTTTACAAAAAAAATTTTTGACAAAGGTTTTACAGAACTTGCCGATATTCCTTTTGATAAACCGTTCGTGATGATGCAACAATTACCATCTCTATTAAAACTTAAAAGCTACAAATCAGTCTACTCATTAGTATCTTCATATATAAAAAATGAAAAGTTAAGAAGAATGTTAAGTATGCATCCTCTTTTGGTTGGAGGAAATCCATTTACAACAACTTCAATTTATGGGTTAATTTTATACTTGGAAAAAAAATGGGGGATTCATTACTCAATGGGTGGGACTGGCAATATAATAAAAGGTTTTGAAAAATTAATGAATGAAGTTGGTATAAAAGTTATTAAAGGCAATGAAGTAACAAAAATTTTATCAAAAAATAATAAAATTACCAGTATTCAATTAGATAACCATGACTACATAGATGCAGATAATGTTATTTGTAACGCAGATCCACCTGCTGTCTATGAAAAATTATTAGATGAAAAAAATAATAATTCATTTTTGTTTAAATGGAAAAAAAAAAGAATGGAATATTCTATGGGACTATTTGTGTATTATTTTGGAACAAAGAAAATCTATGACAATGTTGAGCACCATACAATAAAATTTGGCAGTAAATATAAAGAACATCTTGATGACATATTTGACAAAAAGAAATTAAACAACGATATCAGTTATTATCTCCATAGACCTTCTGCTACAGACAAGTCTATGGCACCTGAGGGAAATGATTGTTTTTATGTTTTAGTGCCCGTACCCAATAATCAATCAGGAATTGATTGGAGCATTGAGGGTGACAAAATGAAAAAATTAATCATAGATAAAATGGAAAATGATTTAATGCCAAATCTAAGAAATAATATTGTTGAAGATTTCTATTTAACACCAGATTATTTTGAAAAAGACCTTAATACAAAGTTTGGATCTGGATTTTCTATACAACCAAAATTCACACAATCTGCTTACTTTAGGTTTCATAATAAGTCAGAAATTTATGATGGTCTTTATTTTGTTGGCGCAGGAACACACCCAGGAGCTGGTGTTCCGGGAGTTTTATCATCCGCAAAGGTTTTAGATAAAATTTTATAATGACAAACCAAAATTACTTGTCAATTTATGCCAAATCTTTTAATTGGGCAGGTTTTTTTTTACCAAAACAAATATATCAAAAATGTTCAGCATTATATGATTTTTGTAGAGTTGTAGATAATATTGCTGACGATGAGGCTACAATTGAATTTAAGGAAAATGAATTTAAAAAATTTGAAAATAATTTTAACAACAAAAACTTCAATGATCCTATTATTAAAAATATGTGGAATCTTATTGATGAATTTAATATTTCGTTAAAAATTATTCATGATTTATTTGAAGGCATTAAATCTGACATCAGTGAAAAAGTAAAATTAAATTCAAAAAAAGAACTAATAATTTATTCGTACAGAGTTGCTGGAACAGTTGGGCTGATGATGGCAAAAATTTTAAAAGTAAGTAAAAAAAGTTCTTTAAAATCAGCAATTGATTTAGGTATAGCGATGCAACTAACAAATATATCAAGAGACGTTATAGAGGATTTAAGAATTAATAGATCTTATATAAATGAAAACTTTGAAGAGATTAAATCGACTTTAATGCTTGCAGAAAAATTTTATGAAAACTCATTTCAATCTATTAAAGAAATCCCGATAAGCTTTCGATTTTCCATCTTAGTTGCAAGACGAGTTTATAGAAAAATTGGATATAAAATTTTAAAACAAAAAAATTTAGAAAATTATAGAAAATCTGGAAAGATTTATGTTTCAAATCTTGAAAAAATAATTGAGACTTTTCTTTCTGTTTTTGACCTAATTAAACTGTTATTAATAAATAAAAATGATGACTATATTCAACATGATCATTTATTGATTAATGAGGAATTAAATCTAGATGAAAGAATTTGATTATATAATAATTGGTGGTGGGTGTGCTGGACTATCTCTTGCATATGAGCTCGATATCCATCAAAAGCTAAAAGATAAAACTTTAGCAATTATTGAACCAAGAGATGAATACAAAAAAGATAAAACCTGGTCTTTTTGGCGCGTTACTCCTCATAACTTTGATGATTGTATTAAAAAAAGCTGGGGTAACTTTACAATTAATATCCCAAACAATACAAAACATGTTGAATGTTTAAACACACCCTATCAAACTATTGATAGCGGTTTATTTTATCAAAAAATAATCAATAAATTAAAACAGAATACTAATGTTAATTTTTTTAAAAGTATTAGGGAAATTAATACAGAAAATTCTTTTGTTTTTAACAGCGTTAGTGACCTAGAAGAAAGTAAAAATAATTTATGGCAACATTTTTCAGGAATAGAAATCGAAACAAGTAAAGATTTTTTTGATGATGAAATATTCAACTTAATGGATTTTGATTGTGATCAAAAAGATAGCGTTCACTTTTTTTATACTCTACCCTTCTCTAAAACAAAGGCACTTATAGAAACGACATGGATTTCTGATCTGAATGACAATTCATTAAAAGATTATGACAAACAATTAAAAAATTATATTGAAAATAAATTAAAAATTAAAAATTATAAGATTAATTTTAAGGAGACTGGTGCCATTCCTCTATTTCATCCAAAAAATATTAAAAAATTAAATCAAATGGAAATTGGTACCGCTGGAAATATGACAAGACTCAGTACTGGGTATACATTTTTAAACATCCAAGAACAAAGTAGATATATTAGGGAGAATATAGAGAGTATTACAAAAACAAAAATTTTTTCATTAGATAAAAAATATCAATTTTTAGATAACATTTTTCTTAAAGTTCTAAAAAATAATCCTAAAAAAATGGCACAAATATTTTACAAAATGTTTAACTGCCCATCAAATACAGTTATAAATTTTTTATCAAATAAAAGTAGTATATATGAAGATATCTCTATAATTTCTAAAATGCCAAAGTGGATTTTTCTAAAACAATTATTTTAATATGATTAATGAAATTAAAAAAATTAATTTAAATCACTCTTTTATTTTTTTTTTATT